>Ga0335079_10003391_pt1 | contig 18438 bp, 18 predicted proteins | sample Lox_Sample_33_FD_206719 | JGI IMG/M metagenome (GOLD analysis project Ga0335079, IMG submission 206719) | Soil microbial communities from Loxahatchee National Wildlife Refuge, Florida, United States - Lox_Sample_3.3 | ecosystem: Environmental > Terrestrial > Soil > Wetlands | place: USA... | reverse complement strand
GAGTCAAAGTTCCCCCTGGGGCTCTGAAATCGCCGACCGCGATCTCCGTGAATCGCGCCGGACAGATCCTGTTTGCACCCGCCGCATCCCTTCCCCTTTCCGACGAAGATATTAAGGGGCCGCACAAGTTCTGGCTGTGGGACGGACACACTGCGACAACAATCGATGAAAGCGTAAAGCATAACGTCGAGGAGACAGGATCGAATCAGGCAATCACGGAAGAAGCACCGCTAGCCTATCTGTCCGCCGATGGAAAGCATCTCTACTGGTTCGCGAATCAGCCGCGCAAACTGGAGAGAGAGGGAGTTGATCTTTCGACCGAGATCACGTGGCAGGCCTGGCGGACAGATCTGAGCGGCGCCAATCGCGAGGAAGTCGCTTCCCAGAAACTTCCCGAGTGTCGCTGTAAAACCGGAACCTGCGAGGATACATGCCCATCCGAAGTAGCGTGGGCTCCAGCCACCGGCGTCGGAAATTTCTTTTTCCTCACGCAGTTCATCGCGGGACAGACTGGCTCTGTCTACAAGGCAAGCACGCGTTATCAGGAAGACGCAGGCAAGTGGACGTCCACAGATTTGCCTGAGTCGTTGCAACGAATTCTTGACACAACTCCCGACGGCGTAACTGTCGTCGAGGCCATTCCAGACACCGGATGCTGCGGTTGGTCGAATCAGAGTAACGATCAGACGCTCGTGCTGATGAGCGGGAAAAAGATCGCGGTCTTCGACGAACAAGCGACGTACAAAAATCCCGATTACGATGTGAGCTTTTTCACGCCGACCGCGAAGCTTTCGCCGGATGCGGATTCGATCGCAATGACGATCACTTCGACGACGGCGGCGAACAAACCGATTCAACTCTCGGAGCAAGGTCAGGCGAATCCGGAAGAGTCGGAGCGCATCCGCAAAGCCCTGGCAGAATTGCCAGCCGTCGTGGTGAAAAGCGTGGAAGATACTCCACGGCAAGTCGCCTTCATTCCGCACGCCACGTTGATTGGATGGATCACAGACAACGAATTACTTCTGGTCGACGATCATCTGCTCGTCACGTACAACGTCGAAAGGAAAACGCGGCGACGAACGACTGTACGAGTGGAAGAATCTTCCTACGTTTTACTGCGATAAAGTTGTTGCCCTCGCATTCCTTTTTGAAGGGCGAAGGATCAGGGGCTAGAGTCGTACCAAGACTGACCACTAAACCCCTAGCCCTAACCTCTAATCCCTAGGCCCCGCCTCCTCACTTATTCTCCGCGGGCGCCGGCTTCAGCAGCAGGTCCTGATAATCGAAGCTGAAGTCCGCCAGCGGCGAAACGGCCGCCATTTTCGCGCTGTCGATGGATCCATCCGGATTCAGCGAGAACGTAATAAACGCATCTTCAATCGTGTGCACCCGCCAGTGCGCTTTGAACGTGTCGTGTTGCCAGTGCTGCAAGTCTCCGATCATCATAGGCGTGTGATCGAACGTGATGACCAGACCGCCATTCTCCATACGGATGGTGATCGGACCATACCAGGCGTCGTTATAAACTCCAGCATATTTCTCGAGAGGCAATGACGGCTTGGAATTCGCATCGCGGGCGCTGGCTGCTTTTGCCATCGTTTCGGCCGCGTCTTTGTTCTCCTTGTCATCTACCGCCTTGTATGCCGCGACCCAATCCGTCGGCGGAAGTTGCATGTAGTAGTCGAGCACGTGATAGAGGATCGAGTCGAACGCCCCGCCTTCTTCGGCGTTGGTGAGGATCACAACTCCAAGGTTTTCTTCCGGCACTAGCATCACGCGCGAGACAAACCCTCCGACGCCGCCGGTATGTCCGATGAGTTTGCGGCCGTGATAATCGCGCAATCCCCAGCCGAGCGCGTAATCGGCGAAGTTCGCTTTGAGCCCGGCCAGTTGAGGCGGCGGGTCGCTAATCGGAAGAATCGTCTGCGGTGACCACATTTCTTTCTGGCGCTGTTCTTCAAAAAGGCGGCCCGGCCGATCGACGAACTTACCGTGATTCAATTGCAACTGCACCCACTTCGCCATATCGGCCGCGCACGAATTGATGGAACCAGCAGGCCCGGCGTTGTCGAGATCCTCGAAAGGAATCACCTGCAGCTTGCCGTCGACCCGTGAGTGTGGGTAAGCGTAATCGCCGCCAGGCTTGTACAGTGTCGTACTTGTGTTGGAATGATTCATCCCGAGAGGACTGAAAATGTGCTCTCGAATGTAGTCGTCCCACGATGTGCCGGTGACGGCGGGAATAATCTGGCCCGCAGTCATGTACATGAGATTGTCGTATGCATAATGGCTGCGGAAACTGGAATGCGGCTTCATGAAGCGCAGCTTGTAGATGACATCCGCGCGCGAGTACGTACTATGCGGCCAGAAGAGCAGATCTCCCTCACCCAATCCCATGCCGCTTCGGTGCGTCAGCAGGTCGCGGATGGTCATCTCGTGCGAAACGTAGGGATCGTACATGACGAATCCAGGCAGCCGTTGGTAGACCGGATCGTCCCACGAGAGCTTGCCTTCGTCGACAAGCGTGGCGAGAGCGGTAGTAGTGAACGCCTTCGTGTTCGACCCGATGCCAAACGTAGTGAACTCGTCCACTGGAGTCGGGTCGCCCAGTTTGCGGGCGCCATAGCCTTTCGCCACAAGAATCTTGCCGTCTTTAACTATCGCAATGCCCATGCCCGGAACGTCGAACGTTTTCATCGAGCGCGCGACGGACGCGTCGAGATCCGGCGGCAGAGTTGGCGAAGACTGGGCCCATGCACATACCGTTAGGCTCATTGCAATTGCAGCAACAATCGAGTTCTTAAGGCACGTTGAAACCATTCCAGGTCTCCTTCGTCAATAGAAACTTTTTCTGACGAACGAAAATGACGCGGAAATTAAAACACAGATACGAAGATTTTTCAGGTGGGTGAAGGCAGAACGCATTTCAATGAAATGGCGCAATGACCCCGTTCCCAGAGTCACTGCGCCAGTCGGACTCAATTCATGCGATTCGAAAAGACAGCGTTCAGGTACTCGAGGATGTAGTCGACTTCCAGTTCGCAGTCGATCAGCGAAGCCACCTGAGAAGGAGAAAGCCCCGTTCGGTACGAAACCTGTTCGATCAGCTCCGCCCTGGAGAGTTGCAGTAATGGATCGTGATAGAAAATCATTCCGGCTCCTTGGAATTCACAATTGGTACATGAGCTTTCACGATCGGCTGGCAAAGATCGCGAAGGACGTGCTCCCGATAACGAACGGAATGTGCCTAACAGCGGATGGAGCGGAGAAGAATTGGGCGGAAATTTGGAGGTACACCGGCAGCGGACGCCTGACCTTGCCATTGAAACCTTATGGCCTGATCCAAGCTGGAGGTTGGACGAGCGACGGCGACATGGACCAGATTGGGCGCTCTGGTGCCATGAGCATGAAGCACGACCGGCGCTGTGCCACCGTGAAACGCGATGTCCGGAAGATCGACGTCAGGCAACACGACGATCAGCAACATCAGGAAAATGAGACCGACGAGTATCACCAGTGCCGGCGTTTTAATCTTCCATTGCGACATAGCTTCAATCTCTTTTGCCAGAGGAACGGCAGACTGTCAATCGGAAATCTGTGCCTGACAGAAGTTTGACATAACGATCTGTAATGGTTGCAGAAAGAGCGGCCAAGGTTGCCTGGCGTACGCGCTCGGCGCAGGCACCACTTCGAAGCCGCTGTACAAACAACGACGGTTGGGTATACAAACTCTGAAAGCGGTGCGCAGCCGGTACTTCGGGGGACCCGGGCCTTTGTACCTCAAGCCTAAAACTCTGCAGGAAGCTGTTTCTGTTCTGGCCTCGTCGAGCGGTCAGATTCTGGCCGGAGGCACCGATTTCTATCCCGCGCTCGGCGAGCGCCTGCCGGCGGCCGGCGTCATAGACATCAGTTCTGTTCGGGAGATCCGGGGGATCTCCTTCGAGCCCGACTGGATCCGCATCGGAGGTCTCACGACCTGGACCGATATCGTTCGAATCCCCCTGCCACGTTGCTTTGACGCCTTAAAAGCAGCAGCTCGAGAGATTGGCTCGGTGCAGATTCAGAATCGGGGAACTGTGGCCGGCAACTTGTGTAATGCTTCGCCGGCGGCTGACGGAGTGCCTCCGCTGCTGGCGCTGGATGCGGAAGTCGAACTGACTTCGTCCAGCGAAACACGCCGTATGCCCCTGGATCGGTTCATCACAGGCAATCGAAAAACGGCGAAAAAGCCGGGAGAAATTCTGACGGCCGTGCTCGTACCGCGTACCGCAGATGATGCGGCGTCTTCATTCCTGAAACTCGGCGCGCGGAGATATCTTGTTATCTCGATTTCGATGGTCGCGGTGATCCTGCAAAACGACGATGCGGGAAAGATTGCTCACGCGCGGGTCGCGGTTGGATCATGCTCAGCCGTAGCGCGTCGGTTGACCGATCTGGAAAAGCATCTGCTTGGCCGATCCGCAACAGCTGGCATTTCACAGTTAGTCACCGCGGATCATCTTTCGCCGCTTTCTCCAATTGACGATGTACGAGCGACCGCGTCATACCGGCGAGACGCGTCATTGACTCTGGTCCGGCGCGGACTCGAAGCATGCGCGAGGAGCCTCTGACGTGGCGGGCATCCAGAACATCCAGATCGAGTCCGGCGCTGAATTGATTTCATTTTCTGTGAACGGCCGGCGCGTCGAAGTGGCCGCATCCGGCGCACGGAGACTTTCGCGAGTCCTGCGGGATGATCTCGGCCTGACCGGAACCAAGGTTGGATGCGATGCTGGCGATTGCGGCGCTTGCACGGTCCTTCTGAATGGCGATCCGGTATGCGCGTGCCTGGTCGCCGCGGGACAAGTTGCGGGGTGCGAAGTCACGACCGTAGAAGGATTGTCGAATCGATCTCCGCTTCTCGGGCGCTTGCAAAAATCGTTTCTCTCTTATGGCGCCGCGCAATGCGGTGCATGCACTCCCGGTATGCTGGTTGCGGCCACTTCCCTGCTCGAAAAGAATCCGCATCCGAGCGAGACCGAGGTGATGGATGCGATCGGAGGCGTTTTGTGCCGGTGCACCGGATACCGGAAGATCGTCAGCGCGATCCTGAACGCCGATACGGAAACAACGCAGCCTTCTCCGGCCGCGGGTGGCGCAGTTGGCTCGCGATTGGTGCGGCTCGATGGACAGAAGAAAGTCGATGGCAGAGAAATCTTCGGAGCTGATGAGATTCCGGCCAACACACTCGGAGTGCGGGCAATTCGCTGCCCGCATCACCGCGCCCACTTTGAGTTCGGCGATATCGAGCAATTCGTGGATTCGCATCCAGGCGTCGAGATTGTTCTTACGGCCCGAGATGTTCCCGGCGTCGACTGTTATGGAGTGATCCCCAGGTTCGCGGATCAACATGTATTCGCGCACCATGAAGCACGATACCGCGGCGAGGCGGTCGCGGCTGTCGTGGGAGAACCGGATGCGTTGGAAGCGCTCGATCCATCCGCTTTTCCCGTGAAGTGGGAACCGTTACCTGCAATTCAGACGCTTGACGAAGCTCTCGCCGAAGGCGCCGAACTGATTCATGCCACTCGAGAACAAAACATTCTGGTGCGCGGGCGAGTTGTCTGCGGCGATGTAGATCGGGCACTGGCGACGGCTGACGTTGTTGTTGAAGGCGAATATGAAACAGGATTCGTCGAGCACGCCTACATCGAGCCCGAGGCGGGATTCGCACGCAGAGTCGGCGGCTCGATTGAGATTCAGGCATGTACGCAATCTCCGTACATGGACCGCGCAGACATCGCGAAGATTCTCAGGATCGATCCAGAAAGAGTCCGTATCATCCCGACTGCAGTCGGAGGAGGATTCGGCTCGAAGTTGGATTTATCGGTACAGCCGTTCATCGCACTGGCAGCCTGGAAGTTGAATCGCCCGGTTCGAATGGTCTACTCGCGCACGGAATCGATCGTCTCGACCACGAAGCGCCATCCCGCAAAGATGAAGCTGAGGGCTGGCGCGACGCGCGATGGACGGCTGACTGCGCTCGATTTCGCAGCGGACTTCAATACTGGCGCCTACTCATCGTGGGGGCCGACCGTTGCCGGACGCGTCCCGGTACACGCCTCAGGTCCGTATCACGTACCGAATTATCGGGCGCTCACTCGCGCTGTGCACACCAACATTGTTCCGGCGGGCGCCTTCCGTGGATTCGGAGTGCCGCAGGCGGTTATCGCGCAGGAGCAGGTCTACGACGAACTGGCCGACCGCGTTGGAATGGATCGTCTGGAGTTCCGAATTCTGAACGCGCTCGAAAGGAACTCGCCGACTGTGACCGGGCAGGTCCTCGGCGAAGGCGTGGGGATTCGCGCCTGTTTTGAAGCATTGCGGCTGAACTGGAAATCGGCGCGCAAGCGTGCGTGGGAGTTCAATGCTAGGGAACAAGGACCGCTGCGTCGCGGTGTGGGAGTCGCAGGAATGTGGTACGGATGCGGCAACACATCATTGCCGAATCCTTCGACGGTGCGAATCGGGCTGAAGCGCGACGGCAGAATCGCCCTGCATCAAGGCGCGGTCGATATCGGTCAGGGATCGAATACGATTGTGACGCAGATCTGCGCGGACGCGCTTGGCGCGCCGATCTCGCATTTCGATCTCGTTTCGGGCGATACGGCAATCACCCCGGATTGCGGGAAAACATCAGCCTCGCGACAAACATTTGTGACCGGCAAAGCCGCCTACATGGCTGCGGGCAAACTGCGCGAGGAAATTCTGAAACTCGAAGGAGCGTGCAGCTGTGCCTCGATTGGATTCTCAGATGCCGGCGTCTCTGTCTCTGAAAACGGAAAATCGAAGCCGATTTCGTTGCAAGATTTGACTCTCGACAAGTACGGGTATGTGATCACTTGTGACGCTACTTTCGATCCGCCGATCACGCCACTCGATGAGAATGGCCAGGGAACTCCGTATGCGGTTTACGGATTCGGCGCGCACATGGCGGAGATCGAAGTAGACATCGAACTCGGAACTGTACGTGTGCTGAAGGTCACTGCAGCACATGATGTCGGGCGGGCAATCAATCCGACATTGATCGAGGGGCAGATCGAAGGCGGCGTGGCGCAAGGTTTGGGAATGGCGCTGATGGAAGAATTCTTTCCGGGCAAAGGCGAGAATCTGCACGACTATCTGATCCCGTCGGCCGGAGATGTTCCTCCAGTTGAATCCATTCTTATTGAAGATCCAGCTCCAATTGGACCGTTCGGCGCAAAAGGGATTGGCGAGCAGGCTGTAATCCCCACAGCGCCTGCGATTCTCAACGCGATTCACGATGCGGTTGGCGTGCGCATCCATCGAGTGCCGGCAACGCCGGACCGCGTTCGCGCAGCGATTCTCGCGAACGCAACCGGAGGAACCCGTGGCTGACGACGCGATCCGTTGCGATGCGTGTCCTGTGCTCTGCTACATCAAGCCGGGACGCACCGGCTCGTGTGACCGCTACGGAAATCATGACGGAAAGCTGGTCAGGCTCGATCCGCATGTCGTGCTCGATCGGGCGGTCGAGCGGGGCGACTCACTCGTCCCGTTTCTCGAACGCAGCCACGACTGGAACGGAACGCTGATGAGCCATGGCGAAACGTTCGTGACCGCCATTGGGGCGGGCACGACCTACCCGGATTACAAGCCAGCGCCGTTCATCATTTCGTCGCAGGTCGAAGGCGTGGATATGGTCACGGTCGTGACCGAGGGAATTTTCAGCTACTGCGGCGTGAAGATAAAGATCGACACGGATCGCCATCTTGGAGCCGAATGCAGCACCGTACGCGCTCAGGGCGAAGCGATCGGACACGTCACGACCAGCGAATACGGCTCGCAGATGCTCTCCGTAGGCGGCGTGCGTCATCTGACCGGAGGAAGCCGGCAGGAAGGAACCGCGACCTGCGACGCGCTTCTCAATTTGTGCAACGGAAACGCAGTCGAACTGAAGATCGACGACGGAGCAAAGGTTATTGTGCAGCCTGGCAAGGCTCCGATTGTCGATGGGGTGCAGGAAGAACGGATGCGCGTCGGGTGCGGCTCGGCGACGATCGGAATGTTTGCCAAGCAGTGGTTCGGGAAAGTGGATGATGTGGTTGTCGTCGACGATCACATCACCGGAGTGCTCTCGGAGCATCAGGCCGGCAAGTTGCTCGGTGTGCTCGAAACCGGGATCAAGCTCAAAGGAAGAAGATCGACGCCTGGAAGATATTTTCAGGTCGCAGATCCCGGAACATCGTGGGGCGGGACGAATATCGACGATCCACTCGAGATTCTTGGAAAGTTCAATGCGAAGAAAGCCTGGCCCGGATTGCGACTGCTGATGGTGAGCACAACCGGCGAGCATCATGCGTACTTCGAATTAGACGAGGATCTGAAACCGCGCGAAAAACAATTGCCGGAGAGTCTGCGGCAGTCAGTCGCGCGCATTCGCGAAAATTGTGAGCCTGCACTATGTACCGTGCTTTTCATGGGCGGGGCGGGTGGATCGTTGCGGGCCGGCGTGACCGAAAACCCCGTGAAGTTGACGCATTCGGTGGGAGACGCGCTGACACGCGTGACCTGTGGTGGTGCTCCGGTGTATATCTGGCCGGGCGGCGGAATCACGTTTATGGTTGATGTGACGCGAATGCCTCAAAACGCGTTCGGATACGTGCCAACTCCCGCGCTGGTCGCTCCGATTGAATTCACGCTGAAGCTTTCCGATTACGCTGAACTGGGCGGATATGTGGAAAGTGTTCGTCCGCTAAGCTCGATTGTTTCGAGCGCAGATGGAAGAAGGCGCGTTGCGGCCCACGTGGAGAATCCATGGCCGCTCGAAGCCGGATCAAAGACAAAGACGAAATGAATTCGCGCGCGCAGATTCGAATGCTCCCGGATGAACGACGGCTGCACTTGCAGGACGGGCCGATCGATCTGATCGTTGAGGCGTTTGGTCGTCCGGACGCCTTGCAGTGCGCGTACCGGGCAGCGTGCGCGCGATTTGTGACCGTGCTTGACGAACTGTGCAGCGAGTTGACGTTTTTGCGCACGGCTTGCTCCGCAGAATCCAACTGGCCGCGAGGTTCAGTGGCGCGGCGCATGATGGCCGCAGTCAGGCCTTACGCCGACGAATTTTTTATTACGCCGATGGCAGCTGTGGCTGGGGCAGTTGCCGAGGAGATTCTTGCGGCGATGCTCTCGGCTGCGGAACTTTCGCGTGCGTACGTGAATGATGGTGGAGATATCGCAGTGTACTTGGGTGACGGCGAACGGTTTGTGATCGGCATGGTCGAACGTCCGGATCGGCCATCGCTGTTCGGAACCACGACCATCCGGAGCGAAGATCCGGTACGCGGGATCGCGACCAGCGGGTGGCGCGGGCGAAGCTTCTCGCTAGGAATCGCGGATGCAGTGACGGTTCTGGCCGATCGCGCTGCAGCGGCCGATGCGGCTGCGACTATCATCGCGAACGCGGTGGATTTGCCAGGGCATCCGGCGATTGTTCGTGTTCCAGCATGCGAACTTGCTCCCGACAGCGATCTCGGGGCGCAGTTCGTCACGCAGAATGTTGGCCAGTTGAATGATGCAGACATTGATCAGGCATTGACGTTGGGAGCGGCGACTGGTGAGAAGTTGATCCGGATTGGTCTGATCCGAAGCGCCGCGCTGAACTTGCAGGGACAGACTCGCGTGGTCGGAGGCGCGCCGACGATGATTTCCACGGGCGTTGAGGAAAGGAACCTGGTTCATGCCTGAGGTGGTCGTGCGAAAGAAGCTTCTGTGCGTCGAAGAGGTTTTCCACGAAGGCGGTCCGGTCGCGCAAAAACCACCGCGGCGTGCGGCGATGCTCACCGTGATTCGAAATCCATTTGCCGGATGCTTCGTCCTAGACATCGCGGGATTCATGGATGACCTGAAACCTCTTGGGCTGGAGATGGCTCGCTCGCTGGTCGCTGCGCTTGGCGGGGACGCCAGGATTGTTGAAGGCTATGGCAAGGGCGCGATCGTGGGGTCGGCGGGAGAAATCGAGCACGGGGCGCTGTGGCACGTTCCCGGCGGCTACGGAATGCGCGAGGTGTTGGGCGGGGCGAAGGCGATTGTGGCGTCGACCAAAAAAGTCGGCGGGCCTGGGACGCGACTCGATATTCCGATCACGCACATCAATGCGTCGTACGTGCGGAGCCATTTCGATGCGATGGAGGTCGGCATCCCAGATGCGCCGCGAGCTGACGAAATCGTGCTGGCGCTGGTGATGACCACTGGACCTCGCGTTCATGCGCGGGTTGGAGGGCTCAGGGCATCGGAGATCAAGGGAGAAGACGGGCTGAGGTGAGAGCACTGGGGTGAGAAGACGATGAAAGCGAAGATCCGCAAGATCGCGACGTTTGTGGAAGAGACGATGAGAGAAATGGACCGGCCGATTTCTCCGCCGACGCGAAAGGCAGCGGCCGTGGCGGTCATCGAGAATCCGTGCGCGGGAAAGTACGTGGAGGATCTCTCCGAGCTGATGGCCATCGGCGAAGAGTTGGGAGAGATGCTCACATCGCGAGCCGTTGCGGCTTTGGGGATTCCGGGGACGGCGGCGGAAAGTTACGGCAAGGCAGCGGCGGTTGGCGAGAATGGAGAACTGGAACATGCGGCCGCGATTCTGCATCCGAAGCTGGGAACGCCAGTGCGGCGCGTGCTGGGCAAGGGCGCGGCGCTGATTCCGTCGTCGAAGAAGCGCGGCGGACTCGGGACTGTGCTCGACATTCCTCTGGGGCACAAAGATGCGGCGTTTGTCCGCAGTCATTTTGACGGAATGGAAGTGCAGCTGAATGATGCTCCGCGAGCGAATGAAATCATGGTCGCCGTGGCGGTGACGGATAGCGGGCGTCCGCTGGCGCGCGTCGGCGGGCTGACCAAGGATCAGATCAAGGGCGAAGACGGGTTGCGGTTGACTGTCGCGCTTCGCGCGACCGGACAGCCGAGGGCGGCTGTCCCCACATTCATCCTCACATTCACAAAACTAGCCACGCACCACTTCCGGAACGCGCGTGGCTGGCGGGGTGTTTCGGCTGCGCTGGATGCTGACGGCTCCATCGGTGACGACCATGCCGACGCCGGGCAAGTCTCCTTTTTGAATGCTGTCGAGAAGATTTTTTCCTGACGATTGCTGCGCGGTGTCGAGGAAGACGAAGCTGGCTTCGCAGCCGGGAGCGATCAATCCGCAATTGAGGCTGCGCATCTTCGCCGTGTTGCCGGTGGCGAGGCAGATGGCCTGCTCGGCCGGAATCTCACCGAGCGCCGAAAGCATCGAGATCATCCGCAAAATTCCTAACGGCTGAACGCCGGATCCGGCTGGCGAATCGGTGCCGAGGATCACGCGATCGAGTTGCTTCAGCGATTTCGCCGTGCGCAGGGCGAGCAATGCGGCGCGCTCGTTGCCGTTGTGAACGACCTCGAGGGCGCGAGGAGACTTTTCGCAGAGCGCGACGATCTGGTCGTCGGGGAGCGCGGTGTGGCCTCCGTTGACGTGGCCGATGACGTCGGCGTCGGTTTCGAGGACCATGTCTTTGTCGATGAGGCTGGAGCCGGGGATCGACGGGCCGCCGGTGTGGATGGTGCTCTGGATGCCGTATTTGCGGGCCCAGGCGACCATCCGGCGTCCGGTGGTTCCGTCTTTGACGCTGCCGAGGCCGACTTCGCCGAGAAACTTCACGCCTGCGGCGGCGAGATCTTTGAAATCATCTTCGACCATGCCCTGCTCCAAGACGGGAGCGCCGGCGTAGATCTTCACGCCGCCGGGACGGAAGGCGTGGAAGGCACGCTGCGCGAAGATGGCCATCGCTTTGAGGCCGACGATGTCTTTGGGGCGTCCGGGCGTGTGGACTTCGCCGGCCGAAACCATTGTGGTGACACCGCCATGGAGACAGCTGTCGATCCAGCCGAGCTGATTCTGGCGGGGAGTCCAATCGCCGCAGACAGGGTGAACATGGCTGTCGATCAGTCCGGGAGCGAGCGCGGTTCCCTTGGCGTCGATGGTGGTGGTCGCGCCGGTGGCGTCAATGTCTTTCTGTTTGCCCACCGCGTGAATCAGACCGTCGATCGCGATGACGGTGTCGGCGTCGAGGATGGGGTGGTCGAGATCGCCGCTGAGAAGGAGTCCGATGTTGCGAATGACGAGCTTGGAAGTTGCGGGCTTGGAGGGAGTGTCTTGGCTCATGAGAATTTTTTTTTGAAGGGTGTTTTGGAGCGGACAAATCATAACCGATGCGAGTTTTCGGGATCGTTCACGGCGGGTATTACTGTTTAGTACATACCCTACCCCCCTCCCCCCCCTCGATCTAATGGAATCATCGCGTTAGCGGGAAAATGGCAAAATGATCCTTTGTTTTCAGTATTTTGCGGGCAAAATATTGAAAACAAATCGGTTGTGCGCTCAGCTTGGCGCAGATTTTTTCTACCCTATTCGCGCAAAATCTTGTTTTCAAAGAACTTATCGGATTCCAGCTCCAAGTGTTCCTGCAAAATCTTGAGCCGCAAGGACTTACAGGTAAAATATTAATAACATTGAAGTTAGAAGGAGCAGGAATTTCCGTGGCCGACATTCGCGGCCCGCTGACATCGTCGGACTTTGGGCCTGTGGAAGGCAAGGTCAGATGTCACAGGGGGCTGTGGAAAAGCGAGCTTATCTGGAGAACATATGTCGTCAGGTTCGGGGCGCGTCCTCGCGGAGGTTCGTCCACAATGATAAGTTCTCTAACTCAATGGCAGAGTTGCTAGGGTATGACTTATCGCCTTGCGCGCTGACGGGAGAGCAGGAAAATGTAGATGCGGTATTCCAGAGTTGAAGATTAGCTAAGGCTGTTTTCCCGGGACGGTGGAGAGGGGTGCATGGCGAAGTTTACAGCTTACCTGGATGGAAGCGGCTCACCAAAGGACACTTCAATCGTGGCTGTGGCTGGTTTCTTGGCTACCGCCGAGCAGTGGATTCACTTTGAAAGAAATTGGAGAGATGCATGCGCAGCCTTCGGCGTGTCTGCACTCCACATGAGGGATTATGCACATTCTCGCCGCGAGTTCGAATCGTGGAAGGCCGATGCCATAAAGCGCAAGCGGTTCTTGGAAAGGCTAATAAACATAATCAGCACGCGCGTCCTAAATAGCTTCGCTAGTGCAGTCGTAATGACCGACTACGAAGCCATGTGCGCGGCCTTCCCACGTTTCAAAATGAAGCCGTACGCGTTAACGGCATGCACCTGCATTAGCAAAATACAGCGTTGGGCTGAGAGGCACAACGAGGCTCCCTCCAAGATAGCCTATGCGTTCGAGGGCGGAGACAAAGATCGTGGCCAGCTTGCTCAATACGCCAGAACTTATCAGAAAGTTAATCCTATTTTTCTCAAGAAATCGGAGAGCGTTGGATTCCAGGCAGCGGATCTTTTGGCCTATGAGTACCTAAAGGGTAATACAAGAATTTATGATTGCGAGATCGGGACCTTGACTATGGCCGATCTTCGTCGTCCTCTACGCGAGCTGGAGAAAATTCCGAATGGGGTGGACGCTGACGACTGGGGAATCCACGACGCCAAGAGCATGCGATTTGCGCTGGGGATGGATGAGATGACTTACTACCACGAGGCCTGAAACGCACTGTTTCGTGGCATCTGGATCGAGTCGGACCTCGCGGGCAACAACGGATGATGGATCGTATGGCTCGAGATCGAAAAAATTCTCGGGCTGTTCAAAGGTGCTCTTGAAGTGGGAGAGAAAGCCGGCTTGACCAAGCAAAGCGCCGCCAGGGAATTTGAAATCGTCGCAAAAGGAGACCTCGGTCTCAAACCGGAATGCGAGCGCCTGATTGTCAGCATCCCACACCGACATTTCGACTGGAAACAGGTAGGCGATTTGCAAACTCCCGGTGGTCCCGCGGAAGTTCCATGGCTTGCCGTCGGCCAAGTTGAGTTTGAGAGTCTCTGCGAACGACGCGGGGAAAATTGAGTAGTCGGCGCCCGAATCCACGAGTCCGTATACGGGACTGGTAGTGGCAAATCCGGATCGAAGGAAAATATTGAGGTACGGTCGCGGTGGAAGCGACGCGTCGATGCGAGTGTAGGGGAAGCGCATCTAGCCTTTCATTAGAGAGCAGATGCGGCAATCCCCACGGTAGGCAGGGGGACGTTGAACAGCACGATCTTGTCGTGTCCCGCTTCTTTTGCGGATTTCGTGGCCTGTTGAGGAGTGTCGCCTCGACCCAGAATCCTGGTTCCGTCCATCGACAAGGCGAGCCACTCCCCGGGCTTGGCGCCCTTCAAAACGGAAGTCAGATCTTTTGGCTGCATAATGGCCCGCCTCGCGGCCGGCGTGGGTCTTACTGGTTTAGGATGCTTGACTGTCATTTCGGTTGCACGTTACGTGAGTAATGCTGGAAGACGTTACAGGATGACGCGACCTGCGGAGAATTGCAAGCGATGAGCTGGGTTCTTCCTGATTATCGAATCGCCACGTCAATTCGTTGTCACGTGGGTAGTGGGCTACTTTCATTATTAGACGGGCTGGCGGCATGGCATAATCTGGCCGCTGGCGTCACAGATCGGCTGTGGAGCGTGGGAGATTTAGTTGCTCTCTGGGAAGCCTACGAGCAGCGGAGGGCGGAAAGAGCGGCATAACTGTGTTTGAAGGTCTATTTCAGCCCATTCACTTGACGGTGATTGCGGTTCTACTTTTCGCGATGATCGTTCCCTACTGGCAGATTTTCAAGAAAGCAGGTTTCAGCCCTTGGCTGTCGCTCCTAATGCTGATTCCCTTAGTCAATGTCTTGGCGCTTTTTTACCTTGCCTTCGCAAAATGGCCCGTGAGCTCAAAGTAGCCCACTACCGTCACGTTTGGACTCTTGGAGAAATCGTGACGATGGCAGACAATTGTCTTCCTAAACCAGCAAAGCGCGGACCTTATGGAAAGAGGAGTGCCGCTTAATGGGATTGATCTTCAAGAGCCGCTGACCGACTCCCGATCTGGGCGAAAGGCATTCTTGGGCTGCTTGCGGTCATTGTAACCATCTATGCGATTGCTCGGGAGGGCTTTTGGCCTGTCCTGTTGAAAGCGATCTTTAGTCCCGATCTCTAAACAATTCAAACTGATATATTACCGTCACGTGGACGTCCTTGTGTGCAGTCCGGCATCGGCGCTACTATAGCCTGCTCTGCTGAATCGGGAGCCGACCTTCATGCCGCAAAACTACGTTCCGATCTTTATTTTCATCGCCATCGTCGGCACGCTGCTGCCCATTACCCTGCTGCTGGCGAAGCTGGTGCGTCCGTCGAATCCGAGCAAGACCAAGCTGATGCCTTACGAGTGCGGCATCGATCCGATCGACAGCGCGCGCGGAAGGTACACGGTCCGCTACTACATCATCGCGATTCTTTTCGTAGTATTCGATGTGGAGACGATTTTTCTGTTTCCGTGGGCGGTGAAGTTCAAGGCGTTCGGGATTTTCGGGCTGGTGGAGATCCTGATTTTTCTGGCGATCCTGATCGTTGGATATATATGGGTGTGGAAGAAGGGCGCGCTGGAGTGGGTATAGAACCCCTGAGTCGAGAATTCGTTTGCAAAGTGACGGAGACCGTCGATGTGCGATGACGCGACCTCAGGGGCTAAAGCCCATAACTTCAAGGGTGCCCTTACGGCTCGGCTAGAAGCCGAGCCCTTTCACGGTGGCGGGACTTCATCGACAAACTTCCGATTCAGAACATGGAAGGCTCGCTGGAGCGCGGAATCTGCATGATGGATCCTAAAAATCCGATTGTGTGGCTGTGCGTGCAGGGGATGCAGGCCGAGGCCGGCGGCAAGCTGGAGGCCGCGCATCTGCTGTTCACGCGGGCGTGGGAAGAGAGCCATACCGACTACGAGGCGTGCGTGGCGGCGCATTACGTGGCGCGCCATCAGAAGACGGCCGAAGAGACGCTGCGCTGGAATCAGGAGGCGCTTGATCGCGCAGACCTGGTGAAAAATGGCGCGGTGCAGGGATTTTATCCGTCTCTGTATCTGAATCTGGCCCAATCGCACGCGAGTCTTGGAAATCGGGAAGAGGCCAAGAAATATTACGAGTGGGCGTCGCTGACGTCGTCGGCGCTGTCGGGAGATGTGTACGGAAAGACGGTGAGGGATGCGATTGCGCGCGGACTGGAGCGAACGGACTGATGGCTGACGATGCTGCCAATGCATCCGTAAACGCGATGGACTCTTCTCCGGCCGAAACGTTCAAGGCCAGCCGCTGGACGCAGGGAAACTTTTTCTTTCCGACAAAGCTGGTGGTGAGTCCGCAGAGGGTGATCCGGACGAAGTCGCGGCTGTTTGGCAGCAACGAAGAGAGCATTCCGATTTCAAAGGTCGCGTCGGTGCACATTTCTACAGGAGTGTTCTGGTCGGAGATTGTGATTGAATCGACCGGGGGATCGGACCCGATTACCAGCCATGGGCATCGGAAGGCGGATGCGCAACGCATTCGCGACTTGATTGAGAGTTATCAGTCGCAGGCGCGGGGGTCGTAAGCGAGGCGGCTATCGAAGGCCATCCAGCAGAATAAGGAAGCGAGCCAAGCGCGCGATTTGTGCGTCGCAAAGATCGCGACGCTTCGCGCGGCTCGCCCAGGTCCTTCGCGAGACAAAAAACGTCTCGCTCAGGATGACAGACACATTGCACCATTTCCTGCACTTGCAGTGCATTGCGTGGCCGTTCCGGCTGTGATAGCCTCTTGTTGAGAGGCCACTTTGCAGGACAAAGTACCCACGGGGCTCGACCGTAAGGAAGCGGAAGTTTACCGGCACCTGGATCCGCAACGGCTCCCAAAACACATCGCGATCATCATGGACGGCAACGGGCGCTGGGCCAAGCGGCGCCACATGCCGCGTGTCGCCGGACACCGGGCCGGGGTGACAGCGGTGCGGTCGACTGTGGAGACGGCGGCGCGGATTCATATTCCCGCGCTGACGCTCTATGCGTTTTCGGAAGAGAACTGGAAGAAGCGTCCGGCTAGCGAGGTGTCGTTTCTGATGGGGCTGCTGGCGCGGTATCTGAAGGCGGAAGTGCCCACGCTGAATAAGAACAATATCCGGCTGGAATACATTGGGCGGCAGCATGAATTGCCGGGCGATGTGCAGGAACGGATGTCGTGGGCGCGCGAGGCGACGGCGCGAAATACCGGGATGGTGCTGACGCTGGCTCTGAACTATAGCGCGCGGAGCGAACTGGTGGACGCATTCCGGTCGATGGTGACGGCGGCATCGCAGAATGGCGGGATTGATCATCTGCGGATCGATGAAGATGTGGTTTCGCAGCATCTGTACACGCGGCATCTGCCGGATCCGGATCTGGTGGTGCGGACATCCGGCGAGATGCGGCTGAGTAATTTTTTGCTTTGGCAACTGGCTTATGCGGAAATTTATGTGACGTCGACGTTGTGGCCGGATTTTCGCGGCGTGCATCTGCTGGAAGGGATTGCCGAATATCAGAAGCGGGAACGGCGGTACGGCGGGCTGAATCACGGCGAAGCGCATGTGGCGGCTGAAACGGTGAAAATCTAACCCCAAAAAGATTTGACCACAAAGGCCACTAAGGTACACAGAGGAAAAACATCTTCTTCCTCTGCGCTCGATATAATTACCACTTACTTTCAGCAGCAAACTACCTTCTTTGCTAAAGCGCATTGCTACCGCAGTCGTACTGATTCCGATTGTGCTGGCGCTGACTCTTCGGGCGCCGGTTTCGGTGCTCGCGATAGTTGTGGGATTCGTCGCGTTCATGACGATTCACGAATTCCTAAAGCTGACCGAGGCTTATGGCGTGCGGCCGCTGCGGCTGCTTACCTATATTTTCTGCGCTCTTTTCTTTCTGCTGCTGGCGCTTAATTTCGGAAACGACAAGCCGCTGCTATCGACGGCGATTTTTGTGTATGCGCTGGGATTCTCGGCGGCGATTGCGCCGTTTATTTTTCTGACGCGCGCGATGAAAAACGTGGAGCTGAGCACGGGGTATCCGGCGGCGGCGGCTTCGGTGTTTGCATTTACGTACATCGCGCTGCCGATGGGGATGCTGGTGCAGTTGCGGCAGCAGTGGGCGGGGGCGTTTTACCTGCTGTATCTGCTGCTGGTGGTTTGGGCGGGAGACATCTTCGCGTATTTCGTGGGCAAGTCGGTGGGGCGGCACTTGATGGCTCCGCGAATCAGTCCGAAGAAGACGTGGGAAGGGGCGGCGGCTTCGTTGATTGCCAGTATCGCCGTGGGGTGGGCGATGTTTCACTATGCTCAGCCTTTGAGTTCGGCGCTGCTGCGGGCGGGACTGATCCAGCGGCGGGACGGGCTGTTTGGGCTGGAGCAGCCGGCGATGGGTCCGGTGATCGTGCTGACGATTGTGTTGAACGTGGCGGCGCAATTGGGAGACTTGGTGGAGTCGCTGATCAAGCGCGGG
>Ga0335079_10003390_pt1 | contig 18438 bp, 10 predicted proteins | sample Lox_Sample_33_FD_206719 | JGI IMG/M metagenome (GOLD analysis project Ga0335079, IMG submission 206719) | Soil microbial communities from Loxahatchee National Wildlife Refuge, Florida, United States - Lox_Sample_3.3 | ecosystem: Environmental > Terrestrial > Soil > Wetlands | place: USA... | reverse complement strand
CGACGCGCCGGCCACGGCGTCGCCGTCCTGCTCAAGGTCTACGCCAACTGCATCGACGGCCAGGCCAGCGCCGCCAACCAGCGCATCGGCGACGCCCTCGACGAACACGACAGCGAGTGACATGACGCATGCTGGGGCCGCTGACGAGGGCCCAGCTTGCCTGCTGGCGGGCTGACACATCCGTACCGGGGTCGCGCGGCTCTGTCAGCCGGAGCGTCCTGCCAGGCCCATGTCCAGGTCGGTGCAGGACTGGCACAGGCAGAAGTGCGCACCCAGCCAGTCAGTGACCTTGACCGCCACCATTGCGTCCTTGTCCGGGTCCCCGGCCGGCTGTCCGCAAGCCGCGCACACGACATTCTCCGCCAGCACCTGAGCTGCCCGGTAGCAGAACCCACAGAGCAGCCCGCTGGGGCGGGCGGCGATCCACATCGCGAAGCCATCGGAATCGTGCTCGCAGAACTCAAGCCCGGGAACCCGCGCCAGCAGCCCGTCCACCACGGCCTGGCCCCTCGGCCCCATGGCAGGCAGTGACTGCCGTTTGCCTCTGCGGTTGCTCATCTGAGCAGTCCAGCCTGGATCACGGTGACGCGCAAGACACCACCAGCACTGCCAAGATGTCGACGTTCAACCAGGTGCCAGTAGACCATCCCGTGCCGCTCGCAAGCACGTCCGCGGCTAGCTAAGCGCCGGGAGTCTGCCGCCGCGCTTGCCATGCGCCGTCGTTCATCGTGAAGATCACGGTTATCTCGTCCAGCGGAGGATCTTGGGCTCTCGCCTCATCAAGTAGCCGGCGCGTTAGGTTAAACGCTCCGTCGGTGTCGGGGTAGAGCAGTTCCTGAGTGGCGATGTTTGCCGTGAACCGACTTATGACTCTGTCTAGGAACGCCAACGCATCCTTGGCTTGCTCTGCTTCGTCTCTGTTGATTCCGTTCTCGCTCATGCCCTGGCGCCTCGCTTCCGTCCGACGAGCCAATAGATAGCTGCTGTAGTACCCAGGACGCCGCCAACTCGTCGCGCGCCGTGCCGACCGAGTCAATCACGCTCCGTGATAGCCGCCACGGAAGCGACGTCTGGCCTCCATCGGCCACTCGCTGACGGCATCCTGCACGCAAACGGCCTCGGATGTCTTCGCGATCCTGAAAGCCGACCTGGGTAGCCCGTCACGAAAGAGCGTTGCCGTTGATCATCGATCCGTGCCCGTATAAATACGCCGCTAACACCAGGCACGGTCGGCATGACCGGCGCGATACCTGCGGGTTAGGGCGCCTTCGCAGGCGTTTTGCCGCCGCGCAGTCGTGCCCGGCACCGCCTCAAACTCCTCGCACCTGGGAGCCGCGCTCGATCAGCCTCGGGCATGCCGTGTTCAGCGGGCATGCCGGGCAGTCCGGGTCGGCGGGCCTGCACCATCGCCGACCGATATCCCAGGCGGGCATGTCAAGAGCGCCGGCGCAATCGGGGTAGAGCGCAGGCGCCACGGCAACCATGTGATCCACCCTGTCGTGCTCGGCCAGTCCGGTGCGGAGGAAGACACGCTGCAGGTGAACGTCGTAGGCAACGTCGCTGCCGGTCAGCTCCTGCAGTGGCTGCCCGAGGTCGCGGGCCAGGATTTCGACGGCCATGGCCGCCTTCTTCTGGCCGATGCCCGGGAACGCCTCCAGCCGCCGCCGTAGTTCCACAGCCGTAGGGGCATCGGACCACAGGCGCCCGGCGTCGCCGCCGTACCGGTCGAGAACGATGTGTGCCGCCTGCACCAGCCAGTCGGGCACGGTGTTGACGAATCGATGCAGCTTGGGTGCCTGCTGAACCGCGGCGCGAACGGCCTCAGGGTTGGCGGCGAGGTCGTCCGGGGCCTGCGGTGCCGCCTGCCCCGTTCGCAGACGTGCCACCGCGGTGACCAGACAGCAGCCGGCTGCCGGCCCGGCTACCGTCCCTGGTTGCCGACGCGAAGTCGGCGTGCCGCCGTATCCGCGCGGCCGCCGGGAGCATGGCGATACACCGGCCCGCGTCGTCAGACGCTGACGCGCGCGCGGCCCTTCCGGCTGAACACGCTGACCACCGCGGTGTCCAGCGGCGGGATCTTCCTGGTGCTGCTCGCCCTGGTCGCCGTCGTGCTCGGCCTGGTCGCACCGGCTACGGCGAAGTCTGGCAGCGGGCCCGGGCCACGGCGCGTCCGTCGCTAGCGATGTTAGGCGACGGCGCTGACAGCTTCGTGGGGTCTTGCGGCGGGCGCACTGGTTCGGCGGATCGGGGTGGGCCGGGTCCAGGAGCTGGCTGCGCGGGTCGTGCAGCAGGCGGAGCCCGGTGTCGGTGGTGTTCACGCCGCGCCATCCCCGGCTGGCGCGGTCCAGGACGGCCCAGACGAGGTTGAGGCAGCTTGTCTCGCCGGAGAGCCGGCCGATGACCTTGACCCGGCGGCGGGTCTCGCCGAAGGTGCGCTCGGTGATTATCTTGAGCCCATGGGATGGATCATGAGCCTGACCAGGTCTTTTGCGTTGCGGACACGGTCGTTGACGCGTGTCTGGATGAGCGCCTGATGGTCGGAGATTCTTCTTCCCGCGCCGGCGCGTCGCGGCCGCCATGCCGGCGTTGACAGGTCGCGGTTTGCTCGCAGTGCTTCGGCGAGGGCGGACCGCAGGCGCTGGTTCTCGGCGGCGCCGAGACTGTCGCTGCATTCGATGTCGCGCTGCGAGATGCCTCCGACGAGGCGGCGATCACGGATGCCCTCGCGGCCTGGAACGATGTCCTCCCGCTGGGAGCTGCGGAGCTTGTCGACCTCTGCAACCAGCATCCCGGTTTCGCTGATCTGCGCGACGCCCTGGACCTCGGCTTCGTGCGCTTCAACGACGCACTTGAAGGGATCGACCCGCCCCATCCTCCGCTGCGGCATCTGGAGCGCCACGAGCGAGCGATGACTCGATTCGTCGAGGCTCGTCTCGGGAGTTACGAAACTACAGTCCCTGTCGGCCTACCGGCGTGAAAAACGCACGCTCGTCCTTGCCGCAGGCGCCGGACTGAACGGAGCCGGTCTGATGTGACGTTTGCCTAGCCTTCTTCGGCACCAAAAGACAAAGGCGGATCACGGCGCCACGCTTCTTCTTTATGCAGCATCCTGGCCTCTATGCAGGATGCTAGACGGTATGACGTATGGCAGGCTCATGAAGCGAGACCCGATGGCTTCGAGTACCTCAACTGCAGCACCGAAGAATCCTCTTACAGCCGACCCAACCGCGGCGGCGCCTCCGGCCTGGGCAGTGGCCGCGACTCCCGCACCCACGACAGCTGCAATTTGCTTGCCTGATTCAGCGAGCTCCTGGAGCGTGACTGGCTGCTCTTCTATCTCTTCGAGTGTCTCTTCGACCCATGGCACCTCCGCGATGGCGCCTGGCACTAGATTCCGGCCGAGTTGGCTTATTTGTTCGGATGCGAGATTTGCTACGTCTCTACCAGTCTGGAGCGGAGTCCCCCCGAGCCGCTGTGCATTCCCCGTGTTGAACAATTCAAGGGCGACCTGGCGTGTGTTCTGCGCTAGATCAATAAGCTGCCTCGCCTTATCGAGGGCGGGCCGTAGCGCGTCACCTAGCTGAGCTGCGGCGCGAGGATCGAGGTTGCGAAGCTGGCTCAGAGACTTACCGATGGCCTCCTTTTGACTAAGGAGCGCATTTGCCCCTTGCTCCAGGCTTTCAATGTGCTGGAAGGTCTGGCCAGCGGAACCGACGAGCTCAGCGCCTTGCGCCTCGGCGATGGCGGCCTCGTATGTGCCACGCAGCAAGCCGTGATGAGTGCGCAGGACGTTGATCAAATTGTCCGCATGCTGCTGAATCTGCTGTGCCAGCTGCGCCGGCGTCGGTTGCATGCCGTTTGGGTCAGTAAAGCATACCGGGCTACTGGCCACGTATTCGTATGTGCTCCGAGCAGGCGATATAGACTGACCATCCTTGCTTCTATATTCGTCTCGGCTCATTCGCGTCAGGCGAGCGTGTCCCGGTGTGTGTTCTTCGCCGGCGGCCTGAGAAACTTGCCCCTGTGTCTCATATCCTGCTGGATCACGGGAATTCGAACTTGGTGGCGTGGGTGGCCTGACAGGCACCGGCCGATGCCACTTTACGTCGAGCGGGTCGCAGCTTATCCATCTTCCCAACCATGGCGCGTAATAGCGGGCCCCGAAGTAATAGAACTGGCTCTCTTGGTCGCGCTCCTTGCCATTAAAGCGGTAGCGCTTGAGGCTCACCTCGCTGGCTGACCGGCCGGCAACGAACGAGGTTGCACCGTAGGGGTAGTACTCCTCGTACGTGATGACTGCTGCGTTTTCGTCGAGTTCAACACAGGCCGAGCCCAGGTGATTGGAGAACTGGTAGCGCGTGGTGGTGCCGAGCGGCCCGGCCGGGTGACTCGTGTCAATGGTAGTTGTCTCTACCAGGGCCAGGTGCTTCGCGCCGTCGGCAACGATCAGCGTCTGGCGCTCCAGAGAGACGGCGCCCGTAGGGCCGTATTCCCGGTAGATCTCGAAGTTGCCGACGTAACAGCGCTCGTACTGGGGGGACCCCGCGGAGTTGACTGTCGTCTTGCGAATACGTGCGCCACAGAGGTCGTAGCGGTACCAAGTCGCGGGACCCGCCCCGTTCGAAGCCTGCGCGGAAGTGATCTGGAGCTGGTCCCTAAAGTCCCACGCCATAAGCGGCAGGTGCGGCATGCTGATGGTGTTTCCATTCAGATCGTACATGTAACTGCTGACGGTCGCGCCGACGGTCGTCGAGGTCAGGCGGTTGCTGGTGGGCGGGGAGTTGGGCTGGTCGTAGGCGTAGGTGCGGGTCCACGGACCAACGGCCGCCGTGTGTTTGACCGACGTGAGGTTGCCGACGAGGTCGTAGGCGTAGGTTTCTGTGTAGTTCTGCATGGCTTGAGAGTCCGTGGGCAACGGCCAGGCCTGCCGCGCCGAGTCGTCCCAGGTCACCGGGGGGTTGGTGTTCTGGCCGATGTGCTCGCGACCGCTCGCGGAGATCAGCCGGTAGATCACGTCGTAGGTGTAGCCGGCGATGGGGGCTACTAACTGGCTGGAGAAGAACACCGTGGACTGGGCGGCGTCCTCGATACGGGTGACATTCCCCACGGGGTCGTAGGTGTAGGTGAGATCCTGCACGGGGCTGCCGCCCGCGGGCCTCGTGGTGACCAGGTGGATCAGCCGAAACGTGTCGGGGTCATAGGTGTAGCTGGTCACCGTACCGTTGCCGTAGCTGATCGACTGGCGCTGGCCCTTGGCGTCGTAGCTGACGGCGGTGACGTACGCCGTGAGTGCGGAGGCGCCGCGCAGGTTCACGGCGATGGCCGCCAGCAGCGACCTTTCGTTGAAGGCCCGCGACGTGACGCTCGCGTCGGGCGTGGTGGAACTGACGACACGGTTAAGTGCGTCGTACGTTGCGGTGGTTAAGAATCCCGCCCCCAGGGCCGGGGGGGATGACCAGTCGACGTCGGTGGTCGCGTCGGCTAGCAGTTGCCGGCTGGCGGTGGCCACGTTGCCTTTGAAGTCCCGCAGGACGGTGGTTGCGACGCCGGCGTCATCGCTCTGCTGATACAGCGAGCCTCGCAGGTTGCTGGCCATGTCGTTGGCCTGGCCCTCGCCGTAGAGGGCCATCTCCGCGAGCAGTTCCGGTCCCGTCCCGGGTGTGACGTAGATGCCGAGCGGACGGCGGGCCGCGTCGTAGGTGTGCCGCACCTGGTAGTCACGGCTGTCCCAGCCAAGCAACGGATGGCCCGCCGCGTCGGGCAGGAGCCAGCGCTCGCCGGCATCCACGCTGACGGTTCCGATGGTGCCCCCGGTGACGTCGTAGGTCGTGGTGAGGACGACACGATTCAGGGCGTCGGTGGTCTCAAGCACCCGGCCCTGGATGTCGAGCAGCAGATGCGTCTGGAACTGCCCGCCGATGCCGTCGGCCACGGTGCGGAACACCCGGCCCAGCGTGTCGAGGTCCGATACCGCCGGGGTGTTCGCCTGGGCCGCAGCCTTGGCGGCCGCGTCCTGCTGGTCAGCTCCCAGCTGGCCGCTGGAGCGGGCCGCGTACCAGGCGCTGAGCAGGACATTGTCGTTGGCATCGGAGGCGAGCTGGCGCCAAGGGCCGAACTCGACACTGGTGTAGGTGCCATCGGGCCTGTCCACGCGAATCGCCCTGGACAAGGGGTCATAGCGGGTGATGGCGGTGACCCCCCACTCGACAAGGTCGACTTCGTCGTCGTAGGCGGGGCTTGAGTCGAAGAACGGCTCATACGCCTTGATCGGGTTGGCTTTGTTGTCGTAGACCACGCGCCCCGTCCCGACCCACCGGGACTGGGTCGCCGCGAATTCGAGGTTGCCGTTCTGGTCGCGCACGAGGTTCCCGTCGTCGCCGCGAACCGGGGCGACGCCCGGCTCGGCCTGCGCCTTGGTCAACGCGACACGGCCGAGCCCGTCGGTATACACGTAGGTTTCCAGCCATGGGGTGGACGGATCCTTGTGACGGATCCGGGCCCGGGTGTGCGCCCAGACCGGCGCGGGATGCTCGGGGTCGTGAGACGGGTCGCTGGCCCAGGTGCTGTAGGCGTCCAGGCCGTAATCGAACTCGCTCGTGGGGTCATCGGAGGGTGAGGTTTCGTCGGTGGTGAGGTCGAGGTGGTCGCCCTCGTCGGTGCCCCCGGCCTGGGCTTTTCCCATCAAGGCGGTTGCGGTGACCATGCCGAGCTCGTCGAAGCGAGCCCCGGTGCGGTTGTCGTTGGTGTCGGTCACCAGCCACGGCTGCAGCACCCGGTAGTTGACGGCGGCGCTGGTCGTGTTGCCCACGGGGTCGGTGGTCCCGGTGACGACCAGGTCGTTTTCCCAGGCGACTGCTGCGATGCCGCCGAAGGGATCGACGTGGCCCTGCGGGAGATAGAAGTGCTGGGCGGCGAATGCCGGGTCGGGGCTTGCCGGGTCGGGCGAGTAGAAGACGCGGGCCGACGGCGCCCACCAGCTCCCGTCCGCGTCGAGGTCGACGAAGCCGCCGGCGCCGGTGCCCGCCGCGGTCGCGGCCGCCGTGGTTGTCTTGGCCGAGTAAACCTGGGGGATCAGTCCGGCCGTCATCGTGAGCTGGTACATGCGGTCCGCCAGGGCCAGTGAGTCGATCTGGCAGGTCGGCAAGGGGCCGCTGAGGTCGTTGGCGCGGTAGATGGTGCGGGACCTGCCGGTCATCCGCCTCTGCGGTGTTCCCCCGGTGGCGGTTGCCTCGAACGGGATCTCGGGGATGGTCGGTGCCTGGCTGAGGAGTGTCGCCACGTCGAACAGGCCCCGGGGACGGCCGGTGCGAGGCCAGTGAGCTGGTAGGAGCGTGTCTCGACCGGCACGGCGATGCGGTACCAGCCGGGCTGGCCGTCGCAGTTGGCGACGTCGTGCTCCAGGTAGGTGAGGAGGATGGCGGCTTGCTCGGGGTAGCCCGGGGCAGGTTGCCCGGGGTGGGCAGGTGCGCGGCGCGGGTAGCCGGCGCTGGCGGACTTGGTGACCGTGCCGAAGCTGTCCACCTCGAGGGTGAGGTCGTGGCTGACCCGAGGGTCGCAGGGGTCCCGCTCGTAGTGACAGGACAGCGACTCCAGATCGCAGGCGTAGAAGCTGCCGTAGCTCGCGGCTGCGGGCGGCTGGAGAAGGCAAACCTGGTAGCGGTGCTCGGTGACGGCATAGGGGTCCGCCGCGCTGCAGGAGCCGTCCAGAGGGCAGAGGTAGACCTCGGTGTGCAGCACCCGGCCGCGCAGGGCGCGGCAGGCCTCGCGCATCTCCTCGAGCGTGGCGCCCCGGCGAACGCGGTCCCCCCCAGGTGGGTGGCCTCGGTGTCGCCCTGGTAGTACTCCGCCGAAAGCGCGGCGGCGATCTCATTGCCGTCGATGTGGGCCCCGGTGTGGATCCAGGTGCGGGTGAGAACCGGCGGCAAGGTGAACTCGCCCCCCGTCACAGTAGGGGTCTGGGTGAATTCCCCGGTGCCTGAGGCGGCGGGCAGCGCGTCGGTGTCGGTCTGGTCGACGCGCGCGAAGCCGCGGAACTCGCGCTCGGTGCCGTCGTAGTAGCCGTGGTGATAGCTGTAGCTCGATGTCAGCTGGGTGCCGCTGATCCGGTCGGTCACCTGCCTTTGGGCCACGACGTGCACCGGGAAGGCCAGCCGGGTCACCCACGGGTTTCCGGCCAGCAGATCCTGCACGTAGTAGCGGGTGGAGGTGGCGTAGGTGAGTGTTGTCTCGGCCCCCATGTTGTTGACGATGCGGGTCAGCAGGTGCGGTTTGACGCTTCCCGTCAGGTCCACGTAGCGCAGCTGCCGGCCGCCGTCGCCGGGCAGGGGCGAGGACCACGCCAGGCAGGTCGTGCCCGTTCCCAGCAGGTCGATGGGCGTCACGGCGGTGAGGCCGTCGGCGCCGGGAAAGCTGGACAGGAATGTGGGAGCGGTGTAGCTGCTGCCCGACTGGCTGAGCCACACCGTGACCCCCCGGGTCCCGACGTAGATCAGGTCTGCGGTACCCGAGCCGTCGATGTCGGCGAGCAGGACGCGCCGGGCGTCGAACGCGTCGGGGGCGTCGAACCAGGGGGCGGCGTCCATGATGATCTTGGCGCCGAAGCGGCCATAGCCCCGGTTGGGCCAGTAGCACACCTCGCCGTTGCGGATGCGCACCAGGTCGGCGAGGCCGTCGCCGCTCATGTCGGCGAGGTAGATAGACGAGTCACCCTCGGAAAGCACCAGCGCCGGCCCGGCGTTCTCGTCGCGGGTCGCTGCGACCCGCTGGCCCGGCCCGAAGCCGTCCCCGGCCAGCCACGGATACCAGGTGAAGGCACCGTCCTCGGTCAGCAGCACGTCGGCCAGGCCGTCACCGTCGAGATCGACGGTGCGGACGTTCGGATTGGACCAGTCCAGCGCCGCGGTGTAAGGGAACGGCCTGAACGGCAGCCAGCCGCCATCGTCGTCGCGGGCGAAATAGCCGGGCATCGGCGGGGCGTAGTCGACGGCGCACAGATGGCCGTCGCCGTGGAGGTCCGCGAGCTGGGGCGAGCGGGCAGACCCGGTCCCGGCCGGCTTGGCGGCGACCACATTCAGGGGCTGGAAGCGGGCCTTGAGCGGCGAGCTGCCCGGCGAGTAGGCGCTGATGTTCCGCTTGTAGTACCAGGCGGCGTCGTCCTCGGCGAGCACGCCCTGGAGGCCCTCGCCGTCGAGGTCGCACCAGCGCCAGGCTTTCCCGTCGGCGCCGGCGGGCAGGTTGGCGAGGGTGTCCGGGCCGGCGACCGCCACGGTGTCGTGCAGCGCGAGCGGCGAGTAGCCCAGTACGAGGGGCGGCAGAGCCTTGCTGTCGTAGGCCCCGCTGCGGTTCCTGACGTACCCCCGCTGGGTTAGCGAGGTGAGCAGCGAATAGGCCGGCAGCGCCGGGTCGCCGGGGGCGTCGGTGGCATAGGTGAGGTCCATGGAGCGGACCAGCGTCGCCGGGGAGTCAAGCCCGCCGGGGAAACGGTGGAACATGAGCACCCGCCGGCACAGCCGGTAGGTGCGGATCTCAAAGCAGGAGCGGTAGCTGGAGAACGGGTCCTCGCGGCAGGGCCACGTCGCAGATTCCGCCGGCCGCGGGCTGGCCGGGTCGTGCTCGCCGTAGTCGACCACCATCTCGAAGAACCACGCGGCAGGCGGTGCCTGATCGGCTGCAGGCACATACGGCGCGGTGTTGCCGTAGAGGACGCGCTTGAGGTAGCGGTTCGCTACGACAACCCGGTTCTGTTCGTGCGCGGCGGCGGGGACGTTGACGTCGTCTTCCGCCTTGTACTGCAACGCCATGGCGTTGCCCCGGTCGTCGTAGCTGAAGTCGAGCAGCCAGGCGAAGATGCGGGCCGGGTCGGCCGGGTCGGCGATCCGGCTGCGGGCGTCCTGGCCGAACAGGCTGGTCACGTTCTGGCGCGAGATGCTGCGCCAGTGCACGTCGCCCGACGCGTTGTTCTGCCAGCGCTCGATCCGGGCAAAACCGTCCTCGACCCGGGGCCGGTACCGTCGGACGGTGAACGCCCTGGACGGGTCGGGTCCCGCATCGGGCACCCAGCCGTCGCCGTGCGGCAGGAGCAGCGGAACCAGGTCCTCGGCCTCGGAGAGGACGAAGACATCGGAGTCACCGGCGTCCTGGTAGCGGGGGAGGCCCTTGGAGGTCTTGCGGGTGATGGAGGGAGCCGCCAGGCGCCAGCCGAGCCCGAACGGCCCGTTGCCCGCCGCCGAGTCATAGCTCAGCGCGAGGCTGGGCCCGAAGCCCTGCCTTCCCGGCGAGGCGGGGAAGGGCACCGACAGCGACGCGGTGCCGGTGGCCAGGCCGACGGTCAGTTTCTCGTCGATCCCGCGGATGGCCGCGCCGCCCTTCGGGAGAGTGATCGTCGGCAGCGCCAGCGGGTCCGCGGTCGCCTGGGCGGCCGTGTTCGTCCGACCCGGAGCCGGCCACGGGCTGCCTCCTCCGGGCATGCCCGGCGGGGCCTGCCCGGCGGAGGGGAGCGGATCGGGCGAGTCAGCAGTCATGCGGCGAAACCTTGCCTGGTCCGTTCGGCGGCGGGGTCATCGGTCCGCCTGGGAGAACTTGGCGGTGTAGGCGATGACGGCGTAGACCTCTTTGGCCGGCGGGTCGGTGTTAGTCAGCACCGTGCCGTCCCGGGGAAGATCGAGGATGGCGGTGCCTGCTTTCAGATTCGCCGATGTCATGGTGGGCGGGAGCGGCGCGATGGCGTGCGGCGCGAGCTCGTGCCCGTCGGCCGCGTAGACGGTGATCGATTCGATGGCGAGCGTCGCGTCCTGCACCAGGTAGGGGAAGTAATCGATCGTCAGCGTCGCCGTGAAATCGGCGGTGCTGCCGCCGGTCGTGAAGGCATACCACTCGTTGGGGAAATCGTGGCGCAGGCTGAGGAGCAGGGCCAGTGAGGGGGCGGGGTCGCCCGCTGAGGCGCTGGGCGGCGGCAACTGCTTCAGATAGCTGTTCGCCGCGGTGGCCAGGGCCGCTCCGCCGTCGCGGGCGGTGTAGCGGATGTGGAGGATCACGTCGGTGATGGTGGTGTAGTCGAAGCTGGGGACGGCGGGCAGTGACAGGCCCCAGGTGCTGATCGCGCCTGCGTCCTCGAAGGGCAGGAAGCGATCGTCGCGCAGGTTTGTTTCGAACATCCCGCTGTCGGAGACGGCGCCGCTGGTCACCACGGACGGGGCGGTGCCGAAGTAGTCGACGAACCGGTTGTCGTCGTTGCTGGTGCTCCGCCGGTACACGTCGCCCGTCAGCGCGGACGAGATCCGCACGGAGCTGTTTTGCAGGGTCAGGGTGCAGTTGACCGAGGCGTACGGGCCGATGACCGACGGAATCGAGACGGCGACGGTCTTCAGCCGGCGCAGGTAGTGCCCGGGGCAGTCGCGGTCATAGAGCCACTCGGGGATGGTTACGGTGGCCGAGCCGGTGATCTTGAGCGATAGCAGGGCGTGAGGGTCGAGCTGGCGGAGCGAGACGTGCCGGATGAGCTCCAGCTCACGCAGGTTGTAGGTGTGGTAGTCCAGCTCCATGCGCTTGATGTCGAGGTAGAGCGCCTCGCCGGTGAGCAGGCCCTGGTGGCCGCTGTCGAAGTAGTTGGGCTGGATGTAGGTGGTGGCGTCCAGCTCGGGGCGCATCAGCTCCCATTTCATGGTTGCCTCGGCTTTGCGGGCGGTGTCAAGCGCGAGGCGGTAGTACTGGTAGTACAGGCCTGAGATCTGTCCTTGCATCCAGCCGTACAGTTCCTGGTTAGAGAACTTGGTCTGGAGACATGTCAGCACGTCCTGGGCCTGTCCGACCTGGGCTATGGCTGTGCGGTACTCGGCGCCGGCCGCCTGCTCGGTGAGCAGGGAGGCGAGGATCTGGCGGCCGAGCTGGCTCAGTTCCCGGGCGGCAAGGTTGGCTTGCAGCACCCAGTCGTCCGCGCGGCGCTGATAGCCCGCCGTCCGGGCCGCCATGGCCCCCTGCGCCTCCTGCCAGGCGGCGAGCATCCGGACGATGTCGGCGGCCGTTGTGACGGTGTCGGCAAGCACGTCGCCCCCGAAGATCTTCGACTGGGCTCCGATCCCCCAGTAGTGGAAATCGACAGTCATTGTTGGGATTAGGCGCAGAGGGGCTGCAGCGAGGGCAACGACCGAGGCCGCCAGGTGCTCGTCGCGGGCGGTGGGCATGTGGGTGTTCAGCTCGGCGTCCTCGTTGGCGTTGAGGTACAGGTTGCCGGTGCCTGACGCGCCCGACTGGGCGGACGGCGAGGCCGATTGGGCGAGATGCAGCGGCGGGTAGGGCTGCGTGGCGATGGTCTGGTCGTACTGGCCGACGAGGGTCTGGTAGGCGTCGGCGAAGTTGTCTTCGGTGAGCACCGTCGTGCGGTCGACGGTGAAGCTGGCCGGCACGGTCGCGGGATCCGGGGTCAGGCCCAGCTCGCGGAGATAGAAGGTGTAGCGCTCCAGGGCGGTGGCGCGGCTGCGCAGGAGGGCGTCGGTGGCCGCCTGGGCTTGCTGGCAGTGCAGGAAGCGGATGTTCTGGGTCAGCTTCTGCAGCGCGATCTCGTTGTTCTGGCGCAGCCGCGCGAGCGCCTCGGCATCTTTTTTCTCGATGGCGGCCAGCAGCGCGCCGCCGAGCGAGCGGACCTCCGCGCACAGCTGGAGGGCTTGCTGGATGAGCAGCGGCGAGCGCACCGGGCTGACGGGCTGGTTAAGGCCGCTGACGACGCTGCCGATGTCCAGGCCCGCGGCGGCGGCGGCTACCAGCAGCCCCGGGTTGATGGGCGGATCGAACAGCGGCATCAGCTGGACCTGGCCCGCGATGTTCTCGCAGTTGCGGATCTTCGACAGCCGGTCCTCGACGGTGTCCCAGTAGCCGAGGAACTGGGCGTTGGCGGGCACGCAGAAGTACAGGGACTGATCCGTGCCGAACATCGGCCCGCCGGTGGTGCCGGGCCCGCCGGATGCGGTGGTGATGTTGAACGGGAACTGTCCCTCCAGCGTGACGAGGGCGTCGCCGAGGGGGCCGAGGTTGTTCTTCAGGTCGTTGTAGCACGTCGCGGAAGTCGTGCCGATCGGCGGGACCTGCTGGGGCCGGGGACCCAGGAGGTTGGCCGCGAGCACGTAGCACAAGGTGGCCTCGTTGACCGTCTCGATGGTCATCTGGGTGAACAGGCTGTCGCCCCAGGCGATTAGGTTGTCGAGGTACTTCATCACGACGTAGTACTGGAAGGCGATGGGTCTGGACCGGGCCACCGCGAACGGCTCGAATGGTGTGGAGAGGCTGGCGTGGTAGCTGGTGAGGAGATCCTGGACCTGGCTGGGGCCGTTGGCGGGGAGTTGGGAGGTCGGGGTGCTCAGCCAGGTGATCAGCTGGTTGAGATCGACGCTCTGGGGGTTATTGCGGAAGTACAGGAACTTCCAGAAGCGTCCTGATGGATTGAAATCGAAGGGGTCGGGGTCGGGCGCGTCGGTGGAGGTGGGGTCGAAGACATAGTGAAACCATTTCTGCGCCTCGGCGAAGCGCTGGTTCTGGGACAGATGCACGGCGACAGCGACGGGGATGTGGCACAGCAGCTCCCAGTTGTAATTGGCGTAGGGAAGCTCATGATCGAGATCGATCTCGGCGTTGAAGGTGGTGACATCAACGCCGAGAGGGGAACCGGCACCGTATTCGCTACCGAAGAACGCGGTGGACAGAGAGGAGAGGAACGACGGGTCCAGCATGGCAGCCACCCCGTCGCCGGTCGCGGTATTCAGCTTTTGGATTAGCCTGCCGACCAGCGGGTGGAAGAAGTTATCGAACGTAAAGGTAACATCGATGCCCAGGTTCGTCGATGAGAACCGGTTGATTGTGGCGATATCGCTGGCTTCGTGGAACCGGTATCTGGCTGACTGGTCGGCTTCCATCACGATTTCCCTAGTCGGTCTCGGTTGTGGTCTGCTGGGTGGCGGCGACGCTGCCCGTCATCCCGATGCTGCGCCCTTGGAAGGTGATCGCAGCGCCGCCCCCGATCACCGCACGCAGGCCATCTGCCGTCACGGCGCGCGGGGCGATCGACGTGCTGACCACGTCGGCAGTGATCTCGACGGGTGCGCCGGGCTGCGCCGGGCCGTGGCGGACCACGAGCGGCGGAATGCCGCCAACAGCGTCCTTGGTGGTCGATGCGAGCCGCGGCGACAGCCCGAAACCGGAGAATTCGTCCAACAGTTGCAAGCTTAGGCCGGTGGTCACGTAAAAAACGCTGCGGGAATCCCCGAAGAAGAAGGGCATGAACTGCTGACTGTCGACGTCTGGCTGGGCGGTCACGATGTGTTGAGGCAAGTCGCCGGTCAGCACGGTCAGGGTTAGCGGCTGGTTCAACTCGCCTGGGGACCAGGTGCCATAAGCCGCTGTCAGTGCCCGGGGAGCGTTGCCGCTACTCTGGAGAACTCGCAGATATGAGGGTACTGTATAATGCGTTATCGGTACGTCGGCCCATCTCACCGGGGCGCTGTTGGTGTTGTGGAGCACATAGCCCCACCCAGGCCCGCCAACCCCATAGCCCGTTTCCCCCGCAGGTGCTGCATAAAAGTACGGGCCGAATTGGAGCTCGAGGTAGAGGGAATCGTCGGAGGTGTTGGCGGCTGTCCAGGTGCGCAGGCGCAGCTCACCGGTGGTGAAGAGGGCTTGTTTCCACGTTCCGAAGCTGACCGGATAGCTCGGGTCGGAGGACTTGGGCTGTTGCCAGGCTCCGTTGTAGTACTCGCTGAAGTACAGCACGGCGCTGACCTGCTCGGTGGTCAACTTGGCCGCCGAATGAGCGGCCCCGGCGCTCAAATCGGAAAGGTGGCTGTCTGCAAGCGTTGGGCCTCCCGACGGCAGCATGCTGCCCAGGTTCGGATCCGTCGCAGAGACGCCAGGTTGGTGCTGCAGTTGCAGCCAGAAGAGCAGGAGGCGGCCATTCCAGACGTAGGGGATCACCGGGTTGTCCTCGATCGAGAGCTTGATTTCCTCCCAGGGCGTCCAGGCGCCGCCCTCCAGCCGGCGGTAGTAGTACTTGCGGTGGGCGCCGCCGGTGCGGGCGATGACGTGGGCCAGATCGTCGGCTGACCCTTGCGTCGGCTGGTAGTAGAGGCCGCAGGGGTCGAGCTTGGCGACGCCCTCCAGGTTCGATAGATAGTCGAGGTAGGCCCCGACGGCGGTTTCGTCGGTGATGTCGCTCTGCAGCAGCTGGCTCATGGCGGTCTGGAAGAACGGTGACTGGTCGTCTCGCAGGCTCGGGTCCAGCCAGTTTTCCGGCCACAGGAAGACCTCGCGGTTGGCCTGCCACACCCGGTAGCGTTTGCGCCAGTCCCACTCGGCCGATGGCGGTGGCGACCCGGGTGTGGCCGGGCCGCCGATGTCGGCCGGGCTGATGGCCGGTTCGAGGTTGCGCAGGCAGCGTTCGATGAACAGCTGGATCGAGGACAGGGCCTGGCGGATCCGCGATGTCTGCATGCACGGTTCCATCTCGACGTCGAGCAGGAAGTAGTTGAACAGGTCGTCGGGCGTCGGGACCCGGTCGGGGCCGGCGGTGATGCCGAGCGTGGCCAGGATCGCGGGCCCGGACTGGACGAGGATGTAGGCGACGAGCGCGTCGCGTTGCATCTCGCGCAGCGAGTCGCTGATGGGCTGCACCACGGCCAGCCAGTCGGTCTCGGCGTAGCGGGACCGCACGGCGGACTGAAAGTCGGCGAGCACCGTCGAGGCCGGGTCGTTGGTGGCGGCCTTGATGAGGGTGGCGGCCGGGAGCCGGCAGGCGGTCACGATGGCGAAGGCGGCTTTGAGCCGGGTGAGGTTGGGCAGCGGTTCGGGCAGCGTGGCGAGTGTGGTCACGTTGAACAGTCGTGGTAGCAGCGCCTGCAGCGACGGCCCGTCCCAGCGGGTCAGCGCCAGCAGTTCGGCGGTCGCGGTGGTGGCCGACGCCGGCACAGTCATGTCCCGCAGGGTTGTGAGCAGCTGGGGGGTCTGGCTGCTCTGGGGCGAGTAGGCGGCCTTCAGGGCCGCGAAGGTGAGCAGCCCGTCGAGCACCTTCGTGACCTCGGGGAAGCTGGTCGGCGGGGCGGGAGCATCGACTGGCAGGGCGGCGAGCCAGTTGTGTCCGCCGACGGTCAGCCCGGCGGCGGTGGCCAGATAGGCGATCTCGGCCGCGGTCAGGGCGAGGTCGCTGGCCAGGGCCGTGGCTTTCAGGAAGCGCAGCAGGGTGGTCCGCAGGTAGCCGATGAGGATGTCGGAGTACAGGCTGGGGGCGGGGATTGGCTGCCAGCCCGTGCCGAGTGTCTCCCAGGTGGCCGAGAAGGTGCGGGTGAGGCCGGTGGCGGTGATCTGGATCGGGGTCAGCGCTCCGGCCTGGAGGGAGATCGGGCTTTGGTTGGCCCACACGGTTTCGGTTCCGCTGGCGGCGTGGTTCATGGTGATGGGCTGGCCGTTGATGGTGAGGCTGGTGATGGTGGCACCGGTGTCGGTGGTGAAGCGCAGGTTGCAGTCGCCGTCCTGGGTGGCGCTGAGGTAGCCGCTCCATCGAGCCGCGATGGCGGTGGCGGTCCCGGTCGGGGCGGGCAGGGGGTTGCCGGGCCCGTAGGTCAGTGTCGGCGCCGCCGGCACGGTTTGATCGGGAGCGGCGCTGGGGTTGTTGGTCAGGAAGAACCGCACGCTGAGGCCGCCCTGCCCGATGGCGGTCAGGTCGGCGACCGCCGCGGCCGCGGCGCCGGCGGGGTTGACGGCGGGCATGACGGAGGCGACGTCCAGGAGCGCGGGGGCGAAGCTCGGGTCGCAGCCCGCCGCCGTGGTCGCGCACGCGAGCGCCTGTTCCTGTTTGCGCAGGTCGCCCAGGACGGGAAGCAGGCCGCTCAGCAGGGTGGTCAGGGCCACAGCCGGGTCGGTGGCGGCGACGTAGGCGCAGAACAGCCGGCGGAGGTAGGGGGCATGCGGGTCGTCGTAGGTGGCGAAGAACGCGTCGACCGCCTGGGTGTTTGCCGCCTGCAGGGCGGTGAGGGCATTGAGCAGCTGGGTGTCGCCGGCCGCGGCGTTTTTCATGGCGGCATACGTGGCGGGGTCGAGGTAGCCGCCGAAGCTGAGCATTTTGCCCAGGTCGTCGTAGGAGAGCCGGCCGGCTCCGGCTTTGATCACGGCGGCGGGCAGGGTCTGCTGGGAGTACCCCAGCGGCGTCGTGGTCAGGAAGGTGCCTTTGAGCAGCCCGAAGAACAAGTCGGCGGCGGTGGCGCCCAGGACCAGGGACATCAGGGACTGCGCGGTGGTCGCGGTGACGGCGCCGGTGACGCTGAACTGGCTGTCGATGGCCGCGAACGCGGCCCGCAGCGCTGCCGCCAGTGCGGTGACCACGCTGTCATCGGGGGCCGAGACGCCGCTGAGGTCGGTGTTCCACAGCAGGTACAGCGCCTGGACCGGAGCCAGGCTGGCGGCGCTGAGGGCCTGGGCGCGGCGCACGAAGTCAAGCAGCGGCGCCGATACCGGATGGGTGGCATCGAGGACGGGGGGGGCGAAAGGATCGACCCCCGTGGCGGTCTTGAGGCTGAGCAGCTCGAGGACCGACAGCTGCAAGGTCCGGGCCAGCCAGGCGTGGCCGTAGACGGCGCTGACGGCCTCCAGGGTCAGCTCGGTCGTGGCGCCGTAGCCGAGTCCAGGCGGGGCTCCGGTTATGAGGTCAAACTCGCTGCTGGTCAGCTTCAGCGCGGCGCAGATCGCGGTCCTGTGGGACAACAGGGGGGTGGGCGGGCCGGTGAACACGATGCCGTTCACGTCGGGCGCGAACACGGGATCCAGGCTGAGGACGGTCGGGTTGAGGAACATCCGGGCGTGGAGGGAGTCGCTGCCGCCGGTGCTGATCGGCGCCCAGCAGGCCAGCAGGGACTCCAGATCGCTGCTGGGGTCCAGGCCGAGCAGGTCCAGGGCCATGTAGGCCAGGCCGGTGCGGGGCAGCAGCAGCAGGAAGCCGCTGTCGAGCTGCTGCAGGGCGGTGGCGGAGGGGGCGGCGGTGGAGGGGTAGAGCGCGGAGATCAGATCGTCGGTTTGCTGAATGCTGAGGCCCAGCTTCCGCCACAACCGGATGAAGCGCAGCAGCCGCACCAGGTCGACGTCCTGCAGCGGGCTGCCGTTGAGGTACTGCAGCCGCATCATGGACGTGTCGCAGGGGCCGCCGGCTCATAGAGAGTGTCGTAGGCGGCTGCAAAACCCCGGGCCCGCACCGCCCCGCCACGGCTGGTGATGCAAGCGGTGCGGCAGGCCCGGGCTGCGGGCGTGACCTCGCTGCTAGACCGCTCGGAGCAGCAATGGCGCCAGCGCAGCACCGGGTTCCCGGCCGTGTCGCCCGGTTCTGGCAGCGTGCCGGATACGCCCAGCCGATGCCGCGCCGGCGACCGGGCTGCCTGGGCCGTGCACGCGGCCGGGCCGGTGTGAATCCGCGCC
>Ga0335079_10003388_pt1 | contig 18440 bp, 17 predicted proteins | sample Lox_Sample_33_FD_206719 | JGI IMG/M metagenome (GOLD analysis project Ga0335079, IMG submission 206719) | Soil microbial communities from Loxahatchee National Wildlife Refuge, Florida, United States - Lox_Sample_3.3 | ecosystem: Environmental > Terrestrial > Soil > Wetlands | place: USA... | reverse complement strand
CCGTGTAGGCCATTCGTGAGACGGCGCGCGCAATCGAAAACGATAAGCAGCGTGGCGACCATCGCCAAAGTCGATGGCAGCCGCACGGCAAGTTCGCTATGGCCAAACACCTTGCCGAACGACCCGACCACGAGGTAGTACGGCGGCGGCAATGAGTCCACTCCATGCCCCAGCGCTATGATCAGGGTACTCCAGTTGGGCAGGCGTGCCATATGTACGGTGAAGACCTCGTCGAACCAGAGAAGACGATGCGATGAAATGTACAGGCTGGCCGCGAGATAGGAAATTGCGAGCCCTGCCGCGACAAACCAACTCCAACCAGCAGACACGGGTGACGGCCCCACTGCAGCCGTAACCGGGAGGCGGTTGAGCGGGGTTTCTGTGGCTAGGGTGGCCATCACTGAATGTTGCCTACACTGCGGCGAGCTTGAGGATGACTGGGATTCCGCCTTGCTGCGGCGGTTTACGGGAATAGGGTTTGAACTCGTAAACTGTTAGTAGGGCGCGAACCATGCACGCAGGGTTTGAACCTAAGCGGCTGATATACTCCGCGTTCTGAATCATGGATTCCATTGGAACAGCTCCAACCCACGGCAATGAGCCGAAGCGCGAGATGCCCCGCGCCGGCGCTGCCATGCGCATTCTGCTGTCCGTGGCTGCTGCCGGATTGATCGTGCTGACCATCGTACGAACCGCTATCTGGTGGAAGACCGGAGCCGGCATCAGCTTTGCCTCGGGCGTCATGATCACAATGGCCGCGGACTTAACCAAGGCAACCTTCTATCGGCCGCTGTTTGGTCCTGCTGGGTACGGCGGCACCAGGTACTTCCCACTGTATTTCAGTCTGCAGGCCTTGCTGATGAAGCTGGGCATGCCGGTGCTGGCAAGCGCATATCTGCTTTCCGCCGGCGCCATTGTGCTGCTGCTATGGGGAACATCCCGGTTGCTGCGCGAATTGGGCGCCGAGCGATGGCTGGCAGCCTGTGCCGCTGTGGTGTTATTGGCTTCCAGTTCCGTGCAGATGGCTCTTACGACTCCCCAAGCGGATGGGCTGGCGGCAGCCCTCAACATCTGGGGCCTTGCCATGATTGCTCGTAGCGCGCACAACCGGCGAAGCACTTTCCCTTCGGCGCTGCTGTTCACGCTCGCCTGGTCGGCGAAGGTAACTACGGTCTTCGGATTAGTCGCAGCATTTGTGTGGCTGGCGCTCGCAAATCACAAGCGAATGGCCTGGCGGCTCGCCTTGCAAACAGGTTGCGGATACGCCATGGTTGCCGCAGTTATGATGCTGGCGAGCCGAGGCCGCGTACTGGAGATTTTCCGCGCTTGCGCTTCCGGTGGAACAAACTTGCAATTTCTCATCGCGGGGCCAGTGCGCATGGAGTCGATGGCGCTCTATACCGATCCCATTCTGCTTCCCGTCACGGCGCTGGCATTGCTGGGATTGTTCTCGTGGAATCGACTGCGCAGCCTGCCCGGCTTGCTGCTGATTGCGACACTGGCCGTCACCATCTTCATCTTCGGCACTCCGGGTACGGCCCAGAATCATCTGCTCGACCTGCAAGTGGCTGCGGTCGTCCTGCTGGCAAGGGCAGCTCTGCTGCGAAAACAACTCGGTATGGGTGTGCTGGCGCTGCTGACGCTCGCGGGAGGATTTATGCTGGCCAGGCATATGCGAACGTGGAGTCGCTGGTATCACCCGCATCAGTTCCAGCAGGTAATCGCGGCCGCCGCTGGCCGCGGGCCGATATTGGCCGAGAACCCCATCATTCCGGTGCTGGCCGGTCAACAGCCTTACGTTCTTGATCCCTGGATGGTACAGCTGTTGCGAACCCATTTCCCGGGATTCCAGCAGCCGCTCCTCGAGCGCTTGCGCCGCCAGGAGTTTGGTGCGGTGGTCCTGACGACCGGGGCCATTTCCGAGAACGGCGCGCAGGAGTGGTTCGACAACAACTCCTTCGGTCCCGGATTTGTCGAGGCCCTGCAGCAACATTACACGCTCTCCCAAGTCATCGCTCGCGATTACATCTACCTGCCTAAGCCGTCAAACAGGCTTGCGAAATCGCCTAGTCAGCAGGTTGACAACGCGGGTTGCCGCGCGACACCACGCGTCGTTCCTGAGCTTCCTTTGCGCAACATCCAGAACAGAAGCGCAAAGCAAAACGCGCTAATCGCCAGTCCGGCGGTTTGATCGCGCGTGCCGCGGTAGACAAGCTTCACATCATTGTGTCCGGCAGGGACGTGCAGCAACAAGGCGCCGCGCGAGTTGGTTGTCACCGCATCGATCTTCGTGCCATTCACGAAGGCAGACCATCCCGGGAACCAGAACAAGCGCACGCGGATCCATGCGGATTGCACGGCGTCCACGCTAAATTCGCGGTGCTCGGCCGACCAGCCGCCCATTGTGATGCGCGCGCTTGCGGCTTCCCCTGGGGAAATCGCCTGGCCCGCCACACTACCCGCGGCTTCATCGGCTCCAACTTGTACAACGGCAGGCTCGCCCGGCGTGAGGTCATAAGGAACGCCAAAGCGATCGATCTTGACCTCGCGCGGCAGGACAAACGGCCACGCGAGATACCCGCGTCCTTGCGTGATCGAGTTCTCCAGCGCAGCCAGCAGGTCTTTGGCCGGCAGGTCGATCATGATTGTGAACGCGGCCAGCGTCACCAGCCCCGCCGCCCACGCAGCCGCGGCCCACCACCATCCCAGCTTCGTTTGTTGCACCCCAGCGGCGATGAAGAACGACAACGCCAATCCCATCGGACCGAGCCATCGCCAGGGGAATTGCACGTACACCAGCGCCGGAGCGGTGCGCCAGATCGCAGCCGAGAAGGGCAGCACCATCAACGTCGCAACGGCAAACATTGCCAGCAACGCCCAATAGATATCGCGCGGCAGCAGTCGCCGGCAGAGAAGAATCATGACTAGACAGAACAGGATCTGGCCGAATTCAACGCTTGCGAGCGCCCATGCGAAGTGGCCCCTGGGAATTGCCAGCGGAACCAATTGCACCGCGGGTGGAACGATTGGATGTACCGAGGCGACCACCCAAGCTTTTTCCGTTCGGGCGGGAAGCAGGAAAAATGCGGCTAATCCCGCGCCGAGAGCGATGGCGCCACCGAGCTTCGCGAACGACCAGATTGCCGCTCGGCGCCCCAGAATCAGCCCGAGCAGGAAGGCCACCGCGGCGTAAGCTGATATCACCGTGAGCGGAGCATTGCTGAGCGCGATAGCGGCAAAGAGCGACGCGGCCAGTGCAATTCCGCGCGCGCCCGCCTGGTCGAGCCGGTAAACGGCGAGAAGGAAAAGCGGGAGCAAGGCGCTGACCAGCAGCTCGGCCAGCGAACAGCGGGCGTGGACCTCAAGAAGAAAATAGGGGTTCAGGACGTACGCCACAGCCCCGGCCAGTGCTGCGCGGGGACGGAAGAAATGCCGGCACAGATAGAAAAAGCTGAACCCGGAAGCCAATGCGACAAGCCAAACGTACGCGCCTAAAGCGAGCTGCAACGGCAGCAGCAGCATAAGCAGCCCGCCCGCATACAAGGAAAGCGGCGGATAGAAAATGAAAGCTGCTTCGCCATAACCGTAGTAGGCCAGCGGCGCCCAGCGGGCATGGATGATGCCCTGGCGGAAGAGGCCTGCCATCTCCAGCCACCAGCTCATGTGGAAGGCGGTATCGTGTCCGACGGTGTAGCCACGCAGCACATATGGCGCAATGACCACACTGGCCGTGGTGAGCAGGGCTGCCCATACCACCCCGCGCGACAGCTCGCTCCTGGCAGAGACCACCACAGATCTCACCGGCTGTGGCGGCGGCGGTTTCCGGCTGACTGTTGTAACCGAGTTCGCGGACACGCTGGAATAGTAATTCTGCATCAGCGGAGTTTGTGGTAGCGTAGGCCCATCATGCAGCAGGCCACCGCGACAACAATAAGCCTGGAGACGCCTTCAGCGGCAGAAAAACCGGCCATCAAGGCGGCCATCACTATCGGCTTGGCCGGCGTCATGTGGTTTATGGCGCTTTCCGGATGGATGAAGTCCGTGCCCGGATCGGTGATGGTCAAGCGCCAAAACGTTCTATTCAATTCCGACTCCAGCATCTGGCTCGACCGCATGATTGGCAACGCTCGCTCACCGGAGCAGATGATCCATCCCCTGGAGATAGTCTTCTGGCGCCCTCCCTGCCGGGCGCTAGGACGCATGATGAGGCTCTTCGCGCCCGCAGATGAAGCGGCGATCCTTGGTGCTAGATTGCTGGTGGGCCTGGTGTACGGTGCCGGGGTAGCTTTTCTGGCTTTTCTTGCGCTGCGTCTCGGCGTCGAGCTTCCGGAATGTGTGCTGCTCTTCATTATTTATTTCTTATTTACCTCGAACTGCACTGCGGCGCTGCCTGAGCATTTTGGTATATCGAATGGCTTGTTGTCGGTAGCGTTTGCCGCTCCCATATTGCTGAACAGCGTGACGGTAGCCACCATTTTTCTCGCCGCGATGGGTGTCGTATGCGGTGGTACAACCATAACCAACGCGCTCTATCCCGTTGCTGCCATATGGCAATACTCGTTCAGAACCATGCGCTCGCGGATGAAGGTCCTGGCGGCCGCAATTCCTATAGGTCTTGCCGGATTTCTGTTCTTTTTTCTCACCAGCTACACCATCCATCATTTCGTGAGCGGCTAACTGACCATGCGCTGGATTCGCGACCCTTTTCGCGCCTGTATCTATGCGGTCTACGCTGTAGTATGCCCGGCGGTTGGCCCAACGCCGCTCGTCATGCGGGTGCCCGGTTGGGACATGGTCAGCTATGAGCCGGCCCACCACGTGGTGCTGTTAAGTTACTACCTCGGACTGCAGGCTGTCGGGGCGGTTGCCTGGGCGGTATTGCTGGTTCGAAGCACCACAAAAGCTCTCCAGGCTGAAAAGACCAGGGCTTACGTGTGGTTGCCGCTCGGGTGGATAGTCTTCAGCATCCTGTTTCACAATGTCTGGGGAGATGAGATGGCGTTGTACTCTCCCCACTGGTCATGGGCGCTGATGGCGCTGGTTATTCTCGGCGCGCGTCAGTTGCCACTGAAGTTTGTTGCTACTTTATTTGTTCCGATCGTGGTGAGCCAAATCTATACCTTGATCCAGATCCATACCGCCTTGGGAACAATCACTCGCTAAGCAACCCATCAGCCCGTGAGCCCCCTCAGGACGGAAAGTTCGCGCCTCAGGCGTGATCTCCCAGACGACCCCGGCATTGTGAGTTCCCCCAAAGTATGTTGTGCCATAGAGATTACCGCTCGGGTCAAATGTCACACTACTGATGGGAAAGGAGCCATCGCTCCCGCCGGTAAAGTCGTGGAGCGATGTGTATGTCCAACGGCTGCCAGTGTGAGTCAGTTTGAAAACGTTGCCCAAGCCGTGCGCCCCTCCGCACTCTGTAGTGTCGTACAGATTGCCCGCAGCATCCATGGTGAGGGCCCAAGCCGGGCCGCAGGAGTCGCCTAAGCTCCCCGAGAGGCTGTAAAGCACGGAATATGTCCAGCCGCCGCCCGAGGGTGAAAGCTTGAAAACGGTACCGCCCCCGCCACTGCCGGCGTCGGTCGTGGTGCCGTAGAGGTTTCCCGAGCGGTCCATGATCAGACCGCTGTAGGGATATCTTCCGTCGCCGTTGCCGGTAAAGCTGTAGATGATATTCTCTGTCCAGCCGGAGCCCGATGGCTGTAACTGGACCACCGTGCCGGCATTATATTGGCCGCCATAGTAGGTCGTGCCATATAGATTACCGGCGTTGTCGAAGAGCAGGACGCTTCGATAGGGAACAAAGCCGTCACCGACCGATGGATCGAAGCTGTGCAGAAGGTCCTCTGTCCAGAGGCGGCAGAGAGGCGCAGAGTTATCAGCAAATTGATAATCGGGACCGCGCCTTCCGCATCCCCCGCCTGCCCCGCTCAGCTTGTAAACGGTACCTTGTCCATAAGTACCGCCAGAAGAGGTGGTGCCGTACAGGTTACCCGCCCGGTCGAAGATTAGGCCGATAGGCTTGCTTCCGTCGCCCGGGCCTCCCTGGAAAGTATAAAGCACGGCTTCCAACCACGGGCAAGGTTCCATTCCGCAGGCCAATGGCATCAGCTTGAATATATTACCCTGGCCACTGCCGAATTCCGTGGTACCGTAGAGGGCGCCGTCCGGACCGAAAACAACTGGGGCTGATGGAATTCGCCCATTGCTGCCGTCAAAACTATAGAGTGCCTTTAAAGACCAGCCAGGTCCGGCGCTCTGCAGTTGGTAAATCACACCATGATTCTGTGGGCCGCCGGCCCATGTCGTGCCGTAAAAGCTGCCTGATCGATATACCACGCCGGCGGAGGGATTTCCTCCGTCGTTTCCGCCGGTGAAGCTGTGCAGCACATTGAACCTTTGCGCCTGCGCCACCTGGCTTGTCACCACTGCAAAGAGGAACACAATTGCCGGCGCCAGTCTGGCGGTTGTCACGCTTAAGCGTAGGAGCGGCGGGAAGCTGCAAGGTTGTCTTAGATTCGCCATCAAAGTTCCTTTTATTCGTAACGGGGGCTTAAGAGCCCCCGCCAACCTTCGCTGGCTTGCCTAGCGGCTTGGTCTGGGTGAGCGGTGGAATCTGCGGAATATACTGGAACCGATAGCGAATGATCATGACAATCATTCGTAAGCCCAGCCGAAAGGCCTTCCATGTGCTGCCGGTGATTTTCGACGTGCCGGTGCGCGGCTGGTAATGTACAGGTATTTCCACGCATTTTAGCTTGGTGCGGATAGCCAGGATCATTAGTTCAGGCGAGAAATGGCTACGGCCAACCGTAAACATGGGCTGCAGATACTCCACAGCTCCCCTGCGAAGAAGCTTATAGGTGCAACCCACATCTGTGAGACAAGGTCCATTGTGCAGATATTCTAGGAGCTTGGCGACAGCACAGTTTCCATAGCGCAGGAACGGACCCATATTCGAACCTTCCCATATACAGGATTTCGAAGTACGGGTCCCAAAAACTACATCGAATTCGCCTGCATAAGAGAGAAACTTATAGATGTCCTCAGCCCGGAAGGTACAATCGGATTCGACAATAATGATGTAATCGGAGGTTGCGGCCTGTAATGCTGCCTGGGAAGCGTAGCCGTATCCTCTCTTTGGTTCGTGGATAACCATAGCGCCCGCTGCCGCAGCCAATTGCGCCGTATTGTCGCTGCTGTTGTTATCGGCAACAATCACGTGGTCAACTTCCGGGATGCTCAGAAACGAGCGTACGACCGAGGCTATCCCCTTGGCCTCGTTGTACGCCGGCATGACCACGCTTACTGTCTTGCCGTTGTGCATAGCTCTCTCCACGAGGGCGGCAGCTCGCGTTCAATTTCCACGCGCTCGAAGGGTTTGCCGCGGCGCGCTCCAACCGACTTCACCCATGTGGCCATCTGCCGCAACCCTTCACTCAACGTAATCTCGGCGGTTGCGCCGAGAATCCTTTTCGCTTTGCTGTGATCGCTGAACGCTTCGAACACCTCCTTGCGGGCGGACAGATGCACAGTTCCGGTATCTCTTCCCATGGCGGCGTGTACTTCCCGCGCGAGTTCATTTACTGAATACGGCAGGTCGGCGCCGATGTTGAACACCTGGTTGTAGGCCTCGGGACAATCGATAGAGCGGGCGATCACCGGCGCCACATCGGCGATATGAGTAAATGCCCTGGTCTGCGTGCCGTCGCCAAAGATGGTACAGGGGAGTCCTTGAAGGATCTGGTTCATGAAGATGCCGATGACGTTGCGGTAGGGGTCGGCAATGTTCTGGCGCTCGCCGTAAACGTTATGCGGGCGGAAAATGATGTAGTTGAGCCCGAACATATGCTGCGCCGCCACAAGGTCGAGCTCGACCGCATATTTCGAGATTCCATAGGGATCTTCCGGCTGCGGCGTGGCCGTTTCTGACATCGGCGTCTGGCTTGCTCCATAGACAGCGATGCTCGAGGTAAACACGAAGCACTTTGCCCGATGCCGGATTGCATTATTGATGAGATGGATGCTGCCGAGGAGATTATTCGTGTAGTTAAAAGTACGAATAAAGTGGCTGAGCCCTTCAGCGGCATAAGCGGCGATGTGGTAAACGTAATCGATGGTTTCATCGGCGAAAACCTCGTCCACCAAAGCCGCATCGGTAACCGAACCTTCAATCAGCCTGGCGGCCGAATTGACATTTTCGCGATAACCACCCGAGAGGTCATCGAGAACAATGACCCGGTGACCCATTTCCAGCAGGCTATCTACGACGTGGCTTCCTATGAAACCGGCTCCTCCTGTGACAAGAGAAGTTGCGCTGTGCATTCCCAGTTCTGGGTCTAGCTTGGATCGATTCATGGTGATGTCCTGACTTTCCTGCGAGGCGTTTACGGCCGCGGCAACGCGGTACCCGCCGCTGCTTTGGCGGCTTTGGCTTGCACCGGAACTGGACTATTTACCGCTGGGGAATAGGATGGCTGGGATACCAGGATTGGTTCCGCATAGGCGGGGCGCTGAATATCGACTGCTGCGCGACTGGGAGCCTGCTCCAACTTTTCCTCGTGGTATTCCGCCTCGGTGTTGATGGCCCATAAGTCATAGTTAGCACCCATAATATTCCGCGCGGCACACATGGCGGTCATCATGGAATGGTCCTGGTTGTTGTACTTGTGCATCCCATTGCGACCTACAAGCTGCAGGTTAGGCAGGTTCGTTTCCAGGTAGTTTCGGATGGTCGCGACCTGTCGCACCCAGTCCTGGCTATACATGGGATAGGCCTTGGGCATGCGCACCACTGCACCGTCTTCAATTTCCTCGGGCCCAGCAAGGCCAAGCTCCGCAATCTCCCGCTTCGCCATCGTAACGAGCTTCTCATCTGGGCTCGACCAGAGGTCGTCATTCTCGAAGACAAAATATTCCATACCCAGGCAAGTCTTGTCGGGATCGGGGACCATGGCCGGCGACCAGTTCTTGAAATTCTGAATGCGGCCAACACGCACGCCCGGTTCATGGATATAAATCCAGTTATCCGGCATCACCTGCTTGCGATTCACGATCAGGCTGACAATCAGGAAATCGCGATAACGCAGACGATTTGCCGCTTCCAAAACCGGCTTGGGTGGGGGTGGATCGAGTGCGTTGATCAAGTCGCGGATGGGCATGGAGCTGATGAAGTCCGTGCCGGCATAAAGTTGCGTTCCATTTACGCCGCGGGTTTCAATGTGCGTGATGTGCTTCTGGTCGTGCAGTATTCGCATGACGGGTTGCTGTAGCAGTACGGCATAGCCTTGCTGGCGCAGCCGTTCTGTTAGGGTCTCCCACATTTGGCCCGGTCCGCGCTCCGGGTAGTGGAAGCTGTTAATCAGCGTCTTTACCGAAGTACGCTTCTGTTTGAACAGGGCGTTCCGAATAGCAGTGGTGAGCGACAGCCCCTGGATGCGCTGAGCGGCCCATTCCGCGCGGATTTCCGTGCAAGGCACCCCCCATACCTTCTCGGTGTAAGTCTTGAAGAAGATTTCGTAGAGACGTTTTCCGAAGCGATTGCTGACCCACTGCTCCAGATTCTGCTCATTGTGGTAGTACACCAGCCGGGATCGCAAATAGCTGAAGACAATGCGGACAGTTTCAATCGGTCCCAGGCCGAAGAGGGCATTCTTCGCCTTGAGAGGATAGTAAAAAAACTTCTTGCGATAAAAGATTCTCGAAAGCCTCGGGCGGGCGAGAAATTTGCCGCCCAGGATCTCGTCCCAGACCTGGTTGACCTCATCCCACTTGGTGAAGAAGCGGTGGCCGCCAATATCGAACAGGTAGTTCTTGTAGTTAACGGTCCGCGAGATGCCGCCGACGGTGTTGTCGGCCTCGAGCACCACAGCCGGAACTCCGTGCTTGGCCAGCTCGTAGGCAGCGGTCAAACCCGCCGGGCCGGCCCCGATGATGACAACATTCCGTTGTTGCGGAGTGGACATGAAAGCGTTGTGCTCGGTTACAACGAGGCGATTAACGAACTTCAGTCGAGGCTGCGACTAGACCCGCGCGTAGATGCCTTCAGGCTGGCGGCGTATGCGGCGGATAAACCGGCGCGTCGCGACATACGCAAGGAAACGTGCGGTGAACATGCTGCGTAAGGCCGCGGGAGTGCGCAGGTAGTGCGCATCCACTCGCGGCAACACAAACGGGTCCGCGTCGGGCATGACAACACCTGCACCGGTCGAGCAGGCTGCGGAGTAGTGCTGCTGCACCAACTCGCGAATTCCGGAGTTCCAGCGTCCGTAGGGATAGGCGAAGTAGGCGACCTTGTGCCCCGTGCGCTGCTCCAGTTCCAGTTTGCTGCCCGCGATCTCATGGTTCGCCTGCTCATGTTCGAGCCCGGTCAGCGCAGGATGGCTGATGCTGTGCGAGCCGAATTCGAACCCTTCGCGTGCCAGCTCGTTCACCTGCTGCCAATTCAACAGCGTCACCTGCGGACGCCACCCTCCCTTTGCCGAAGCGAGTTCGGCTCGACCGCAGAACGATGTTGGCACGAAGATCGTGGCCGGCAGGTTGAGTCGCTGGAGAACAGGCGCAGCGTCGAAATAGAAATCGCGATAACCATCGTCGAAGGTCAGCACCACGGTGCGCTCAGGCAGCCGGTCGCGACTCAACAATGCCGTCGCCAGCTCGTGAAGCGGAGCCACGCGCGCGTGATCCTGCAGCCACTGCATCTGCTCCGCAAACAGCGCTGGCGAGACATGTAGCGGCGGCGGGCCGCCGGAGATCGAGTGGTACGTAAGAATGACGGGAAAGCGGGCGGGATCCATCGGAACTATCTGCTCAGGATTGCTGCCTCTTTAGGCGCGCGCAATTTTGTTGTACACCGCGCCGAACACGACTCCCATGATCATCCCGACCACGAACATGTACAAGAATCCCACGATGCTGCCCCAGAAGCTGACGCGATAGCCGGGGAAGAACTGTCCCAGCAGGCCAAGATGTGCGCCGACATGCGGACCGCCCTTCAGCACCAGAAAGTTGGTCGCCAGAAACAGGCCGGTCCCAAACAGGAATCCGAGCACGATGCCCAGCAGCTTGCCGTTCAGCAGGATGACGGCGCGTTCCAGTTGCTGCTCTTCGGGGTACATAGACGCTCCTCGTAAAATTCGCGGTGAGAGGCTATCAAGTAATGCGGAACGAATGTAGTGGCGGCGTGGCCCATCAGATATGGTCAAGGAAGTCGGAGTACTGATCCATCTCGGCGCGTGAGCGGATCAACGTCAGCCACAGCCACACCGCTGCATTGCGCAGCAGGGCGAAGCCGTAGCCCATCACGAAGCCCAGTGCAAATCCCCACGCCAGGCCAATGAAGATTCCGCGCAGCGAAACCGAGTAGCCCCAGAAGAATTGCCCGAGCAGGGAGCCGGCGGTGATCGCATCGTCCGTCCCGCGAAGCAACAGAACCACGGTGATGATGGCCAGCAGCGCGCTCACAACTACACCGGCGGCAATGCCCATGGCGAAGCTGTGCAGCGGCGCAAAGGCGCGCAGGAGCACGGGACTGTCATCGATGTCTTGCAAATGCTGCACGCTATCGCTCGTGGTGCCCGGCTTGATTTCCGAAATCGAACTCATTGTAAATCTGTGCTCACTGCTTCGAGCCCGTATGACTTGCGCGAAATTGCGCCCGAACCGACGGCGGCAACTGCGGGGAACAGCAGCGAAGTTCGCACCGGCTGCTCCCACGGGACATAGCCCAGCTTGCGCCGTGCGGTGTCTTCGAGCAATTGGAAGTAGGCGCCGAGGTGCGCTTGCTCCGTCCACCGTTCGGTGTACGCTTGATAGCCGCGCTCGCCTATGCGCCGACCGAGTTCCGCGTCGTTCTGCAGGCGCTCCATGGCCGCGAGCAGCTCCGTCTGGTCACGATACAGCAGCCCGCCCTGGCTTTGCTCGACGACCTCGCTCAGCGCGCCGAGATCATGGGCGATAACCGGCGTACGGTGTAACAGCGCCTCCAGAATGATCAGACCCAAAACCTCGTATCCCGCGGAGGGAACCAGGACCGCGATCGCGCCACGGTAGTACTCGGCCAGCGCTTCTTGCGAGAGCGTACCGAGAAACCTTATGTTGCTCATGCCTTCCGCCTGGCTCCGCAGCTCCGCCTCCATCGTTCCCGTGCCCGCGATGAGCAAGTCAGCACGCGCATACTCGCGAAAGGCAGCGAGCAAAGCCTCGACGCCCTTGATCTTCTCCAGCCGGCCGACATACAGAAAGTACGGGCGGCCCAAGGGAGGCTTTCCATGGGGTGAACCAACGGCGGGTTCAGGAACAAAGTGCGGCAACACCGTCATGGCCGGCGCAAAGCCTCGCTGCTGATGCATCCGGCGGGTGAAGAAGCTGGGTGAGATAAACGCATCAACTAAGGTCTCGCACTCCTCAAGCAGCCGCGTGTATCGCCATAGTTGCGGCGGACGGCGGAAGTTCAGCGTGCAGCGCAGGCATTCCGGCTTCTCGCACACGCGTTCGTTGTTCTTCCACAGCACGTGCATCGGGCATACCAGCCAATGCTCGTGCGCGGTGTACAGCTTGATGTAGTCGCGATAGTCCGGCTCGAGCCGCAACACCCCCGGGCCGAACAGCGAGATGTTGTGATAGTGGAGGACATCGAATTTCTTGCTGTAGAAGACCTCGAGAATCTTGCTGGTCTTGGGCCAGGGGTTTCCCGTTTGCTGCGCGATAAGTGGCGACAGAATTCCCAGCCGGCTGCGCAGAGGGTGCACCGTGACGTTGGGATGGTTGGCAAATGCAGTCTCCGGCTCGAGCTTGGCCAGGGTCTTGTAGCTATCGACGCAATGGATGACGTCAACTTCATGCCCTCTCGCAGCCAAGGCGTTGGCCAGCCGCGAGACAAAGATGGCATCGCCTCCGAAGCTGTACGGGGGATAGAAAATCGAGAGAAAGCAAAACCTAAGCGGCCGCGGCATGCGGCTCCACCTCGTCAAATACCGAAAGAAGCTGGCGCGCCGACTTCGTCCACGAGAGCCGGCTTGCCGCGGCCAGCGCCGCCCGGCTCATGCGCCGTCGCAACGCGCCATCGCTGAGCACCCGCTCGATAGCATTCGACCAGCCGACCCGATCGCAAGGATCGACGGCCAGCATGCCCTCGCCCAGCAATTGCGGCAGCGGACTTTCGGTCGTGGCCAGCACCGGCCTGCCGCATGCCGCAGCCTCGACCGCCGGCAGACCAAAACCTTCGGCTAACGAAGGCAACACCAGCGCCTGGCAGCGGTTCAGCAGCACGACCAGGTCCTCGTCCTCCATGCGGCCGGTAAACACGACATGCTCTTGCAGCATGTCACGCTGTACTTGCTCCGCCAGCTCGCGGTAACAGGAGTGGAACGAGTCGCCGGCGTAGTCGCCCACCAGCAGCAGCTTCACGTCGGCGAGGCCGTCGCGCCGTAGCAAATCGCCGAGCACGCCGAGCAGCATCGACAGGTTCTTATGCGGGCTGAAGCCGCCGACATATACGAGGCATCTCGCACCGCTGGGTACGCCCAATTGCCGCATCAATTCGTCGCCCCGTGGCGACTGCATGGGCCGGAACGTTGGATCGGCGGCTTCGCTCACCACTCGCAATCGCGATGGTGGAATGCGAAGCCGCTTCACCAACTGCCGGCGCGAAAACTCGGAAACCGTGATCAGCAGCCGCGCCTGGCGAATGCCCGAACGGATCTTGGCCTGGTAGAAGATCTTCGACCGCAGGCTGGGGAAAACCAGGTTGGAAAACTGCGCGAAGATGGTATCGTGGATCGTCACCAGCCGTGGCACGCCGACGTACAACGGGACATAGGTGTAGTCGGTGGGGAAATAGATGAGATCAACTTTCGCGCGCCGCATGGCTGCGGCGACCGCCCACAAGTCGCTCAACGAGCGATGGCTGTTCGCCCCTGCCGCCTCCGTGGTCGCAACGCGGGTGGAAATTCTGCAGACCTCGACTCCGGCGGGCAAGGGAAACTCCGCGGCTTCGCGATCCACGAAGAACGTGTACTCGTTCGCGCGATCGAGTTCGACGACCGCCGTCAGCAATGCCCGGGTGTACCGGCCATAGCCCCGGCGGTTGCCCCACGAAGTTGCATCGACCCCGATTCTCACGGTCAGCTATGACGGACACTGGGCCTGCGCGCCGGCGTGAGCTGCGCCGCGAACGGATGCGTCGCCATGCACCACGCGAACGTCAGGCCGCTATACAGGTAGTAGGCCCAGTGCAGCGGCACGGAGCGAACGGCAAACCACAGGCCGCGCTTGCGCCAAAAAAAACGATAGACATCGATATTGAGGGCCAGCAGCGCCACCGTACACAGCAGTGCAAACAACGCAAGTACCGGCGGCAGCAGCGGGAGAGTGCCCAGCAGACTGACCGGCAGCAGCAGCAATGCAACCGCCAGCACGCCCACCAGCAACGAGCTGATGCGCGAGGCGTAATTCAGGTTCAGGTCGCGCGGCATCTCGCGCGCATTCAGGATGAGCTTCGTCCAGGGCACCGCGCGATACAGGATGTCGGCGCGCAGCAGGTTGCGCACCGTCCAGCGCTTCAGGTGCTTTACCTGGAGCTGTTTGTCGAGCCGGATGGCCTGCCCGTGCCGCACCAGCTCAGCGCCCAGCGCGATGTCCTCGATCGAGGGTGTCTTGTAGGTCGCGGCGTCGAAGCCGCCGCACTCCTCGAACGTCGAGCGGCGCATCGCCCCGCAGCCCGCCCAGAACGTCGTGGCCCGCTCGCTTGCGGTCTGGTGCACGTAGTGGTGCATCAGGTTCTTGTACTGCGAGACAAGGGTTTTCCACGCGGGCTGGTCATCATAGGAACCGAAGACGGCCGCCAGTTCGGGATCGCGTGCGAAATCATCGGCGATGCGCGACAGCGCCTCGGGCGGTACAACCACGTCGGCATCGACGAAGACCAGAATGTCACCGCTCGCTTCGCTGGCTCCCAGGTTGCGCGCGCCCGCCGGACCCAGCGTCTGCGGCGTCTGCAGGCAGCGCGCTCCATAAGCTGCGGCAATCGCGGCGCTGTTATCGGTGGAACAGTCATCGACGACAATGACTTCGAAATTGTCGTAGTCCGAGTTCACCAGCCCATCCAGGCAGCGCCCCAGACACATGCGCCCATTGCGGACGGGCACGACGACCGACACTCGCAGAGCGCCGCTTGCTAACGGTTGTCGAGTGGAGTCGCTTGTGGTTGCAGGAGCCAAATCCGCCTGCCTTGAAGGGGCGCAGCTTTAGCTGCGCCGTTTTAGGCCCTTCATTTTTGTCATCCCGAGGAGGCCTTTAGGCCGACGAGGGATCTGCTTTTTCGGGCTGCCATGCACTACGGACGTCCCGTCGCGTAGCCGGCGAACTCGCCCCACGACCACGCCACGTTCAGCAGCATGGTCAACGGCGCGGAGCGCACAAACGCTCCGCGGTTGCGTCCGCTCGCCAAGACTTTTTTCGCCTGTCGAAGAAACAGCACAAACGGCAACACCGGTGTGAGTGCCGCGAAGACGCATCGCTTTGCAGCCGGCAAACCGCTGACGCGCGTGGCTGCGAACGAACGTCCCCACACGTAGCGTTCGGTCAAAACTGGGCCGAGCCGCAAATTGAGCCGGTTCTGGCGGACGACCACCTCCGGCGACAGCGCCAGCACCTCGCCGCGGGCGGCAAGCGCGCCGTGCACGCGCGCCTCGTTGTAGGATTCGGGCCACGCGTCGGCCACGCGCTCCAGCGCCGCCCGTTTGTAGCAGACGTTGGCATCGCTGACGAACGCGCTCGGCCCGCGCGGCACCGGGTTCTGATAGCGCCCAAAGTCCCCGAAATAGACGGCCCAGTTGAGCGCGCGATCAATGCCGTTCTCCATAGCGCCGCCAACCGCGGCATAGCTTGCGGCATGTTCGCTCACCAACCGGGCCGCCCAATGCGGGTCCGGAACTCCAACATCTTCGATCAAGGCAATCAGCGGCGCATGCGAGGCGCGAATGCCGATGCCGCGCAGCTCGTCGTGGTGCTCGCGGCTGGGGCCGGAGCGTGCGGTGCGCAGCTTGTCCACTGCGATGAAGTTGACGTCGGGATAGCTCCGGCGCAACTGCTCGACGCCCGGCAAGCGCCCGTTGCAGGTGACCAGCAGCTCCATTGGCGGCGGATCGGCCTGGTGCTGGAACGCCTCCAGGCATTGCTCCAGATGCTGCGTGTCAGCGGCCTCCGAGGTATCGCTGACCACGGTGATCACAACGCTGAGTGCAGGAGCTGCAGACATTTTGCACGTCCGAAAGAGCGGGGTCCCCGGCCAGCGCCGCGTTTGCGCTGGTTGGGGCGGCTATTCCACTTCCATCAGCGCATCGCCGGGGCCGAAGGCATAGCCCATCCACTCGCCGCAGACGTAGCTGGTCATGGCCGGCACCAGCAGCGGCAAGCTCAACAGGAACTTGTCCGGATGGCAACGCTTGGCGAAGACGCGCGACGCCATCCGCGCCAGCAGCACAAAGGGTACTGCCGGCGCGGCCAGCAGATACGCCGCGCGCTTCGCCAGCGAAATCGTGCTCCGCCGCGCGCCGGCGAAGGCCCGGCTGAACAGGTAGCGCTGGCGGACGTAATACAGGTAGTCAAACGGCCCGCGATGATAGGCAATCATCCCCGGCACGCTGCGGAAGCGCGCGCCTTCGGACAGCAGCTTGGGATGCAGCGCCGCCTCCCAGTAACCCTCGGCCAGCAGCGCGCGGTTGGCTTCCAGCGTCTGCTTGCGATAGGCTGCGTTTGCGCTTCCCACATTGTGGGAGTCACCGTCGCTCCACGGCGGCAGGTACGAGTTGTACTCGATGAAATAGGTGATCCAGTCGCGCAGCCGGCCATCGGAGCGGAAATCCACCGGCCCGCCAACCGCGACATACTCCGGCGAAAACGCCGCCGCCACCGTGGCCAGCCACCCGTCCGCCGCCAGGCAATGCTCTTCGATGATGGCGATGATCTCACCCTGCGCATGCTCGACCCCGAGGGCGCGAAGCTGCGGGACCGTCCCGCGCCGCGGCACCTCGACAAAGCGCGCCTGGGGAAACTTCGCTCGCAGCCGCGCCACGTTCTCCGCCCCGCGGCAGTCCACCACGATGACCTCGAACGGCGGCGCCTTTTCTTGCGCGAACACCGAGGCCAGGCAGTCGTCAATAAACGGCGGCCCGACGATCGAGGCGATGACGACGGAGATGGCAGGGGGAGTCATGTGTGGGTAAGGCAGGTTTCCGCGCTTGGCTTGGCTTTTAGCTCTTAGCTCTTGGCTCTTGGCTCTTGGCCAGGCTGCTCGCTCGTTCATTAGCGAAACCACAGGTGCGAGTTGCAAATCTTGGTTTCGACTCGCCGCCTAGAGCCAAACGCCAAGTGCCAAATGCCAAGTGCCGCGCCAGCTCGCCGGCGCCTGGGCACACTTCCATCCTCTGAGTCACATCTGCTGCGTGCCCCGGTGCCTTAGTGGCTGTTATTCGGGTAGTAGCACGGAAATGGCCAACGTGGGCTTCGGCGCGGGCCTGCGGCGGGAGATAGCTGGCATGATGGGTTTCAGGCGAACCCACTGATCTGGTGAGAGTTACATTAGCAGAGGGGTTTCCGGCTAAGGCCTTGCCTTAGGCCCCAGCCGCTGGCTCGCTGTGGAAACGCTTGCGCAGCCCCCTGCTGCCCGGCTTGCGGCGCGAGGAAACTTCCGAATGTCTGGGAAAAACATTTCACTTATCAGGTCTGGCGGACCGTGGAAGCTCGCCAGAAATCGGCAGGTAGATCTTCTGATCATCAACCGTGGCGATAAGCCGGTAATTCCCGGTGAGCGCGGCATCGAAACCCGGACCGAACTGCTGCGTTTCGTACCACCACCGGCCGTAGCTGGTACTGGGGTCGGCCATGCACAAGACCACGGCGCCGAAGGCGCGATTGCGCACACCTTCGAGCAGCGGATCGCCCAGGCCGGGGATGCGCGTGCGCAGCAGGCGCAGCATCCAAGGATCGGATACATAGGCCTGTTGGCCCGCCAGCAGTGGCACGATGGGGTTTTCTGCCAGGATCGGCCGGCCCGAATCGCCGATGTGCGCCAGCACCTGCTGGAAGCGCTGCCGGTGGAAGCGCAGGTCGTGGTTCTTAAAATGCCGCAACGTAGGTTCCGCGGAAAAGAACACCATGAGCGCCAGCGCCACAACTCCCCACTGTCTTTGCCGGGTCGTGGCAGCATGCGAGAGTTCGACGGCAATCAGCAGCAGCGAGGCTACCTGCAGATCGATCAGGTGATTGTCGTTCACACCCGGCGTGCCGTAGATGAACGCGGTCACAGCCAACGTCGCCAGGAACAGCAGCGCCGGCAGGTTGCGCAGAAGCTTGCCGGAGAGCGCGACTTGCGCCAGTGCAACCGCGGCGACGGCAGCGAACCAGAGAATCACCGGATCAAGTCGTGCCGCAATCAT
>Ga0335079_10003387_pt1 | contig 18443 bp, 13 predicted proteins | sample Lox_Sample_33_FD_206719 | JGI IMG/M metagenome (GOLD analysis project Ga0335079, IMG submission 206719) | Soil microbial communities from Loxahatchee National Wildlife Refuge, Florida, United States - Lox_Sample_3.3 | ecosystem: Environmental > Terrestrial > Soil > Wetlands | place: USA... | reverse complement strand
GTGTGAGCTGAGGTAAGGTTCGCGTCTCCATCAAGGCGGACGCCCATGCGCAGCAGAACAACAACCCGAACCTGGCTCGTGGTGATCGCAGCTCTCGGCAGCCTCGCTCCCCTCACCGCGGCGGCGGAATCCCCGGCTGACCAGGCGCAGTCCGAGAAGCAAGGCGCCTTCAGGTTCCGCTTCGTGGGGCCGAGGGTCGGCAACCGCATCGCGGCCGTCGCCGGGATTGCCGGCGATCCGAGCGTCTATTACGCGGGTGCAGCCTCCGGCGGGGTGTGGAAGTCGGTCGACGGCGGCAACCGCTGGGAGCCGGTTTTCGACAAGCAGGACGCCGCCGCCATCGGTGCGCTGGCGGTCGCGCCCTCACAGCCCGGCACGGTGTGGGCCGGCACCGGCGAGGCCTGGACCATCCGCGACAGCGACGTGATGGGCAACGGCATCTACAAATCCACCGACGCCGGCAGGACCTGGAAGAACATGGGGCTGCCGGACTCAGGCCGCATCGGCCGCATCGTCGTGCATCCGACGGACCCCAACATCGTGTTCGCCTGCGTGCTCGGGCGCGCCACCGGGCCGCAGCAGCAGCGCGGCGTGTTCCGCACCACGGACGGCGGCGAGCATTGGGAGCGTGTGCTGTTCGCGGGCGAGAACGTCGGCTGCTCGGGACTCTCCATGGATGCGCACGACCCCGGCACGCTGATCGCCGGCATGTGGCAGGTGGAGATGCACACCTGGGGTGAATACAGCGGCGGCGCCGGCTCCGGGGTCTATCTCTCACACGACGGCGGTGCCACGTGGAAGCATCTGGAGAAGCATGGCCTGCCGGACGCGCCGCTCGGCAAGATCGACGTCGCCATCGCGCCCACCAATTCCGCGCGCATCTATGCCTTGATACAGACGAAGGATCAGGGCTCGGTATGGCGCTCAAACGACGCCGGCCGGGACTGGACGCTCGTCAACTCGGACCGCTCGCTCATCGGACGAGCGGGTTACTACATCCGCATCGCCGTCTCCACCGGGAGCGATCAGGAGGTTCTGATCGCCAACAGCTCCTTCCATCAGTCGCTGGACGCGGGCGAGAGTTTTCGCGAGGTCCGCTGGGGAGGCGACACGCACGACATCTGGATCGATCCGCGCAACCCCGATCGCTTCGTCATCACCGATGACGGCGGCATGATCATCACGACGGTGCATGGACGCGGCTTCCACCGCGTGACGTTGCCCATCGGCCAGATGTACCACGTCGCCGTGGACGAGCAGATTCCCTATTACTTCTACAGCAACATGCAGGACGACGGGAACCTGCGCGGCCCGAGCGTACCGGGCAATGGGCCGGAGAGCGGTTGGGACCGCCATATGGGCGGCTGCGAATCCGGCTTCACGGTTCCGGACCTCGTCGACCCGAACATCGTGTGGGCGACCTGCTATGGCGACACCGTGACCCGCTGGGATGCGCGCTACAAGGAGGCGCATTCCATCAGCCCGTGGAAGCACACCCTCGATTCACCCCCCGACGTCATCAAGTACCGCTGCCACTGGACGCCGCCGCTTGCGATCGATCCCTTCGACCACAACACCGCGTACTACGGTTGCCAGGTGATCTTCAGGACCTCCGATGCGGGTCAGACCTGGGCGGTCGTGAGCCCGGACCTGTCCAGGCAGGATCCGGCGCATATCGCCCCCTCCGGAGGAATCGTCGGCGACAACCTCGGGCAGTTCTACGGCGAGGTGGTGTTCGCCATCGCGCCGTCCAGTATCCGCAAAGGGCTGATCTGGGCCGGCACCAACGACGGCCAGATCTGGTACACGCGGGACGCGGCGGCCAACTGGGTGAACGTCACGAGCCGCGTGAAGGGGCTCCCTTCCGGCGGCACGATCACGAGCATCACGCCCTCGAGCTTCGATGCTGCGACCGCCTACGTCGCCGTCGATTTCCACCTGGTGGATGACCGCGACCCCTACATCTACAAGACCACGGACTTCGGCAACACCTGGAAGCGCATCAGCGGCGATCTGCCGAAGGGCGCGCTGTCTTATGTCCGCACGGTCGCCGAGGACCCGAACTGTCCGGGGCTGCTGTTCGCAGGGAGCGGCAACGCGCTGCACTACTCGCTCGATGACGGCGCGCACTGGAGCGCTCTCAGGACAGGTCTCCCTCCCGCCCCGGTGACCTGGGCGGTGGTGCAGAAGGAGTTCCACGATCTGGTGGTCTCGACCTATGGCCGCGGACTCTACATCCTCGACGACATCACGCCGCTCGAGCAGCTGGCGAGGCAGCGCTCCGGCGCAGCGGTGGTGCTGTTCGAGCCGCGCAAGGCCTACCGCTTCGTGGAAGGCGGCGCGGCCCTGGTCAATTTCTCGCTCAGCGCGCTACCGAAGGATCCCGTCAGGCTCGAGGTCCTCGATTCGCAGGGCGCGAGCGTGCGCAAACTCGAGGCGAAGGACCTCGTCGTCGGCATCAACCGCATCAGGTGGGATCTGCGTTACGACTCCCCGAGGCTGGTAGCGCTGCGCGCGGTGGCACCCGACAACCCCCACATCTGGCAGGAGCCGCGCTTCTGGGACGAGGATTCGCGGTCGATCACGCACTGGGGCTCACGGCCGGCGGAAGTCGGGCCGATCGTCGCTCCAGGTGCCTACACGCTGCGACTGACGGTGGCAGGCCATTCCTACGACCAGCCGCTGACGGTCGTCGCCGACCCGCGGGCTCCGGGCTCGGCGGCGGACCTTCAGCTGTCGGTCAGGACACTGCTGCGGATACGCGAGGACATCAGTCACGCCGCTGACTCCGTGAACCAGATGGAGTGGCTGCGCAAGCAACTCGAGGTCGTCCAGACGATGCTGCGGCCGACGAAGCCGCACAAGAAATCCGCGGCGCGACCGACCGAGGAGGGGGACGAGGATGAGCCCGAGCCGGCGGCCGCGCCGCCGCGCGTGCTGGGCGCCGCCGAGGAGCAGCAGCGCACGCGGCTGCTCGAAGCCTCGCAGAGCCTCGACCAGAAGCTGCAGACGCTCGAGTCGCAGCTGGTGTCGCGGGCATTGCGCGACAGCGACGACAAGTACTTCGTCGAAGCCGACGGTGCGTACCTGGATCTCATCTGGCTGAACGCCGAAGTTGGCACGGGCGGCGGCGACGTCGCCGGTGGCGCCGATTTCGCGCCAACGGCCGCGCAGCTGGCGACGCTCGAGACGCTCGAGGGCGAGGTGTCGCGCATCGAGACCGGCTTGCAGGCGATCCTGCGGCAGGACCTGCCGGCGCTCAATCAGGCGCTGGAGCGGGCCAACCTCGTCTCTCTTACCAGCACCTCCGGCGGCTAGGTAGGCCGGCATTAGGCGCCGATCAATATTGCCAGACGACCGACGTGCCGATCGTGCGCGGCCGGAAGGTGGTCGCCACGAAGAGCGTCGAGCCCACGTACACGTTGCGGCGCAGGAGCGTCGGCTGCGAGTCGAGCGCGTTATCCACAAACAGCCGTAACTGCAGCGACGACCACTGCAGAGCCGCGCGCAGGTTGAGCAGATTGCTCGAGGGGTCCGGGATCTTGCCCGGATCGTAGTTCGGCGACGCCGGGTCGAGGGAGTAGAAAGGCCCCGGGTTGCGACTGTGGAAGATGTCCTCGGCGACCAGTGATCCGCGGCAGCGAGCGGTGACCTGCACGCTGCGCTCGGCGTAGGCGGTGAGGTTCCACGGCGAGGGAACGACCGGTATCGAGCCCAGGGAGTCGCCGTCGCGGGCCCTGATCTGGTCGCCGTCCATGATGGTCTCGGTGTAGCGGGCGTGGGTGTAGGCCGCGGTGAGCCCGAGGCGCACCGATTCACCGAACGTGGTCTCGGCAGCGAGATCGAAGCCATCGCTCGCCGCGGTGCCGACATTCACGATGTAGGTGAAGCAGTCCGGGTCCGGCTCGTTGAGATCCGTCTGCAGGTGGCGCCATTGCATGTGATAGACGCTGAAGTCGATGGTGGCGCGCTCCTGGAAGAGCGTCGCCTTGCTGCCGAGCTCGTAGTTGACGACCCAGTCGGGGCCGTAGGCCTGGGGGAACTTCACCGAGCACCAGGGCTGGAGGGGTGGGTTGATGCCGCCGAGGCGATAGCCGGTCGATGCGGTGGCGTAGTAGAGCACCTCCGGCCGTGCCTGATACGACACGGTGATGCGTGGCGCGGCCGGAGACTCATCGCCCGAGAGCCTGAGGTAGCCGCCGGTGCCGGCGCCTGGCCCGCCGCCCGGGACCGTGCTCGAGTAAGTGGAATGAGTCAGGCGGATCCCGCTGCGTACGGCGAGGCGCTCGGTCAGCTGCCACGTGAGGTCACCGAAGACCGCGGCGTGGTTCTCGTAGCCGGCGGTGTAGGCGTCGTTGTCTCCGACCTGCACCCCCTGGGCGTTGAAAGCCGAGCTGTTGACCGTCTCCTGGAAGTACGCGGTGTGGAGAAAGAATGCCCCGAGCAGCCATCCGACCCGCTGATGCGGATCCGCGGTAGCCAGCCGCAGCTCCTGTCCCCACTGGGACAGGGTCTCCCGGTTCGTCTCCCGAAGGTAAGTCTGATCCGACAGGGGATACTCGGGTCCGAGGGGATTGCCCCAGCCGAGCGCGTTGTTGGTGCCGTCGGTGATGGAGAAAACCGCGCGGTGCACGTAGGAGCTGGTCGAGGTGAGCTCGAGCGCGGGGAAGTCGTAGCTTACATGCACCGCGCCGATCATCAGCTCGTCGTCGGTCGGCTGCTGCAGCAGCTTGCCGCTGCGCAGCACCCCCGCCGCAGGATCCGACAGCGCGACGTAGAACGACGGCGAGTCGTGCTGGTAGCGGTCCTGGTACATGAAGGAGGGAGTGACGCGCAGCTCGTCCGCCGGGGTCCAGGTGAGCGCGAGCCGCGCGGTGCGCGCCGTCGAGCGGTTGACGTCGCGGTCGACCACGTCCAGCGTGAAGGGATCGACCCGGTCGATGAAGCCGCCGTCGGCCTCGTAGCCGGCGCTCGCCCGCAGAGCCAGCCGATTCTGGACGATCGGCGCATTGAGCGCTGCGATCGTCAGCAGGCTCGGGCTGCCGCGCTCGGTGAGGGATGCATCCGTGCGCACGTATCCTCCCGTGGTCGCGGCGCCTGGCGCGCTGGTGACGAAGCGCACCGCGCCCCCCTCGGCGGCCTCGCCAAGGAGCGTGCTCTGCGGTCCGCGCAGCACCTCGACCTGCTCGAGGTCTGCGAGCAGCGGCAGGGCGCGGCCCATCACCCCGGTAGGATCCGGGCGCAGCGGCACATCATCGACGTAGATGGCCGTCGCCGTGCCGTCCCGGGCATCGATCCCGCGGATCGCGATGTTCGTGTGCACTCCCGGACCCAGGTCCGGGTAGAAGTCGAATTCGACTCCCGGGGTGCGGATCGCCACGTCGTTGAAGTCACTCGCTCCGAGGGCGTCGATGTCGCTGCGCGTGATGACGACGATGCTCGCCGGCACGTGCTGCTGCTCCTCCAGCTGGCGCCCGGCGGTTACCACGATCTCGCCCATCGGCGTGGGCGTGATCGCCTCGGCATCGGCCGGCCGGGCCGCGCCCGAGGTCCGCAGCGCGAAGATCTTCACCGTGCGATCGTTCAGGAATTTGTAGCTGAGGCCCGTGTCCGCAAGCAGACTCTCCAGCGCCTGCTGGACCGTCATGCCGGAGCTGACCGCGCGGCCGCTATCGCGAAGCGCCGTGATGTTCGCGACGTACATGACCTGAAGGTGGGCGATGCGTGCCAGCTCTCGCAGCGCGCTGTCGAGGGACTGCTGCGGGATATTCTCGGTCAGCGCGCTCTTGCGCGGGTCGGCATCCACCGGGCCGACCGCGAGGACGGCCAGCAGCGCTGCGATCGCTGCCAGCGTACGGCGCGAAGGGGCACGGCGAGCGCGCACGAGCCGACGGGCCGCGCCTGTGCCGTGATGCGAAACAGTGCCCGATGGACCTGACGATGCAGCGCCCATCTACCCCCCGGACTGTTCATTCTTCTCGCCTCAGGGTGGAGGAGGGCGCGGATCAAGTCAACACATGAGCGCGCTTCAGGGGCGAGGATCGCCCTTGCCCCGGGCGGCGAGCAAGGCATCGAGTTTACGCAGCTCGCTCTCGTGCCCGGCGCGGGAGCGCTCAGTCCAGAGATCGTCGTGCATGGCGTCGAAGCTGGTGATGAGCTTCACTCCGCCATTCGTTGCCTGAAATTCAACGACCGTGTCGATGTGATAGGGCTCGACGCCCGGCACGAAGTCCGCCAGGGTCCGGTAAGCCAGGCGTCTCTTCGGTGAGACCTCGGTGTAGGTGAGCCTGCACTGCGTCGTCAGCGGCATGCCGGACTGCTTCATGAATGCCGCCATCTCGGGCGCCACGGCCGTCATCATATAGAGCAGCTCGCCGCCGGGGCGCAGATCGAGCGAGGTCACCGTGACCTCGAACCCCTCCGGCCCCCACCAGGACTCGATGCCGGATGTGGTGGTCCAGAGCGCCCAGACCTCCTCGATCGAGGCGTCGTAGGTCCGCTCGATGGAGAACCGGGCTCGCGCCGGTGTGCGTGTGCCGTTCATCGGGATTTCCTCCGGGAGGCGGCCCGGGTGCGCGCCTGGTTTCGCTCCAGAGCAATCCCCAGTCGATCCAGCCGCGCGTGCCAGTGCCGCCGATAGCCGGCCACCCACGCCTCGAGTTGATCGAAAGCCTCCTTACGCAGCGAGTAGAGGCGCTTCTGACCATCGGGACGCATTTGCACGAGCCCCGCCGCGGCGAGGATCCGCAGGTGCCGCGACACGCCGGACTGTCGGATGTCCATGCGCTCGACGATGTCCCCGACGGCACATTCGCCCGACTTCATGGCCTCGACGATGCGCAACCGTGCAGCGTCGGCCAGTGCCTGGAACACCATAGAATGCTCGTGCATGTATATACACTATTATGTATATATAACGCAGTCAAGTCCGCAGGGATCCCGAGCCGCTCAGGCGGAGATTGCCAGACGCTCCGAGCCGTAGACCCGGGCGGTGACGGCGAGCATGAGTGCGGCGACCCCGAAGCCGCAGAGCAGGCAGGTCGCGAGCTGGGCGGCCGTCACCGCGCCGCCCATCAGGAGCTCCGTGATGCCGACCTGCTGCCCGAGCAGCGGCACGGCGTACATCCATGCAGCCGTCTTCACGGGCATCACACTGAGCAGCACCGAGGGGAGCGCCGGCACCAGCATGAGGATGCCGAGATAGGTCTGTGCTTCCCGGTAGCTCCTGGAGAAGGCGGCCACGAGCGTCTGCAACGCTGCCAGCAGCAGCACCAGCGGCAGCATGAGCACGAGCACCTCGAGGGCAAAGGCCGGTCCGAGAGCTAAGTCCATGCCGAGCCTGGCGGTGGGAATGAAGTGTCCGGCCACGGTAAATGCCGTTACGCAGATCAGCAGGCTGCTCACCGAGAAGACGCAGATCGCTCCGATCTTGCCGAGCAGGAGCTTGAAGCGCGGCACGGGATTGGCGAACAGTGGCTCGAGCGATTGCCGCTCGCGCTCCCCGGGGGTGAGGTCGATGGCGAGGTACATGCCGCCGATGAACACGGTCAGCACGAAGAAGTAGGGCAGGATCGAGAACAACGCGCCGGCGCGCGACTGCGGCGTCGACTGGTCGCGCTCACCGACGACGACCGGGCTCGCCAACGCGGGCGACAGCCCGCGCGCGACCAGCCGCATGGCGCCGTTCACACGCGAGTACCGCTCGAGCATGGTTTTCAGACGGTTCACGGGCTGCAGCAGATCGCGTCGCGAAGAGTCGTAGTACACCTCGACCTGCGCCGGGTCGCCCTTCTGCCAGGAGCTGGCGAAATCGGCCGGAATACGCAGCACCGCGGCCGCATCGCGGCTGCGCACCGCGGCGATCGGATCCGCGACCGGCGGTTGCGGGGCGAACCCCTGCTGGCGCAGCGCCTCGAGGAGATTCGGCGCGTTGCTCGCACCGATCACCGGCAGCTCGAGAGGAGCCTCGGCCTGGTCGAGCTGGCGCGAGATCACGACGTTCATGATCATGACGAACATCAGCGGGCCGATCAGCGGACCCGTGAGCAGAGCATTGATCAGGGTGCGCTTGTCGCGCAGGTTCTCGCGCACTTCCTTCAGCAGGACGACGAGCGGGATGTTCACGCCGCGAGTCCCTCGCCGCTGCCGATGATCTTCACGAATGCCTCCTCGAGGTTGACCTCGCCGGTCTGCAGGCGCAACGCCTGCGGCGACTCGTCGGCAACTACGCGGCCCCTGGCAATGATCACGATGCGGTCGCAGAGCTGCGCGACCTCCTGCATGATGTGGCTGGAGAACAGTACGCAGCGACCCTCGGCACGCAAGTCGCGCAGAAACGAGCGCATGCGCCGCGTGGCCATGACATCGAGGCCATTGGTCGGTTCATCGAGCAGCACGTTCCTTGGGTCGTGTATCAGTGCGCGCGCGATCGCGGTCTTCACGCGTTGCCCCTGCGAGTAGCCCTCCGCGCGGCGATCGGCGAAGTCGCGCATCTCCAGCACCTCGATGAGCGCCTCGCGGCGGCGTGTGCTCTCCGCAGCCGGAACGCCCTGCAGCCGGGCGAAGTAGTCGATGTTTTCCCGCGCGCTCAAGCGCTTGTAAAGGCCACGCGCGTCCGGCAGCACGCCGAGGCGCCTGCGTACCGCGAGTGGATCGACGGCGGCATCGATCCCATCGACCAGCACCCGGCCCGCGTCCGGGCGCATCAGGGTATAGAGCATGCGCAAGGTCGTCGTCTTGCCGGCGCCGTTCGGTCCGAGGAGGCCCGTGATCTCGCCATCGCGTGCGCTGAAGCTGACACCCTCGACCGCGCGGATCTCGCCGAATGCCTTGTGGAGGTTCTCGACCTGGATCATGGCGCGGCTCCGTTGAAATCGACGAATGCCGGCGTCGGCCCGAGGCGGTCCAGACACCGCGCGTCGAGCTTCCCGGGATCGGGGTGGTCGATGAACTCCTCGATGAGCTGCGGCATGCAGCCGCGACCGAGGACCGCGTGGCCCTGACCCTCGAGCACCAGATGGCGTGCGTTGCCGAGGCCGCGCAGGATTTCTGCGCCGTACTTCGGCGGCGTGACGGGGTCGCGCGAGCCCGAGAGGATCAGGATGGGCCTGGCGCTGCGCAGCGGGGCGTGGAAATCGGCGGGCATCGCGCCATGCGGCCACAGGCCACACTGTGCCTTGATCTGCTCGACCAGCACGTTGCCGAGCAGCGTGTCGGCGTCCTGCGGCCGCGCGCGCAGCTCATCGGCGTCCTCGCTGCAGATGACGCTCATCCCCATCCCGCCGCTGATGTCGCCGGCGAGATCGGCGTCCAGCAGCCGCTGTTGTCCGAGGAGCGGCGCGAAGTCACCGTGTGCGGCGGCATCGATGGATAACGGCAGGAGGGCCGCCGTCTCGGGCTCATAGGCAAAGAGGCGCACGACTCCCACCAGCAGGCCCGGCGTCAGCATATGCGAGACGGGCTCGAACGAGCGCGGATCGCGGAACGTCACGGCGTGCGGATTCGCGCGCAGCTCGTCGCGCAGCCGGTGCAGGGTCTGCAGCGGATCGTTGAACGCTTTCCTGCAGGCCGGCGCCGCGCTGCAGTCGGCGAAGTCGCGCTGCAAGGCCGATTCCAGGCTGGCGGCGAATCCTTCGCCGAGGATCAACTGGTTGGGCGCCGGCGAATCGAGCACGGCGCTGCGTACGCCCTCCGGATGGCGCATCAGGTATTGCTGCGCGACGCGCGTGCCGTAAGAGACGCCGATCAGGTCGAAGGGGGGCGCGCCGAGCGCCCGGCGTACTCTCTCGAGGTCGTCGACCGCGATGGTCGTGGTGTAGTAGCGCGGGTCGGCCTGCTGCTGCACTTCGGCGAGACAACTGGCGACTCTCCTGCGGGTCTCGTCCGGGAGAGGTGTGTCGACGTCGGGCCCCTGCGCCCGCAGGGTCTCCGCGGTCTTCCTGCAGCCCAGCGGGTTCGAGCCGCCGGTGCCGCGCTGATCGAGGAGCAGCACGTCGTGGTGCTTGAGCACGCCCGCGTACATGGCCGTGTCGGCGAAGGACTGGGTGGCTGCCTCGCCCGGGCCGCCGGCCAGCATGACGACGACGTCGGCATCGGGCCTGGCTGCGTCGCTGCGAACTACGGCGAGGTGCAGGCCGATGTGCCGGCCCTCGGGTTGGGCGGGGTTCTCGGCGACATCGAAGACCGTGCACCATGCCGCCGTCGTCGCACCGCTCAGGAGGTGCGGCAACTCGCACGATGTCAGCTGCAGCGTGCCGAGCTGCCAGTGGCGCGGCGGCGGCGGCTTTTCCGCGGCGGCTGAAGATACCGCCCCGGGGACGCTCGGTTTGCCGCCTGCGCGTCCGCTGTGTTTGTTATTGAAGTGCTGCCAGATCAGCACCGCGGCGCAAACCGTCAGGGCGAAAATGCGCAGGATGCTTCGACCTTTCAGGGCCACGGGTCCTGTTCCTTACTTTGTCGCGGCATCAAAAAAACCGTCTGATGGCTTTCGGAAAGCTTACCTCAGGATCACGATCCAACGCTTCTGCATGCCGCGTCACCGGCGCAGCGCGGGAGTCGACGGACGTGGTATGCGCGTTGAAGGGCGGTTAATGACCCGTTGCGGCCGGTCCCCATTCCGAAAAGCCGCCCTTCAGGTTGCGAAGACTGGACGTCTGCGGTGGCAAAGGGTCATGTGGACTTGCGCGACGCAGCCTCTGTGGGTGCCGGCAGGCCCACCTTGCGACAGAACGCGGCAAAGCGCGGATCGTCCTTGTAGCGCAGAATGAAGGGGTCGAAGAGAAGGTACTGGATGCCCTGATCGCGGTTATTCCAGGCCCGATCGAGCCACTCGAAGGTTGCCTTGGCGTCGTTTCGCAGCGCGTAAACCTCAGCGATCTGGTAAGCATCATTGTTCGCCTGCTTCTCGATCAGCGTCCTCAGCGCCGCATCGGCCGCGCTCCGGTCGCCACCGATCTGCCGCGCGAACGCGAGCGACATGTCCCGAAATGTTCCGGGAGGCTCCTGCTGCGCGGCTTCGAGCGCTGCCGGCGCGTTACCGCGCTGAGTCTCGATGACCGTGAGCCATGATCGATAGGGCTCCGAAGCAGGTTGCAGCTCGACGGCCTTATTGATCGCCCGCTCAGCCTCATCGAGGCGGTGAAGTCCTGAGAAATATGTGGCGAGTGCCTTGTACCCCCAGGCCCGCAATGGCTCCGTCACGAGCGCCTGCCGCGTAAACTCGATCGCCTGATCCATCGCACCGAAACAAGCGAGCGCACTCCCGAGATTGAACTTCGCCCGGGCGTCATTGGGCGCAAGCTCCAGCGCACGCCGATACTCCGTCTCCGCTCCGCGCCAATCGAAGTCGACGAGCTGAAGCAGATCGCCCCGGGCATTGTGCGCGGCCGCAAGGTCGGGTGAGAGGGCGAGCGCACGGTCGGCAGCCTCACGCGCCTTCGCATACGCCTCCCGCGCCGCTGCACCTTCGAGGAAGTCCCCACTGAGGGTGACCCAGGCACCCGATAGCTCACTCCATGCGAGCGCATAATGCGGATCAAGCTGGGTGGCCTGCGCGAAGAATTCGATCGCCTTGCGATCAGCGGCTTCCGTACCCCTGGGGGAATAGAACCGGCCCTGCAGCAGTGCGTTGTAGGACTCCAGGTTCCCGCTCGGGGGCTGCTCGCTCTGCGCCGCCGCATGCTCACCCGGCAGGAGCTTGGTCTTCAGCGCCCCCGCCACCGCACGCGTGATGTCATCCTGTAAGGCAAAGAGATCTTTGTACGGCCGGTCGTAGCGCTCCGACCACTGAGTGGTCCCGTCAGCGGTGTCAATGAGCTCCGCGCTCACCCGCACAATCTCCCCCGAGCGCCGCACGCTCCCCTCGAGCAGATGCGCGACCCCGAGCGTTGCACCGATGCTGCGGCTGTCCTCCTTGGAATCTCTGAACTGAAACGCCGAAGTGCGCCCGATCACCTTGAGCCCAGGGAACTGCGAGAGCGCCGTGATCAGATCCTCGGAGATCCCGTCCGAGAAGTACTGCTGACCCGCCTCCTCACTTTCGTTCGCGAACGGGAGCACCGCAATGGAGGCTGCTGCAGTCGGAGTCAAGTGTGTCGCGGCCGCCGGCTTCGAGGTCCAGGTCTTATGGATAGCGAAGTAGGCCGTCATCGCAGCCAACACACCAAAGGCGACGGCTATAGGCAGGGCGCGCTTTGGACTCCACGACTTTGGGCGGCGCCTCCCGCTGGGTAGCGTCCCGGAGCCAGCTGTCCGGATTGCACTCGAGGCATCGCCCGACATCAGGCGCTGCACACGCTCGAGGAACGTGGGCGTCGTCTTGCCTTCCGGCAGGCGCGTCCATTGCACCTCCCGAAACCGCTCCGGCACCCGTTCATCATCATCGAGCGTGTCATCGATGACGACGGGCAACAAGAAGGCCAGGTTCATATCCATAAGGTGACAGCGATCAATCGCCAGCTTCCATTCGAGACGGAAGTAGCCCTCACGGCGATCGTGCGTGGTCCGCGAGATGATCGGGAGAAACAGGGCGCAGGTCTTGATCTGCTTGCGGATCGACTGATCCCACGCCTCCCCGCCCCGAAGATCGCTCTGGTCGAACCAGACCTCGATGCCGGCGGCGCGCAAGGCCTCGCAAATCCTCTGCGCTGCCGGCGCATCCTCAGAGGCGTAGCTGAGAAACACAGCGCGCGTGGGCTCCGTCACGGGCATTTGACCGCTGGCCTTATTCGTTGTCGTGCACGCTGGGGCGCTTTCTGAGAGCGTCACCTACCCCCTGGTCGGTCAATGGTACCCCGTGCAGCAACGCGGGCAGTCAAAATCGCTTTCCTGCACCCGAGACTCCTCCCGTCTGTGAGCAGGGAGGGGACCGCCGACCACTTCTGATCCAAAGGCGCCGGTCCGCTCGCCTCAAAGCGGTCATTGGGGATAGCAAGAGCAGTCGTTCCGAAGAGGTAACTTAGGCAGTTAAGCTGTCAAGGTTGGGCTCGCGCAAAGCGAGTTTGAGCGCCACCACCCAGTGAGCCACGATTGAGCCGCGGACTTCGTAATAAGATGATTCGGGGTCGGCGAACCACCCGCCAGGGAGACGCACCGTGTCATTTCGTCTGCTCATAGTCACGATGGCTTTCTTCGGCAGCCATCCTGCGTTCGCGGACGCGCCTCCTCCCCCGATCCCGGATACGCCTGCCGGTCGCATGTTGACCATGTGGCTCGAAACCTTCAATAGCAGGGATCGCGGGCGGATTGAGGCGTTCGACTCGGAGCACGCGCCGAAGCTTCCGATCGACGCCGCGATGAGGATTCTTGAGGACACTGGAGGCTTCGATGTTATTGAGATAGAGAAGAGCGAAGAGAATCGGGTCATCTTTCGTGCAAAGTGGAAGAGCGGCTCCAGTGAGGATATCGGGACGCTCGCCCTGAAAGAGCAAGATCCCGCGGTCATTGCTGAGTTGTGGTTTCAAACTGTCCCGCCTGGCGCGAAGTGGGAAGACCTCAAGATGGACGCCGCCTCACGGGCCCGTGTGATAGCCGGAGCGATCAAAGCCCTCGACCAGTCTTACGTGTTCCCCGACGTCGTGAAGCGCATGGAGATCGCCCTGCGAACTCGAGAGACGCAAGGCGCGTACAACGGCATCGTTACGGGCGATGCGTTTGCAAGAAGGCTCACTGACGATCTGCGCGACGTCAGTCACGACAAACACCTTGGAGTTCGATTCAGCCAAGTAGTCGTCTCGGAGGGAGAACCCCCAGGCCGGCCGCCGAAGCCAGACCGGGCACCCCGGGACCCGCTTGCGACTCTGAATTGCGGGTTCGAGCGGGCAGAGCATCTGCCTCCAAACATCGGCTACCTCAAGTTCAACTTCTTTGCCGATCCGAAGACTTGCGGCTCCACCGCCGTCGCTGCCATGAATTTCCTGGGGGGTAGCGAGGCGATCATCTTTGACTTGCGTGACAACCATGGCGGCGATCCTGGAATGGTCGCGTTCATTGCCAGCTACCTGTTCAGTGAGCGGACGCATTTGACCGACTTCTACGACCGCCCGAACAACTCCACGACGCAGTCCTGGACCTCGCCTTATGTACCCGGCAAGAGTCTCGCTACGGCGAAGGTATTCGTGCTCACGTCCAAGAGAACATTCTCCGGCGGAGAGGAATTTTGCTACGACCTGAAGAAGCTGAAGCGGGCCACGCTGATTGGCGAGGCGACCGGAGGCGGCGCGCACCTGGTGGGACCTCATCGGATCGACGATCGTTTCTCGATCGACGTGCCATTCGGTCGGCCGATCAACCCGATCTCAAAGACCGATTGGGAGGGAACAGGAGTTCTGCCGGACGTCACAGTCCCAGCCGACGACGCGTTGACGGAGGCGCTCAAGCACGCACGGAGTCAGTGAGTCCGGGACGAGTCAGGGAGATGCAGAACCGCTTCGTTCGCAAGCTGGAGCGTAACAATAATCGTGAACTCGGAGTTCATGCTGCAGTCTTATGGTCTCGGGTCGTCGAGGGAGAATCGAGATGAAGTGCTACCTCGTAGGATTCCTACTTGCCTATGCCGCAGGTGCGTGCAACGCGTCCGACTCCGGGACAGTCGGTCAGACGATCCAACTATTCACCTCGGCGGATCTTGAGAAACTCCACTCCACAAACCCCGACCACTACCGACGAGCCAAGGAGCTGATGTCGGCGGCAAACAAGTATTGTCCTGTCGGGAAGCCGGAGGCGCAGAGCGCGGATCTGCGGTCCGATCAAGTAACCTGCGGTCACCTCGACATGACAAGTAATCCGCCGAAGCGCGCGATAAGGTTCACCCTGGACGGGGCTCACTACATCGCGTGGGTAACTCTCACAGCGAGTCCGCCCAAGCCAGTGCCTGCCGGCCAGTAAGGACTCACGCCAGGCGTGGTGAGATCGAACCACCGTCGGGTCACGACGATCACTGGCGAGTGTCTGCTTTGCGGAGATTAACGGGTCTGTAGCGAGTGACGGCTCCTGACCCCTAGCCGTCACTCGCCAACGACTGCTTTGCGGAAGGCCAGCGCTGGATCCGCAACGACGCGGGATCCTTGAGGATCAGCGCTCGATAGCCGTCGAGCTTGAACTCCGTACGGCCAGGACCTTTGCGGAAGATGTTGAACTGCCTGCACCGCTATGGCGTGGCGCACCTCGCACCTTGGCGCGCGCTTATAGATGTGCTCCAGCCACTGCGACCGCCGTGCACGCTCCGGAGCAGCCGGGGGAAGCGGCCGCCCTCGTTCACTCGTGATCGTGTAGGAAGGCGATCACCGTAGAGATGAACTCGTCGTTGTGGCCGACCACCATGTGGCCGCCGGTGTGATAACCCACAAATCGGCATTGAGGGATATGCCGCGCGATGAACTGTGCGTTTGCGTAGGTCCTATAAAGATCGTCTTCGGCGCTGATCGTGAGTGTTGGCACGGTCAATGACTCCAAGGGCTTCGACAGCCCTTCGACAGTCAATTGCCCTTCAAGTGACAATCCGATCTTTCGCTGACTGACCGGCAAGATGTTGTGCAATAGCGCTGCGACACGCTCTTGCTCTCTGGGGCTCCCCGCCGCAATAACTGCCGGCGGTGTGCCGAGCACGGTACGGTCAGCGATCCTCGGGAAGAACTTGATGAGTGCCCAGAACAGGAAATCCGAGTCCAGAAGGCGGTTGACTATAACAGCCTCCAGTGGCCCCAGACGCTCCGTGGCTGACGCACCAGAGGGATACCAACCCGGCACGAGCAAGACGAGAGCCTTGCAGCGTGTCGAATACCTAAGTGCGAATTCCAGCGCTGACGGCGCACCAGCCGATACGCCGATAACCGCAGCGCTCCTGACTCCGAGAGCGTCCAGCAGACAAGCGTGCGCGTCGGCCTGCAAGGCAATCGACAGGTGCGGCGGGGTGGGTGTGCGTAAATAGCCGAATCGTGACATCGCGATCACTCGATAGCCATTGCGCGCCAATGGAGCTGCGAGTGCTAGTCCTTGATCAAATCCACCGCCGGCACCATGGATGCTGAGAAGCGCCGGTCCACTCCCTGCTTCGGCGTATTCGATCGCACCGCATGGCGTCTGGATGACTCGGCTACCGGTTGCCACGCGAGCGCGGGCACGATTAATGTCCCTGTGATACCGATAACCAATGAGAGCCGAACCAGCCCCGAGAGCGACTAGCAAACCGATAATAGCGATGCGCCCGTACGCCACGACATGCTCCATCACCAAGCTCAGCGTCACTTACAGCCTTGCAGCGTTGTAATAGTCGGCAATGTTGCAGCAGGCACAATTCGGGAAAACCACACCGCGGGCTTACCAGTGCGAGCGTGCAGGCGCGAATGGCCGGCTCACGAATACGTTGAGGAGCGGAAAGGTCGCGAAGCAGACCTGCGCTGCAAAACCGATCGCACCCGCCGGTGACCGTAGCCCCGCTACGTACCAGCTTGCCGCGAGAATGACGGGCGTCTCGACCAAAACAGCTACTGTCGAACCGACGCGTGGCGCAAGCAGCAGAACTCGGGCGGTTCCGAGCAGAAAGCCGATCGCAAATACGGTAACCGCGTAAGCGACTCCGGCCTTGATGCTCGATGCCAGCGGATTCCCCACAACCCCGTCCCCACATGCCAGTCAGGGATCTTACGCCGAGCGGCGAATGTCCGGTCTGTGGAATCCGGTCGGTGTGAGCGATTGACGGGTCCTGGCCGTCCCGAGTCGTTTCTCAGCGAAAAAGTCGCGGCGCCAAGTCATAGAGATCGCGGCGCCAGGTTTGCCACTCGTGCGCTGTTCCGTGTGATTCAAAGAACACCGGTTGCACACCGTTCCGTCGCAGAGCGTCCGCAACCTCGCCGACCTTCGCGTGCACCATTTCCTCTTCGGTGCCGGCGCCGAGCCACAGCAGCTTGACCCGCTTATTGAATTTCACCGCGTCTGAGAAGAGACCGTCGTAGGCTGTTTTCGGGTCGAACTCCCTCTGAAAGTCCTCGCCGAGTGTTTCGTCGGGGTCCGACCCACCTAGCACAACCGCGCTGAGCGACGCTATATAGGCGAACTCGTCTAGGTGACGAGACGCGATAAAGAGGGTCTGCATGCCTCCCATCGACAGTCCTGCGATTGCACGATGACGTCGATCGCTAATGGTTCTGTAAGAGGCGTCTATTGTCGGAATGAGTTCGTGGATGACTATATCTGCGAATGTGCCGAAGTAGAGTTGGAGGTCACCTAGCCGCGTGTCTCCGTTTATCGCGAACTGCGGCGCCGCCGACTTGACGGCATAGCCGCGATCCATCACGACAATCATGGGCTGCGCCTTGCCTGCGGCGATCAGGTTATCGAGGATGAATTGCGCCTTCCCTTGTCGCGTCCAGCCGGTCTCATCCTCGCCCATTCCATGCAGCAGTATCAGCACTGGGTAGCGACGGCTGAGGCTCCTCTCGTACCCCGGCGGAGTGTAGACAAGAACATGACGCCACTGCCCGGTGATCCGTGAGAGGTACCAGCGCTCGCGCACCTCGCCATGCGGAACGCTTTTGACGGCGTAGAAGTCGACACCAGGCTCCGGTATCTCTATTCCACTGATTTCTTTGCTGTAACCGTTATACGTCTCGCTTCCTGGGTCGTTAACGGAGACGCCGTCGAGAATGAACCAGTAGTAGTGAAATCCCGGCACGGGATGCGAAATGGTCACGCTCCACGTGCCATCGGCACCTTTGGTCATCGGGAACGGACCTTTCCCCAGCCCATCGCCCCCAGCCACCTGAATGCTATGAGCCTCCGGGGCTCTAAGCGTAAATGTGACGCGGCCGTCGCTGTGGATGCTTGGGCTCATTGCGCCAGGGACGTTCGAGGGTGCCGGTGACGACTCATCAGACGTTTGTGCCAGGAGCCTCGCTGCACCCAGGGAGAGCAGGACGGCGGCAGCCGTCGCGGAATAGAGATTGCGCGTGCACAGCGTGTCCACGGGGCGAGCTCCAGGGCGAACGACCGCTTGCGGGAAGCTTATATGGAACGCAGCAAGACCGCTTCTGGCCGAACCGAGACGCTCATATGCCGTGCGGCGTCACGAAATCGGCAAGTCGGATCTCGTGGACCGTAAGGCTCCGCGTTAAGTGGTCGCGCGGCTCGTAGGTCTGTAGGAGAACTCGGGCTCCGTCGATCTTCGAGCCGTCGACGGGGTAATGAACCAGTCCACGCGAATCGAAGAACGGAACCGCCCAGAGCAGCTGGTCAAGCGCATCTGGCCAGAGGGGAGCCCTCACCGGTGAGTAGTTCGGATCGCAGAACTCTGACTCGGGGTTGTGCAAGGCACCTGATGAGTCCAGGAGCTCGGCGGTGAAGCACTTCGGGACCCGCATAGGGTTTGCACAGACCATCATCACTGCAACACCGTGGTGGTCCATTCTCGTCGCGCATCGTCCGAGGCCTGCAATGTGCATGTCTGCCCC
>Ga0335079_10003386_pt1 | contig 18446 bp, 11 predicted proteins | sample Lox_Sample_33_FD_206719 | JGI IMG/M metagenome (GOLD analysis project Ga0335079, IMG submission 206719) | Soil microbial communities from Loxahatchee National Wildlife Refuge, Florida, United States - Lox_Sample_3.3 | ecosystem: Environmental > Terrestrial > Soil > Wetlands | place: USA... | reverse complement strand
TCCTCGAAAAGCGCGACCACGAAAGCGTCCGCCGCTATGCGGAGATGCTCGGCGAGCTGCAACCCGATTCGCCGATCGCTATCGAAGCCCTGGCCACGCTGGCCTTCCAGGACGGCGATTACGCGACTGCCGCCCGCTACTGCCGCTCGCTCTCGGAAACCTCGCCGGACCGCTTCGAGAACTGGTTCAACCTGGGAGTGGCACATCACAAGATGGGCAATTACCAGAAAGCCGCGCAGGCTTATCAGCAGGCCGCCGCGCTGCAGCCCACTTCCGCCCAGACGCACCTCAACCTGGGGGTCGCGCTGCAGGAGCTGAACGATCTGCCCGGCGCACGCGCGAGCTATGAGCGGGCCCTGAATATTGACCCCAAGCAGAGCGGTGTGATGTGGAATCTCGCGCTGGTGCTCGAGCAGCAGGGCGAGCGCAATTGGGCCGAAAAGCTCTACGGAAATATTGCAGAGGACGCACCGGAGTGGTGCGACGCCACGTTCCGGCTCGGCTACCTGCGCCTGCTCAATGGCGAGTACGCGGCGAGCGCGGAATGCTTCGAGCAATGCCTGGCCCACCGCAATGATTGGCCCGAAGCCTACCTGAATGCGGGCATCGCATACGCCCGGCTGGGCAATGTCGAAGCCGCGCGGCGTAATTTCCAGGAGGCGCTGATGCTGCGCCCCGATTCCTCGGATGCAGTGCGCGGCCTGGCCGCCCTGGCGCTCGACACCGAGGATTTCTCCGAGGCCTACGACCTTCATCGCCGCTTGATCGAGCTCGGCGAGCACTCGCCGGAGCTCTTCTACAACGCCGGCCTCATCTGTCAGAAGCGCGGGCAATCCGAAGATGCCGCGGCCTACTACCAGCAGGCGCTGCAGGAAGACCCGCAATTCGCCGAAGCTCTCCTTAATCTGGGTCACGCCCTGATGAGCATGGGCCAGGAAGAAGAGGCGCGGAGCCATTGGCGCCGTGCCATCCGCGAAAAACCCGAGCTCGCGCAGACCTACTTCGAGCCGCCGATGGTGTGATCAGAACTGAAATTTGGCGCCTAGCTGGATCAGCCGTGGCGGAAGCCGGTCGCCGCTGATCACTCCGAAGTTCGAGTTGCCGAACGTCGTGTTCGGATTGCCGAAGTGGGCCGTGTTAAAAACGTTGAAGAAGTCGGCTTCCACTCGCAGGCGCAAGCGCTCGGCGCTTAGAAGCGTGTCCTTGGCCAGCGAGAAGTCCGTATTGTTGAGGCCGGGACCGCGCACGTGTCCGACGCCGCCGTTTCCGAACGTGTAGGCGGGCGGATTGGCGAAACACGTGGTATCGAACCACTGGTTCACTTGCTTCGGCGTGGCCACGCTCGAACAGGTGATGTTCGCGGCGTTGCTGCCGCCATTGTTGTTGAGCAGGTTGTTGGCCACGGTGATGAACAACGGCTGTCCGGATTGAAACGTGGTGATCCCGTTGAGCGACCAGCCGCTGACCAGGCGGCCGGCGACGCCGGAATAATGCGCCAGAGCCTTGCCGTTACCGAACGGCAGCTCGTAAACGTAGCTCAGCACGAAGTTCTGCGGGACGTCGACCAGCTTGAATCCCTGGCTCAGCGCGTAGTTCAACTGGTCGTTGTACGGGTACAGGATCGTGGTCGTGTTGTCCATCGTCTTCGAGAACGTATAGGAGGCAAGGAACGAGAGCCCGTGACTGAAGCGCTTCTCCACCTTGACCTGGAGGGCGTTGTAGCGCGACATGCCGTCGCCGTTTCGCTGGTCCACCGTGGGGATGTTGGGCGCGATCGAGTAGAACGGCAGGCGCGGGCCGATCGGACCCGGGCCGGGGAGGCTCTGATTCAACTGGAGGTCGCGGTAAAGGTGGACGCCGTGGGTGCCCACATATGCAACGGAAAACATCGTGTCCGCCGGTAACTGGCGCTGGATGCTAAAATTCCACACCTGCGCCTGGTCCTGCTTGAAATTCTGGGATATGTAGAACACGCCCAGGCCGGCGGGCGGAGCCAGGGTACCGCCGGGTGTGTACGGGACGGAGATCGGGGCGAGCAGACCGTTGGCGCTGATGCTCCAGAACGGAGTGAACGGCGTGGGACTGTTCAGGCGGTTGAGGAGGAAAAACGGGTAGTTCCGCTCCAGCGTTCCGCCGGTGGCGCCGAAGTTGTCCGGAAAGTAGCTCATGCCGAACGCGGCGCGGATCGCCGTCTTGCCGCCGTCGGGCGAGTATGCGAGGCCGACGCGCGGTCCGAAGTTCTTGTAGTAGGTATCGACATCGGGCCCGCGGTCGTTGGGTGAAGCGACGTCGATCAGTCCCGTCTGCGGATCGAAATTCGACTGGCGATTGTACTTTTCCACCGGGTTGGTGAAAATGTCCCAGCGCAGGCCCAGATTGATGGTCAGTTTCTGGTTGATCCGGAAGTCGTCCTGCACGAAGAAGCCGGCGAACGTCATGCGGACGGCCGGAATGGTGTTGACGAAATCGCGCGCCACGTAATTGGGGTCTCCAAGCAGGAAGCTGGCAAAGGCGTTGCCGCTCCCGCCCGCGCCCTGATTGCTGGTGTAGTTGGCGTTGAAGTTGAAGATGCCGCGCGGGTCGTCCTGGGAGTTGGTCAGCGTGGACTGGATACGCTGGATGTCGCCGCCGAATTTCACCGTGTGCTTGCCGTGTACCCAGGAGAACGTGTCGGTCCAATCGAAGATATTGGCGATGCGCTTGGCGTTGGTCCAGCCGGGATCTCCCGTGGAGGAGTATCCGGCAATATTGAACTGCGCGATTCCGGAGGTGTAGGGCAGGCCGGGAATATTTCCGTTCGGAATACCGAGCTGGTTATTCACATCTAGGCCGTAGGTATTGGCAAAGTCGACGACGTTGAATCGGTTGTAACCGAAGCGCCCTTCGTTGACCATCGTCGGCGAGAAGGTGTGGTCCCAGCCCACCACGGCGTTCTGGTTGAAGGCGGTGGAATTGGGCCCGCCCATCATATACATGTTGCCGCCCGAGGGGCTGGTGTAGTCCTTGTGCGCGGCGGACTCCCGGCCGAAGAGGTGGTCGCGGTTGGTGGCAATCAGGTCGATCTTGATATCTCCCTGCGGAGCGCTCACCTTGTTCACGGTGTTGTCGACGTAGTTATTGACGAACCCAGGCTGGTTGGGAAGCGGGAACAGGTTTGCTACCTTGAGCGCCACGGGATCGATACGGTTGGTCGGGATGGTTTGATTTGAAAAAGGCTGACCCGTCACCGGGTCGTAAATCGTACCCTGTCCGTCTTCCGTCAGGATGCCCTGGCGCTGCAGCGGAGTAGGCACGGTGAGCACATTGGTCTGCCCCTGCCGCTCCTGCAATTGCTGATAAGAGGTGAAGAAGAAGAGTTTGTTCTTCACAATGGGTCCGCCGAAGGTCCCGCCGAACTGATTGGACTTATAGGGTGCGCGGGTCTGGGCGAAGAAATCGCGCGCATTCAGGTCTTCATTGCGCAGGAAGTCGAACACCTCGCCGTGGAAAGCGTTGGTGCCCGACTTGATCGCCAGGTTGACGATAGCGCCGCCGAACGATCCGTATTCCGCGTTGGGGTTGCTGGTTTCGACCTTGAAGGAATCGATGGAATCCAGAGGCGGCGTGATGCTGATGAAGGCGTTCAGCGGCTCGGTGTTGTGGACGCCGTCGACCATGTAGTAGTTGCCGGACCAGGGCAGGCCGTTCACCACGGCTTGCGTAGGCGTGACCGCGCCGGCGGCGGATGGGTTCTCGGCAAAATCGCTCCAACCCGCCTGGATGGTGCCGGGGACGATAGTCACGAGCTGTTCGAAGAGCCGGCCATTCAGCGGCAGCGCCTGAATCTGGCGGGACTCGACGACGTGGCCGAGGTCGGATGTGGTGCTTTGCACCAGCGGCGCGGTGGCAACCACAGTCACCTCGGTGGTCGTGCTCCCCGGTGTAAGGGTAAAGTCGACGCGTGTGGTCTGCTGGACCTGCACTTCGGTCTTGGGGGACACCGCGGTGCTAAAGCCCGTCATTTGTGCCGATAGGTCATAAGTGCCGGGTGGCACATTCGTGAGGGTGTAATTGCCTTCGGAGTTACTAACTGTGCTTTGTACAACACCGGTGGCAAGATTTTTTACAGAGATTTTGGCGCCTAGGACAGCCGCGCCGGAAGCGTCGCGTACCGTACCAACGACCGTGCCGGTAATCACCTGGGCAGAGAGCATTGCGCCGCTCGTAAGAAACGTGACAAGCAGCACCAGGACGGAGGCAAGCATTCGCGTAGCACGCTGAGCGATAGAATTCGGAACGTCGTGGTTCATCTGGCCCTCCCAGACTCGATGTATAAAAAGCGATAGCAAGGGCTCCGGCCGCGCAGATGACAAGACTGGTGAATTAGCGAGTGTAAGTTAAGGACCGAAGCAATAATCCAGCTATTTCAGCTTTTGGGTTCATGTTATGCCTGGCCCTATAAGCTGTCAAGCAATTGTAAGAGTTAACCTCAACGGATGTGTATCGTTCGTTGCAGAGGAGCCGGTCCTCGAGCTCGGGGTTTTCCCCGGGACACGGGCGCGGCGCAATCGCTGGAGGATGCAGCCATGGAACCGTGCCGTTCTGCCACAGAACCGGCTTGAGCTGGAGCACCTGGGGCAGGCGAAGGCCGAGTTCGCGAAGCTATAACCCGCGAAGACGGCCCAGTTGACGGCGGTCGCGCTTGGACGGACGCCCCTGCCGGATGTCTTCGAAGCGGGGCATCGACTTATGTTCTTCCGCCGCTTTGAGCCGTTGCTCCCGGCTCGCCTCCGTCTCCCGGTAAAGCGTCTGCGCAACGGAGGCGGGCCCGCGGAGTTCGCTTAGTGCCAGGACCTCCAACTGAAACATACCGCCTTCGGTCTTGACCCGCAGCGTGTCGCCGGCACGAACCTCGCGCGCGGGCTTGGCGGTCTGTCCATTCGATTCGATTCTGCCGAGCTCGCAGGCGCGCGCGGCCAGCGATCGCGTCTTGAAGAAGCGCGCGGCCCAAAGCCACTTGTCGAGTCTCACTGTCCCCATCATAGCCGCCGGTCAATGCTTGTATATTGGTGGGCGGCCATGTCGAAACCGCCCAGGCAAGAAATGCCCGACGGATTGCCCCCGCGGCAACTGCGCGAGATTGCGCGTGTGCTCGCCGACCCGCGGCGATACCAGATCCTGAAACGAATCGCCGGGATGCGTTGCACGGCTTGTGCGGATTTGCGGGAGGAGTTCCCGATCAGCGCAGCCACATTGTCGCACCACCTCCGCGAGCTGGAAGCGTGCGGGCTGATCGAAGCCACCCGCCGCGGAAAATTCGTGGACCTGGTATTTCAACGCACGGTTTGGAATGCATACCTGGCGGAATTGAAAAAACTCTGAGCTCCGCCGGATTTGACGGAATCCGTCCGCGGGCCTGCCTCATCATTTAGATGGTTGTCGAAATATCACAATGAGGAGGATCGGGCAATGAATAAGCTGGCAGGCAAAGTCGCCGTGGTGACGGGAGCGTCCAAGGGCATAGGGGCTTCCATCGCGGAGCACCTCGGCGCGGAGGGCGCCTCGGTGGTGGTCAACTACGCGACCAGCCGGGAGGGCGCCGACCGGGTGGTGAAGAAGATCCAGGCAAAGGGCGGAAAAGCGATCGCGGCCCAGGCGGACCTCTCTAAACCGAAGGACGTCCCGCGGCTCTTCGCGGAGACCAAGGCGGCATTCGGGCGGGTGGACATCCTGGTGAATAACGCGGGCATTTATGAGTTCGGGCCCATCGAGGCCGTGACGCCCGAGCATTTCCACAAGCAGTTTGACCTGAACGTCTTGGGGGTGCTGCTGGCTACCCAGGAGGCGGTGAAACTGATCGGCGCGGAGGGCGGCTCGATCATCAATATCAGTTCGGTGGTAGGGCCCATGCCGCTCGGGTCGGCGGCGGTCTACAGCGCGACCAAGGCGGCCGTGGACGCGATCACCGTGGCGCTGGCCAAGGAGCTTGGGCCTAAGAAGATCCGGGTTAACTCGCTGAATCCGGGCGTGGTGATTACTGAGGGAGTGCGCGCGGCGGGAATCGCCGACGGCGAGTTCCGCAAGAGCGTCGAAGAGCGAACGCCCCTGGGGAGGGTGGCCGAGCCCGAGGACGTGGCGCGTGCGGCTGTGTTCTTCGCGTCGGGCGATGCCGGCTGGGTGACGGGCGAGAGGCTGCTGGTGGCCGGCGGCTTCCGGCAGTAAAGGTGCCTGCCGCCCTGCGGCCGGTGCGCGGACGAAAAAAACCATCGTAGCTCCAGGCGAGCCCGCCCCACCCGCGGTCAGATTGGGGCGGCTGCGAGGCGGGTTAGCAGCTCGGCACGGGCAGTTTCGGGTGAGTCTCGCAGCCAGGACCAACCCGTACCCGGCAGGAAGGCGATCAGCTCCTCCCACGTCCATTTCCGGGCGGGCGAGAACGCGGCGAAACCCAGCGCATCGCCCAGCCGCCAACTGGTCCTGATGAGGTTGCCCAGGCTGCTGTCTCCGCGCACCGGCGGATCGTGGTGAGTAGCGATGGCTGCGATGAGCTCCGGCGGGAAATCCCAATCCTCGGCGATGTAGGCGCCCGCGACGCAGTGCTCGACTTCAAAGAGGTCGCGCTCGGTTTCGAGGAGATCGAAACCGAAATCGTCGGAGACTTCCAGCATGCGGGAATACTCATCGGGATACGCGGACATGAGTCCCAGGGTCCCCAGGTTGTGGAGCAGGCCGCTGGTGTAGGCGATCTCGCGGTCGATGCGGGCGCTTCTCGCGGCTTCTTCGGCGATGAGGGCGGTGGCGAGGCTGTGGATCCACACTTTGCGCAGGGCTCCGATGTTCACCGAGGAGCGGACCATGCGGTTCACGGCGACCAGGGTGGCCATGGTTTTGATGCGATCGGTTCCCACGATCACGATGGCATGGGCGAGGCCGGTGACTTCGCGGCGCACGCCGAACAGCGCAGAGTTGGCGAAGCGGAGCAACTCGGCGGAAAAGGAGGGATCCATCCGGACCAGGTCGCCGAGCTCGTGAACATCGATGTCGTCCCGGCCGGCCAGGGCCAGAATGCGATGGGCGATCGCCGGAAAGGGCGGCAGCAGCCGGAGGGCCCAGGGTGCCTGGGGACGAGCGAAAACTTCGGTCATGAATTGCTCCTTAGGGTATATCGGCGGAATGCGTGCGGAGCGATAGGGGACGGTGGAAGACTTGTCTCACGGCCGGCAGGGCGGACGACAACATGCGATCGCCCGCCCCAACCGCACCACTTATTGCACCAGGGCGGTCAGTTCCTGGACGATGTGGTCCAGGGTTGAGGATTGAGTGCTGAGCTGCTGGGCCGCGGCGGCGTCTTCCTCGGCGTTCGCCGCGGTGCGTTGGGTCACCTGGTCCATCTGCGACATGGCCTTGGCGATCTGCTCGATTCCGCGGACCTGCTCCCGGCTTCCGAGGCATACTTCCTCCACCAGGGTTTGGATCTTGCCGGCGCTGCCGGTCACAACCTGGATGGCGTTCGTTACCTGCGTCACTTTTTCCCGTCCACCGGCCGATTTGCTGACGGATTCCTCGATGAGAGCCGTGGTATCGCGGGCAGCCTGGGCCGATCGATGGGCCAAATTGCGGACTTCGTCGGCAACGACCGCGAACCCCATGCCGGCTTCCCCCGCCCGGGCAGCCTCGACGGCCGCGTTGAGCGCCAGGATATTGGTCTGAAATGCGATCTCGTCTATGGCTTTGATGATCTTGGAAATTTTGCCGCTGGATTCGTTGATTTCATCCATGGCCTGTACCATCTGGCCAAGCGAGCGATCGGCTTCCGCGAATCCGGTTCGGGTAGACGAGACGAGATCGACTGCGGACTGGGAATGGCTCGCATTCTGTTCCGCGGTGGCATGGATCTGCTCGGCCGACGCAGATGTTGCTTCGAGCGAGGCCGCCTGTTCGGAAGCGCCCTGGGCCAGGCCCTGGCTCGCGACAGCGATCTGCGATGCCGCGGCCGCGACGTGCTTGGAACTCATACTCAGCTCCCGCACCGCGCTCCGCAATTTGAGATTCACCCCGCGAACGATGAAGAAGACCAATGCCGCGCTGCCTGCCAACGCCAGGATCAGTACCGCTGCCACCCCGGTCCAGACCGCGGCGACGGTGCTCTCCGCACTGCGGGAGTTTGCGTCGGCCAATTCCTTGTCCAGGGCGACCAGCGTCTTTAGCGTCTCGTCCAGCCGATCGCCGGGGGGCATCCCCTCGACCTCGTAGAGGGTGAATGCCTCCGCGTGCTGGTGGGCGGCACTCAGGGGCTGAATCTTCCGCCATGCCGCGAGGAGCTGCTCGAAGTCCGACCTTGCCGAGGCGATCAGCTCCTGCTCGCGCCCGCCGCCGGCGAGCTTTTCAAAGCTGGTGATCTCCTGACGCCATTGGTCCGCACGCTGCTCGAGGTACGACTGATATTTGGCCTGCTTCTCGGGAGAGTTCGACTGCATGTGGAGGTTGATCCGCATCAGAATCGCCTTGGCGCCGGTGTTCAACCGGCCGGCGAGGTAGGTACTGGGAAGAGCCTTCGAGCCCAACTGCTGGGTCGCCGTGTTCAGCCGGCTGACACCGGCAAGCGCAATCGCCCCGATTACGGCTCCGGAGAACCCCATCAGCCCACAAGCCAGCCAAATCTTCGTTCCGATCGTCAATCGCCGCATGGAATCACCTCAGAAACAAGGCACGAGCAGCCGAGTTCGCCGGCCCCTGCAAATGTTCTATCGGCATCTCGTAGCGGATCTTTACGGGCCGAACGGAGAATCCGGGCGCCGTGCTACGTTTGGACTAACCGCTCCAGAGCGACGCAACTATGCCGAAACCCATGAACATCCTGGTTTTGAACGCAGGCAGCTCGAGTCTGAAATTCCAGGTCATTGCCACGGACCTCGAGCGCATCGAACAACAAAAAGACGAACGCCTCAGCCGGGGAATGGTCGAGCGTATCGGAGGCGAGGCGATCATCTCCACCCAGAACCGCACCGGCGCCCGGCAGATGTTCACTGCTCCGGTTCGCGATATCGCCGCGGCGGTGGATCGTGTGCTCCGCTGGCTGGCTTCGGACGCGTCCGGCATAGAGGAGATCCGCAACCTGGGCGACCTGCACGGTGTGGGACACCGGGTGGTACACGGTGGGGAGTTGTTCCATGAGTCCGCACTGATTTCAGACGAGGTGTTGAAGGGCATCGAGGATTGCATCGACTTGGCGCCCCTGCACAATCCGAACAACATTCAAGGGATTCGCGCCGTGCGCGAGATCTGCGGGCGGGCCATGCCGCAGGTGGCGGTATTCGATACGGCCTTCCATACGACGATTCCCGAGCAGGCCTTTCTCTATGCGCTGCCGTATCACCTGTACCGGCGCCACCGGATCCGGCGCTACGGCTTTCACGGCATTTCACATCGCTACGTGGCATACCGCTACCGGACAATTAAGCGGCTTACGCCGGAAGAGACGAACGTCGTGACCCTGCACCTCGGCAACGGCTGCTCGGCGGCGGCGATTCGGGGCGGACGGTCCGTGGACACCACGATGGGAATGACCCCGCTGGAAGGCCTGGTCATGGGGACGCGCTCCGGCGACCTCGATCCGGCTATCGTGACGCTGATTGCAAACAAGGAAGGCATGTCGCCGCACGAGGTGGAATCCCTCCTCAACAAGCAATCCGGCCTTCTTGGGATTTCCGGACTGACCAACGACATGAAGGTCCTGGAGGCCGAATTGACGCAGCATGACGACCGGCGGGTGAGGCTGGCGATTGAATTGTTCAGCTACCGGGCGCGCAAGTATATCGGAGCGCTATTGGCGAGCATGGGCGGGGCCGACGCGGTGATTTTCACTGGGGGAATCGGAGAGAATTCGCCGGGCGTGAGGGCGCGCATCTGCGCCGGCATGGAGTGGGCAGGCCTGAAGCTGGACGAGAGCCGCAATCAGCAGGCCATCGGTCGCTATGAGGTGATCAGCACGGACGATTCGCGGCTGGCCGTCCATGTGATTCCGACGGACGAGGAATTGTTGGTCGCACGGGACACGGTACGGTGCATTGAAGGGGCTCCGCAGCCGGGAACGGGCCGGTAGCTCCGCGCGTGTTATGCCAGCATGACCCGTCCCGGCCCGGGCTCGGGCTCGGGTGCGATCTCCGGCCGCACTCTCGCGATTACCGCCAGCGCGGCGAAGTAGAAGAGGCCGCCCACGATCAGCGTCTGCACCAGTCCGAGGTAGATGGCGCAGACCAGAGCGCCGACGCTCCCCAGCACGCTCGACGCGGCGTTCAGGGACCAGGCCCAGCGCACGCTCGGAGCGTGCCATTCTTCCAGCCGGTTGAGACCGATCGGGAAGGGCATGCCCATCGCGAAGCCCAGCGGGGCGATCAGCCCCACCGCAATCGCCATCTTGACCGGCACCGGTAGGCCCACCAGGGCCGTGAGCAGGGGGCCGACCACCGCTGCGGTCAAAGCCACCAGAAGCACCGCGGTGCCGAGGGCTTTGATCAGACGGCCCTCGTCGCGGCCGATCAGCCGGCGGCTGGCGGCGCTGCCGATGCCGCTCGAAACCAGCATCGAGAAGATCACCACCGTCAGCGCGTACGTGGGGTGGCCGAGGAATAGGACGAATTTCTGAATCAGCGCGACCTCGATCAGGATGTAGCCGGCGCCGATGAACAGGAAGTAGAGCAGGAATCCGCGGACGCCGGGATGGGCCGGCAGACGCGTGCCGAGCACCAGGGGCGGTGCCACCAGGACAAGCAGCGTGGCGAGTACGCTCACGGCCATTAGGCCGAAGAGCAGTGGCACGGCCTTGTTCACCTTGCGGTCGGCCGTGTCGGCGGCGGTGTTCTTGAGGAAGCTCCACAGGTCGCGCGGCTGCACGGTGTAGAAGAAGAACGGTCGGTTATCGCTGACGGGGGCGATGTCGAATGTGTAGTTGTGTTCGTAATCGGAAGGGTTCGGGCTGAGCAGCAGGTCGCTGAAGTGGTTTTTGAGGCCGCAGCCTGGGTAGTAGACGGGGTATTGGATGCCGGCCGCAAATGCTGCCTGGGCGCGCGCGATATCTTCCGCGCTGAAAGGCCGGCGCGCGATCAGGACGGTGTCGAGCGCGCCGTACCCGCGGGGATCGCCCTGGCGCGACACGATGATGTGGCCCCGAGGCTCGCGCTCGCCGAGCTGCGTGAGGGCGTCGATGGCCAGCGAAACCAGCCGCAGCGATTCGCGGGGCGGATCGAAACCCCAGCGGGTGATGGCGAGCACACCGTCGGGAGTGAGATGGCCGAGGTATTCGCGAAAGGCGTCCGTGGTGTAGAGGTTGTTTTCCGAGAGCGCGAACGCGCCGGCTGCGGTGGCGGCCCAGGTGTCCACCAGGGTGGCCTGGATCACCTGGTAGTGCTCGGAGCTGCGGCGAATGAAGCTGCGGCCTTCCTCGGCGAAGACGTGGACCTCGGGGCGCCAGTAGAGGTCGCGGCTGAGCGAGCGCAGCTTCTCGCGCATGATGGTGTCGGCGATGATCGGGTTGATTTCGACGGCGGCGACATCGCGGCTGCCTGAGACCAGCGCGCGCGCGACGTCCCATCCGCCGCCGGGGCCGATGATCAGCGTCTTCGCGCCCGGACGGACCGTGTAGGGAAGGGCAGGACCCTGGTCGCGAAGCTCGCGGAGCTGCTCGGCCGTGAGATGTTCCAGATCGTAGGAGAAAATACCGGTGGCGGCATCGGCGTCGATCACGATGGCGTGGTCGCCCTTCGCGTCACGGACCACTGCGACCCGCGAAAAGCTGTTCCACTGCTTGAAAATTTCATTGGCGATGGGTTGCCCCTTGGCGTGGCGGATCGCCAGCACCTCGTGCTTCCAGTTGAAGACCAGGAACGAGACCAGCGCCAGCCCGAGGACAACGCTGCGGGCGCGGGCTCCCGCGGAGCCGGCGAGGCTGTACCAGATGGCGGCCGCGGCGGCGTAAGTGACAGCGGCGCCGAGCACGGTCCCAACGCCTCCCACCAGAGTCAGGAGCGCGATCAGAACGAAGCATCCCGCGGCCGCTCCGAGGAGATCGAAGAAGTAGACGCGGTTCACTCTGGCGATGGTCTCGCTGATCGCGAGGGAGACGATTGCCCCGGCGACCACGAAGGGGAGCGCGGTGGTGAAGTAGATGAGCGCGAGGTTCCAGTTCGAAAGGTTGTCGCCCTGGGCGAGCAGGACGGCCAGGGCAGCCAGCACCAGCAGGCTGTTGAGTGCGCTGAGGCGCCCGAGTTTGGCGAATAGAGGGGCTTTCCAGGAAACGACGAGATAGGAGAAGACGCCCCCCAGTCCGAGGCCGAACAGCGCGATCGAGATGGCCAGGAAGGCGAAGTGGTAGTAGAAGACGACGGAAAAGATGCGGGTGAGGGAGAGCTCCAGCAGCAGGGTCGCCATGGTGGTGAAGGCCACGCACAGGTAGATTTCACGCCACTGGGCCGGAGTGGGTTTTAAGTGATTCAAGCCTTATGGTAGCGCCGCGCGGCCGCCTGAAGCCTGATGCCTGAAAGCCTGACGCCTGACGCCTGAAGCCTACTGGATTTCGATCTGGACCGAGTTGCTGCCGGAGTCGCTGAAGCCCAGGCTCAGGTTGACAGTGCCCTTGGGGACATCCGACGGAATCGTCACGTTGAGCTGATAGAGGCCGGCGTAGGTCGGGGTCAGCCCGGCGAAGAACGGGACCACCTGCGTGCCGCCGATTCCACCGCCGAAATTGACGATCGGAGTGGGAATCACGCGTGCCAGAGGTTCGCTGGACGGCGCCGGTTGGCCGGTGACGCCCGCCGGGTTGGTGGGGCCAAGGCCGATGGCGTAGATGGTCAGCGTGTCGCCGACCTTGGCGGGATGAGTGTTCACCCCGGGGAAGGATCCCACCGGCATGGGGATGCTGCCGTCCTGGTTCACGATGGCGCCGTAGCTTCCGACGCCGATGAGCAGCAGGCGAGGTGCCCGGTTGGCGACCTGCACCGATACCGAGTTGCTGGAGCTGCCGTTGCTGACTACCTGCACAACGGCATTCCCAAGGGGAACTTCATAGGGCATCTGGAACGCGAGCTGGCCGTACGAGGCGTAGTACAGGGGCGCCGGGGAGCCGTTAACCAACACCTGCACGCCGCTGATCGTGGTGGCGAGCGGTGGAGCTGGTCCCACGGTGAGCGATCCGAACATGAATTGTTCGCCCAGAACGGCCATGACATCGCCCCGCGCCACGGTGTCGCCCGGCACGAACGTGCCGTTGTCCACCACGCCCTGGTAGTTGATGAGCGGTGCGCCCTTGGCCACCACCGTGAAGTCGACGGGCACGGTGATGGTTCCGTTGGCTGCGTTGGACGCGATGGCCACGCTCCCGGAGTAGGCGCCGGGCGCGAGAGAACCGGGGTCGAAGGTAAGCGTGGCGCCGGTCGCGAAAGACTTGGCGGTCAACCATGTGCCGCCGGTCACGTTGGCGGTCGCGCCAGTGACCGAGATCGTGCCCTGCCCCACGTTGTTCAACACGACGTTAACGGCCGTGGGCGGCGCACCCTGTGCCAGCCGCATCGTCACGTGATCCGTCGAGGGCTGCGCGATTGGTTGGCTGGTGACCCGCATGGTCACCGGAATGGTCTTGTTGTCCGGTGCAAACGACGAGCCGCTCGTGGTCATGGTTCCGCTGTACGTTCCGGCGGAGAGGAGCGAAGACGGCGCCATGTGGATGCGGTAGGGAAAACTGAAGCGGAAGCTGCCGGTGCCGTCGAGGACCAGCGAGAGCCACTGCCCGCCGGATGAGGTGGACACCGTGCCCGCGAGCAGGCTGTTGGTGGCGAACCGCGCGTCGTTGGTGCCGCCGGGTGCGGCATACAAGTCCACCGTGGAGGGCACACCCCCGCCCATCTGAACGGTGACCGTGATGGTTTGAGGTGAATCCACGGCATTGGGATCGCTGACGGTGACGATGCCGGTCGTGATCCCGGCGGGCAGCGGCGAAGTGTTCAGAGCGAATTGCAGCGGGATGCAGGTGCCGGTCCGGGTGGTGCAGGAGCGCGGCGTCCCGACGCTGGCGGCGATCCAGGATACCGACGATGAGAGGCTCAGATTCAGCGAACCGTCGCCGGCATTGTACGCTTCGACGGTCTGCGCGGCGCCATTGGTGCCCGTCGCAATCGAAACCGGACCGATGGTGCTGGAAACCAGTCGCAACATCGGCGCCGCAATCGAAAAGCCCGGGAAGAACAGGAAGGAGGCGGCGAGCGCCGCGAAAGAACAATCGTTTTTCAGACCCACTCGAGAGCACCTTTCTTGTAAGCCCAGATGTAGCCCACCGCCAGAATGGCCAGGAATACGGCTACTTCCGCCACTCCGAACCATTGCATCTGGCGGTATCGGACGGCCCAGGGAAACAAGAAGATGGTCTCCACATCGAAGATCACGAAGAGAATCGCAATGATGTAAAAGCGGACCGTGTACCGGCCGCGGGAATCCGAGGCTGCTTTGATACCGCATTCATAAGCCTCGAGTTTCTGGGCGAACGGCGCCGAAGGACGGATCAGTTTGGCCGCCACAATGGCCACCACAGGAAAGCTGATTGCGACTGCCAGGAAGATGAAGATCGGCAGGTAACCGCTTGGCATGGCAAACAATATAACATGAAGCGCCGGAAGCCCCGGCGCTGCCCCACGGCAAGTACCATTACCTCACTGGCAGTACTGCATAGGCGCAAAACGGTATTAACTTTGGACATCGATGCGTGGTCCGCCCTCGATTTTGTAAATTTCTTGGTGAATGAAGAGTTCGCGCATACTTGCTCTGCTAGTCCTCGGAACCTCGCAAGCTCTCGCGATTCCGGTCTTGTTCAGCGGATGGGGTGCGGGCCAGTTTGGCCTGGTGGCGGCCACCCCCACCGTCAACCTGGCCGGCAATGTCACGGGCACCGGCGGCATTCAAGACGGTGTGATCGGGGTTAACACCGGCGTGGATCTTGCACTTTCCAGCGGAACCGTGACCGGCGCCATCGATTTCGCGGACGCGGCCAGCAAGAGCACCGGCGGCAGTTGCGCTGCCGATGCGGGCGGCGTCTGCAAGGTGAACACGAACAGCGTCTTCACCGGCGGCACCGTGACCGGAGTCACGCTGCAATACACCGCCGCCGTTTCCAACGCCGTGACGGAATGGAACAACCTTGTGGCCGCCTCGGCCTGGGGTTCGAACACCGGCGCGATGGCGGTCAACCTGGGCAGTGGCAGCAGCGGGTATGTGTTGTGCGCCGGCAGCGGCCAGACCGGCTGCACCACCACCAACACCACCACCACCACGCGGACCGTGAATGGCCAGACCCAGACGGCGTACCTCTTCGATATCAGCACGACGACCGGCGGCGTCGTGAACCAGACCGTCACCATCAAGGGCGACGGCAGCACGCTGGTGGTCTTGCTGTATAACGGGGCCTCCACGCTGAACCTCAGCAAGTCGGTCTCGCTGACCGGCCTGTCGGCGGACCAGGTACTGCTGAACGTGACCAGCGCGGGCGGAATTACCACCAGCGCCGGCTTCACCTACACCGGTGCGCTGGCAGTGAAGGACACCACCGAAGTTCTCACGGGCGCCTCGATCAATGGCCGGCTCTACCTCGCAGGCACATCCAGCGCCACACTGAATTCGAGCTTCAGCCTGACGTCTCCCACAGACCTGGCCACTCCGGAGCCGGCGACCGAGGTGCTGATCGGCAGCGCCCTGGTGGCGCTGGTAGTCCTGTCCCGGAAGCTTAGGTAAGCGCGTGGGCGGCGCGCCCGGTCGCTCCTGCGCGCCGCCCGGGACGCGCCCACAGCGTTAAACTAGTTCCCATGCAAATCCGGGTTCTGGCTCTGCTGGTGTGCAGCAGCCTCTCGAGCGCTTTCGCCGCCATCCACCTGATGCAGCGGCCTACCATGAATCGCAGCGAGATCGTCTTTTCCTACGGAGGCGATCTTTGGCGCGTGAGCCGCGAGGGCGGCGGCGCGACACGCCTGACCGGCGGCACGGGCTTCGAAACCGAAGCCGTGTTCTCGCCGGACGGCAAGACGATCGCCTTCACCGGCGAGTATGACGGCAACATCGACGTCTTCACCATGCCCGTAGCCGGAGGTGTGCCGAAGAGGCTTACCTGGCACCCCGCGGCCGACCGCGTAGCAGGCTGGTCGCCCGATGGAAAGCGAATTCTGTTCCGCTCTACGCGCGATTCGCACTCCCGCTACACCCAGTTGTACACGGTGCCCGTGGACGGCGGGCCGGCCGACCTTCTGCCGCTGCCCATGGCCTGCATGGGCGCGTATTCGCCCGACGGCAAGCGCATGGTGTACGCTCCGCTCGACGGCGGGCAGTTCGCCACCGGCTTCACCAACTTCGTGGCGTGGCGGCGATACCGCGGAGGCACGGCCAGCTACCTGTGGCTCGTGAACTTCGCCGATCTCAGCACCGTGAAGGTGCCGCGTACTGATTCCAACGACATCTACCCGATGTGGGTCGGCGACAAAATCTACTTCCTCTCCGACCGCAATGGTCCGATGACTCTCTTCCGCTACGATCCCCAATCGAGGAAGGTGGACGAGCTGATCAAGAACGCGGGCGAGGATATCGTGTCCGCATCGGCCGGACCGGGTGGGATCGTGTACGAGCAGATCGGCCAGATCCACATCTTCGATATCGCCAGCGGCAGGGAACACCAGGTCCAGGTCGATATCGCGGGCGACCTGAGCGAGGTGCGGCCGCGCTTCCAGAACGTGTCGCGCGAGCTCCGCAACAGCGGCATCTCGCCCACCGGTGTGCGGGCGGTGTTCGAAGCCCACGGCGAGATTCTGACTGTGCCCGCCGAGAAAGGAGAGTCGCGCAACCTGACCAACACGCCCGGCGTGATGGAGCGCGATCCCGCGTGGTCGCCGGACGGCAAGAGCGTAGCGTATTTCTCCGATGAATCGGGCGAGTACGCGCTCCACATCAAGCCGCAGAACGGCGCCGGGGAAACGAAAAAAATCGCGCTGCAGGGCAAGTCGGCATTCTACTTCGGCCCCAAGTGGTCGCCGGACAGCAAGAACGTGGCTTTCACCGACAACATGTGCAACCTGTGGATGGCGGAAGTCGCGTCGGGCAAGACGATCAAAGTCGATACCGATTATGTCTACGTGCTGGCACGCGCGTTCAACTGGTCGGCGGACTCCAAGTGGATCGCGTTCGAGCGCTTCCTGCCGAACCGGATGCGCGCGATCTTTGTCTATTCGGTGGAGGGCGGCAAGACCACGCAGGTCACCGACGGCATGAGCGACGCGCGTCATCCGGCATTCGACCGCGACGGGCAGTATCTCTACTTCACCGCCAGCACCAACTTCGGACCGACTTCGAGCGGCCTGGACATGACCAGCGACGAGCATGAGGTGAACAGCAGCGTGTATCTTGCCGTGCTGCCCAACAACATCGCATCGCCGCTTGCGCCCGAAAGCGATGAGGAAGGCCAGCCGCGTCCGGCGGCGGAAGGCAGCGGCGGCGGAGGCCGTGGCGGCCGCGGTGGCGCGGGTGGCGGCGGTGCGGCGGCCCAGCCGGAAACTCCCCCGAAGCCGGTGAGGATCGATTTCGACAAGCTCCAGCAGCGCATCCTCGCGATGCCGCTGCCGGCCCGGAATTACATGACCCTCACCGCCGGCCGCGCGGGCATCATCTACCTGATGGAGCCCGGGACGGCGGGCGGCGGCGGGCGCGGATTCGGCGGCGGCGGCGCGGTGCTGACGCGCTTCGACCTCAAAACGCGCAAGAGCGAGCGGCTGGCCGAAGGGGTCGCGTCGTTCGATCTCTCCGCGAACGGCGACAAGATGCTGCTGCGTATGGGCGGGGGTGCCGGCGGACGCGGCGGGCGCGGTCCCGCGGGCGCGGCTCCGGCCGGTCCGCCGCAATACGTGATCGTGCCGGCCAACGCGCCGGTGAAAGCCGGCGAGGGCGCGCTGCGCATCGCCGACCTGGAAGTCAATGTCGATCCCGTGGCCGAGTGGAAACAGATGTACCGCGAGGCATGGCGAATCGAAAAGAGCTACTTCTACGATCCCAATCTGCACGGGGTCAATACCGCCGACGCGGAGAAGAAATACGAGAAGTACCTGGATGCCCTTTCATCGCGTGCCGATCTCAATTACCTCTTCCGCGACATGCTGAGCGACATCACTTCGGGCCACCTCCGGGGCAATGGTGGCACGATTCCGACCGCTAAGGCGGTCCCCGGCGGTTTGCTCGGCGCGGACTACGAGGTCGTCAACGGGCGCTATCGCTTCAAGAAGATCTACCAGGGCGAGAGCTGGAATCCGCAGTTGCAGGCGCCGCTCGTCCAGCCAGGGCTCGACGTCAAGGAAGGCGATTTCCTGCTGGCCGTGAACGGGCAGGATCTCCAGGGCACCGACGACGTCTCGCGTTTGCTCGAGGACACATCCGGGAAGCCGACCATCCTGAAG
>Ga0335079_10003385_pt1 | contig 18448 bp, 19 predicted proteins | sample Lox_Sample_33_FD_206719 | JGI IMG/M metagenome (GOLD analysis project Ga0335079, IMG submission 206719) | Soil microbial communities from Loxahatchee National Wildlife Refuge, Florida, United States - Lox_Sample_3.3 | ecosystem: Environmental > Terrestrial > Soil > Wetlands | place: USA... | reverse complement strand
ATCCCAGCCTGAGGATCGATCCTTTGCCGAATTGTTTTTCTAACTGGACCAGGGTCTGGTCAATTACCTTGCGTCGCTCACGGTCATCCATGCACTGGGAGTGGAAGGCCGGAAGGGTTTCTCTCAGCGCACAAACGATTTTATCGAGCGCGCGAAGCGGCGCCGGCCGGTGCTTGCCGCACCTGCGGCGGTTCGAGTTTTGTTGCCGGGGGCGGCTCCCCGTTCACCAGCTCGGCCTTGATCAACCCCAGCGACTTGCGAACCTCGGTTTCGAGTTGCTGGCGAATATCCGGATTATCCCTGAGAAACTGCTTGGCGTTTTCGCGTCCCTGGCCAATGCGCTCACCCTTGTAGCTGAACCACGAGCCGCTCTTTTCGATCAGGTTCTGGACGAGCCCCAGATCCATCAGGTCGCCTTCCTTGGAAATGCCTTCGCCGTAGATGATGTCGAATTCAGCTTCGCGGAATGGCGCCGCCAGCTTGTTCTTCACCACTTTGACTTTGGTTCGGTTGCCAACGACGTTCTCACCATCCTTGATGGCCGCGATGCGCCGGATATCCACGCGTACCGAAGCGTAGAATTTCAGAGCGCGGCCGCCGGTGGTAGTCTCGGGGTTGCCGAACATCACTCCGATCTTTTCGCGAATCTGGTTAATGAAGATCAGGCAGGTTTTGGATCTTGATACCACGCCGGTGAGCTTACGCAGCGCCTGCGACATGAGCCGCGCCTGCAAGCCCATGTGGCTGTCTCCCATTTCTCCATCGAGCTCGGCCTTGGGAACGAGCGCCGCCACCGAGTCCACCACCAGCACGTCAATCGATCCGGAAGCAATCAGCGCGCCGGTAATCTCCAGCGCCTGCTCGCCGTAGTCGGGCTGGGATACCAGCAGATTGTCGACGTCCACCCCGAGCTTGCGCGCGTAGATGGGATCGAGCGCGTGCTCCACGTCGATGAAAGCGGCCATGCCGCCCTTCTTCTGCGCCTCCGCAACGACCTGCAGCGCGATGGTGGTTTTGCCCGAGGATTCCGGACCGTAGATTTCGCTGATGCGCCCGCGCGGGAAGCCGCCAATGCCCATGGCTGCGTCCACGGCGATCGAGCCAGTCGAGATGACGGCAACCGGAACGACGGCTTCCTTCGATCCCAGGCGCAGAATCGAACCCTTGCCAAACTGTTTTTCGATCTGGCCTACGGCCTGCTCCAAGGCGCGCGATCGTTCTTTATCTTCCATGACGGGGAGACTCCTTTGCGTGGGGGCGGTGAAATGAAATTATAGCGTGATGCGGGCGCCAGTGGCGCCGTCTGTCATAAGCTGATGAGTTCACATGCCTGAACCTGATGTTTTGATTTCCGCCACTGACTTGGCGACCTTCGCGACAGGCCTACTCGAGGCCGTTCGCGTGTCCACCGCCAAGGCGCGGCTGGTTGCCGAGTCGCTGGTCGCCGCCAATCTTCGCGGCGTTGATTCCCACGGTGTGCAATTGCTTCCGTACTATCTGGAGCAGGTCGAGTGGGGTGACATGGACGCGCACGCGGACGGGCGCGTGATTTCTGAAAGCGGCGCATGCCTGCTTTACGACGCGCAGAACGGCATCGGCCAGGCTATCGCCGAAACCTGTTGCGCGCACGCCGTGCGAATGGCGAGCGCCGGCGGGCTGGCGATGGTGGTGGCGCGCGAATCGAATCACTTCGGCGCGGCGGCGTTCTGGGCACAGCGGATGTCGGCCGCGGGACAGATCGGCATTGTGATGTGCAACGCGTCGGCGCTAGTTCCCCCGTGGCAGGGCAAAGAACCGCGCCTGGGCACCAATCCGATCTGCATGGCGGTACCGGGCGGGGATGAGAAGCCGTGGCTGCTGGACATGGCGACTACGACGGTGGCGGCCGGCAAGATTTTCAAAGCGCTGATCAACGGCCAGCCGCAGATTCCGTCGGGCTGGGCCATGGATTCGGAAGGCGTGCCAACCACCGATCCTGACACCGCGCTCAAAGGACTGCTTATGCCGTTAGGCGGATACAAGGGCAGCGGCCTGGCGATGATGGCCGAGATTCTCTGCGCCGTCCTGAGCGGTGGGGCGATGAGCACGAATCTCGGCGGCATCCGGTTCCGCGGCAAGCAAGTGCGCGTGAGCCAGATGTTTCTCGCCATCGACATCGCGCGCTTTCTGCCGGTGAACGAATTCCGCGCGCGCATGGACCGGCTGATCCGGATCATGAAAACCACGCCACCCGCCAAGGGTTACAGCGAAGTGTTGGTGGCCGGAGACCCCGAGTGGCGCATGGAAGAGGAGCGGCGGCGTAGCGGCGTGCCGGTGGGTCACGGTACGTGGAAGGCGCTGTGCGAGGCGGGAGACCGGTTGGGCGTGGCGGCGCCGGCCGTGCGCTGATTTACCGCGCCATCGCCCAGGCCAATCCGTCCGTACCTTTCCCGGCGTCGATCAGCGAGTCAACTTTCCAGGTCGCCGTATTGATCGCGGCGATCTTGTGGCTGGCGTCACAGGAGACGAACGCGGTTTTGCCGTCCGGGCTTATCAGCACCTCCTGCGGAGCACGGGGAACGTCGATGGTGTGGGCGACCTGCATGCTCCGCAGATCAACCACAGCAGCTTGATTCGTTTTTTGGACGGCCACGACTAGCCAGCGGCCGTCCGGCGTGGGCGCGGTTCCGTAACCCGGCGCCGGTAGAGGGACCCAAGTTTTCACTTTGTTCGTGGCGGTGTCGATCACGGCAAGCTGCGGCTTGGTCTGGTCGGAGGTGAAGGCCAGGCGGTCGTCAATAGAGAGCGCAATGCGTTGCGTTTGCCCGGAGACGGGAATCACGGCGATGGTCTTGCGAGCTTCCAGGTCCAGCACGGAAACGGTTCCCGGCCCGACGTTGGCGGTGTACCCACGCCGGCCGTCGCGCGTGATGGCCAGCATGTGCGACTCCGCCTGTCCGGTGGGTACGGCTCCGATGATCTTGAGCGTCCGGGGATCGATGATGCTCACGGTATTGTCGAGTTCAGTGGTGACGTAGAGCAAGCCGTTCTGCGGACCGAACTTCGGGCAATGCGGGCGCACGGCGTGCCCGAAATCGATCGTGCCGATGACCTTCCGCGACGGGATATCAATCACGTCCACCTTCCGCCCGTCGGTGCCCGGCTTGCCGACTCCTGAATTTCCATAGATCGGGACGAATGCAAGACGGCCGTCGGGCGAGGCGATCACCTCATGTCCGGTCTCGCCGTCCTCGGCAACGGTGGCCACTTCCCGGCCCGACTGGGTATCGACGATGCCGAGACTCTGGTCACCTTTGTTGGCCACGACCAGGAGTCCCGGCGCCGAAGCGGATTGAGCAACTTGAACCGCCGCGGCAAGCACTGCCAAGAGGAACCACGAGCGGAACAAGGAAGGGCGAGTTCTCATTTCGGTTGGAACACCTCCGGGGTTCAAGGTAACACAGGGGAAATTACATTGGAAAATCCGCGTTGGCCACTGCCTTCGCGCGCTCCTACGTTAAAATGTATCGATGCCGGAAGAGCCCGCCCAGTCAACCGAAAGCTTCGAGGCTTCTCTCAGCGAGCTGGAGAAGGTCGTCAAAGAATTGGAAGCGGGGGATCTGCCGCTCGAACGGTCGCTGGAGTTGTTCGAAAAGGGCATGGCGCTTAGCGAGACGTGCCGCAAGCAGCTGGAAAACGCCGAAACGCGCGTCGAGATGCTGATCCGCAAAGAAGGCAAGATCCAACCGGAACCGTTCCGTCCTGAAAAATGAGCTTCCGCGAGTACCTGGCCGGACAGCAGCAGCTCATCGACCGCGAGCTGGACCGCTTAGTCCCGTCTGAAAATGCTCCGCCCGAAACCATTCACCGCGCCATGCGCTATAGCCTGTTCGCCGGCGGCAAGCGCGTGCGACCGATTCTCTGCGTGGAAGCCGGCCGCGCGATAGCCGATGATCCGCCAGGGATCGAAACGGCCGCTTGCTCGCTCGAGTTCGTCCACACCTATTCGCTGATCCATGACGATCTTCCCGCTCTCGATAACGACGATTACCGGCGCGGCAAGCTCACTTCTCACAAAGTTTTCGGCGAAGCCATGGCCATCCTTACCGGGGACGCGCTGCTGACGCTGGCGTTTGAAACGCTTTCGAAGATGGAGGTGACGGACGACCGCAAGGCGCGGGTGATTGCCGAGCTGGCTACAGCGGCGGGAACGGTGGGTGGGATGATCGGCGGGCAGGTGGCGGATCTGGAGGGCGAAGGAAAACCGCCCAACGCAGAACTGCTCGAGTCCATTCACCGCGCGAAGACCGGTGCGCTGCTCCGGGCCAGCGTGCGCATGGGGGCAATTTACGCGGGCGCCGATGAACAGCAGCTCGACGCCATCTCGCGCTATGGCGAGCATGTCGGCCTGGCGTTCCAGATTGTGGACGACGTTCTGGACGTCGAGCAATCCAGCGAGTCGCTCGGAAAAACCGCGGGCAAAGACGCCCAGCAGCACAAGATTACATTTCCAGCAGTGTACGGGCTCGAGGAATCGCGGCGCATGGCGGAGCGCGAGCGCGTGGGCGCGCACCAGGCTCTGGCCATTTTCGGAGAGCGCGCGGGTAGGCTGCGCGAGTTGGCCGATCTTATTGTGCAGCGCACGTCATGAAGCAGCGGCTCGATCGTCTGCTGGTCGAGCGCGGCCTGGCTGAGTCCCGCGAGAAAGCGCAGGCACTCATCATGGCGGGCGAGGTGACGGTGGAAGGGCAGAAAGCCGTGAAGCCGGGCCATTCGGTTGAAGTTTCCAGCAAGATTGAAGTCACCGGAAAAGCGCCGTATGTGAGCCGTGGAGGCCTGAAACTGGCGGCGGCGCTCGACGCCTTTGCGATCGATGTGACGGGGCGGGTAGTGATGGATGTGGGAGCATCTACCGGCGGCTTCACCGACTGCCTGCTCCAGCGTGGTGCGGCGCGAGTGCACGCAGTGGACGTCGGTACGGGCCAGCTCGATTGGAAAATCCGTACCGATCCGCGCGTGGTGGTGCATGACGGCATCAATGCGCGGCACTTGCGGCCCGAAGATATCGGCGAACCGGTGGACCTGGTCACCTGCGACGTCAGCTTCATTTCCGTCACACTGATTTTACCGGCGGTGACGCCCATTTTGCGTCCCGAGGGCGCCATGGTTATACTCGTCAAGCCACAGTTCGAAGTGGGAAAAGGGCAAGTGGGGAAAGGCGGCATCGTGCGTTCACCGGAATTGCACCGCGAGGCCTGCGCGCGCGTGGAGAACGCTGTGAAAAGCCTGGGTTTCGAAACCAGCATCATGGAGAGTCCGATTACCGGCGCTGAAGGGAACAAGGAATTTCTGCTTTATGCCCGTCATTAAGACCGTCGGGATTATCTCCAAACCCGCCGTGCCGGCTGCGGCAGAGCTTGTTCCGAAGCTGATCCGCTGGCTTGCGGAGCGAAATCTCACGGTGCGCATGGATCAAGAGACGGCGGGGTACGCCGGTAGCCACGATGCCCTGCCGCGCGAGCAGGTGCCCGAGGGCGCCGAATTGATCATCGTGCTGGGCGGGGACGGCACGCTGCTATCCGCCGCGCGCGCCATTCAAGGCCGCGAAGTGCCGCTGTTTCCGGTGAACCTGGGTGGGCTGGGATTCCTCACGGCGATTACTATCGACACGATCTTCCCCGAACTGGAGCGCGCCTTGCGAGGGGAGCATCGCATCGGGAAGCGCAAGCTGCTGGAAGCCGATTTGCTCCGGGGCGAAAAGCCCGTGGGTCATTACGAGGCGCTAAACGACGTGGTGGTGACGAAATCGGACATCGCCCGCATGATCGATCTGGATGCGCACATCGACCAGATGTTTGTCTGCCGTTACAAGGCAGACGGCTTGATTGTGGCCACGCCCACCGGTTCCACGGCGTACTCGCTCTCCGCCGGCGGGCCGATCATCTTCCCGTCGGTGAGCGCGATCTGCCTGACGCCCATCTGCCCGCACATGCTGACCAACCGTCCCGTGATCGTGCCGGACACAAGCACCGTCCGGATTACGTGCCAGGCAGAAGACGATGCTGCGTTTCTCACCATCGATGGACAGATCGGCCAGCCGCTCAAGAAAGGCGATCAGATTGTTTGCCGCAGTTCGGCGTATTCCCTCATGCTGGTTCGCCCGCCAAAGATGATGTTCTTCGACGTGCTCCGCCAGAAGCTCAAATGGGGAGAGCGGTGAGGCGGCTGTCGCTCACCGCCTGGATCTTCATTGGAATGGCCGCGGGTATTGCGCTGGGCGTTGCGGCACCCGGCTTTGCCAGCCAGCTCTCACCGGTCAGTAACATTTTTCTTCGTCTCATCCGCTCGATCATCGCGCCGCTGATATTCGCCACGCTGGTGTACGGCATTGCGGGGTCCGGCGATTTGAAGCGGATGGGACGCATCGGCCTGAAAGCCATCGTCTATTTCGAAGTCGTCACCACCGCGGCGCTTTTCCTGGGTCTGGGCGCCGTGAACCTGGTCCGGCCGGGAGCAGGCCTGAGACTTACCCCAGCTCCTGAGCCCACCATCGCGCAGGCGAAGCCGACGCTGGGCTCGACCATCGAGCACGTATTTCCCGCCAGCATCATCGATGCCATGGCACGCGGCGACGTGCTCGAAATTGTGGTGTTCGCATTCCTGTTCGGCGCGGCGTGCACTGCCATTGGCGTGAAAGCCAAGCCGGTGGTGGCGTTCTGCGAATCGCTTGCGGAGGTGATGTTCCGCTATACGAATTATGTGATGTACCTGGCGCCGCTGGGCGTCGCAGCAGCCCTGGCCGTCACCGTGGCGAGCAGAGGTACCGGCGTGCTGTTTGGCCTGGGCAGGCTGATTCTCACCATGTACGCCGCGCAGATCGTCTTTGTCATGGCGGTTCTGGGATCGGTTGTGGCACTGTTCCGGATTCCTCCAGCAGCCTTCTTCCGCGCGGCTCGGGAGCCGTTTCTCATCGCGTTTTCGACAGCATCGAGTGAAGCGGCTCTGCCCCTGGCACTCGAAAACATGGAGCGGTTCGGGGTGCCGCGGCACATCGTGGCGTTTGTGCTTCCCACCGGATACAGCTTCAACCTGGACGGGTCGACGCTGTACCTGTCGCTGGCATCGGTCTTCATCGCGCAGGCGGCCGGTATGGAACTCACGCTTAGCCAGCAACTGCTCATGATGCTGACCCTGATGCTGACAAGTAAGGGCGTGGCGGGCGTGCCGCGTGCCGCGCTGGTGATCCTGGCGGGAACGCTGGCAAGCTTCCACCTGCCCATGGAAGGCGTGGCCGTGCTGCTGGGGATCGACGCCGTGATGGATATGGCGCGTACTTCGGTCAACGTGCTGGGAAATTGCCTGGCGTCGGCGGTGGTGGCGCGCTGGGAGGGAGTGACGTTCGCCCCGCCCGCTTAGATTGGCGCACGCACCAGGCTGGTGATGAAGTGAATGCCTGGAACCTGCTTGCGGCTGAGCCGCTCGTCATTCGTAACGAATAGGTCAACCTTTGCGGATGCCGCGCACGCCAGTTGAATCGCATCCGCCACCCTGACGGCTGCATCCTGTCGCACGCGAGCGTAAGACTGAGCGGCGCTCGCGTCGAAAGCCGCAATCCGGATCTCAGGTTCGGAAAAGAATGCTCGATAACGCTGCTCGCTGTCGGAGTCATTTTCACGAATCGGCCTGACGAGAATCTCCCCTATGGTCAGTGCGCTGGTCACCAGACGATCTCTGCGCGACGCCATTCGCCGGCCGAGTTCTCGAACCCTTGCCCCGAACTCCGGATTCTCCTCAAACAGGTAGATAAACAGATTGGTGTCCCAAAAGACGAGGGCCAAATAACCTCCTACTCTCCTTCCCAATCCTTTCTCAGGTCATTTACGTAATCGTCTGCGTTAACACCGACCCAGAGGTGCCGTCCGACGCCCCACATCCGCTCGATTAGGCCTTTGCGCTCCTCCTGCACACCACCCTTCGAATATTCGCGCTCGTACCAATCGAGCAGGTCATGATACCTGGCCGGCAATTCAGCGCGGTTGGGCACAATTTTTCCTTTCCGCAAAGGGTGAGTGGGATCGCCCGTCCGGTAGAGCCTATAGGTATCGTTCTCGAGTCTGTAGAACATCCGGTATCGAGCAGAATTCGGCGCCAGGTTTGCTACGTTATGCAGATAGATGTGCGCCTGAATTCCGGGGCGAATGTCGGTATGAGCGTGTTCAGCCCTGACTTGCTCGAGAATTTCCTTGGCTGAGAAGGAGACGCGCTGGGGATGACTTCTGTGCAGCATCGCCAGCGCGCACCAGACTTCGTCCGCTACGAGGATGTGAGTTTCGGTTTGCTGCTGAACCGTCTCCATTTTGGCTGTGAGCTCCTAAATGGAGTTTATAACAGTTACAACAACAAAATCAATAACACATTACACTATTGATAATAATATACTTACGCCGTAACCGGCGCTTCCAACTTGGCGTACCAGGGCTTGGCAGACTTGATGGCGTCGTTCACGGCGTTGATATTCTTAACGCCTTCGCCCGAGAGCCAGTCCTCCAGGGCTTTCACCCCCTGCTTGGCGTAGATTGGAATGCCTTCCTTCCAGGTAGCGCGGCCGCAGAGCACACCCGAGAAATCGGTGCCCGATTCCGACGCCATGTGGAGCGACTCGGTGAACTGCGCGTTGCTCACGCCGGCGCTCAAATAGATGAACGGTTTGGTCGCCACCGCGGCGGCTTTACGGAAGTGATCCAGCGCCTCGGCGCGCGAGTAAGCCTTCTGGCCCTTGTAGACGCTTGAACCCTCCACAAATTCGGCGTTGATGGGAACCTCCACTTTGAGCACGTCAATGTAATATTGCGGCTTGGAAAACTCCTGCATGCTCTTGGTCACGATTTCCGGTTTGCGCTTGGCGTATTCCAGGCCCTTCTCATCGCCGCCTTGCGGATCGTAGCCGACGAATTCGGCGAAGAACGGAATGTCGTTCGCCACGCACTCGGCGCCAACGCGTTCGATAAAGGCATGCTTGATGTCGTTGACTTTGGGATCCTCGAAGGGAGTGTAATAAATGAGAATCTTGACGGCGTCGGCGCCCCAGTCGGCAATGCGTTTCGCCGAAACGTGGGGCAGCAGGTCGGGCAGTCGCCCCGGCTGTGTGTTGTCGTAGCCGCTGGCTTCGTACGCCAGAAGCAGGCCGGCATTTTTAGCGCGCGCTTTGGCAGCGGGCAGGCCCCACTCGGGATCCAGCAGAATGGCGCTGGCATGGGGCGTCAGCACCTTGCTGACCGCCACCTTGAACTCGGTCATCATTTCATCGGTGACCTGCTTCTTGTCGATGCCTTTTCCAGCCGCAAGCGATTTTTGCAGGCTTCCGCGCTGATCCATGGCGGCCGCAGCAATCACACCGGCTTTATTCGCGAGCGCCTTCATGCGCCGCGATTTACCTTCCGACAGTCTCATTTGATTCTCCTTATCTGTATTCCAGAACTGATGGCCGTTTCCACTTGTTGAGCCGCCGGAAATAGGCCCGGGCGCGTCCGGCGTCCTTGAGGATTTGTATCTTCAGAACATCCGGGCTCTCGAACTTTTGCTCATCGCGAAGCCGCCAGAGGAACTCGACGCGAATCGCGCGCGGCGTTTCGCCGGCGAGCGGATCAAGCAGAAACGTTTCGATCGACAGTTGGTGGCTTCCGCCAAACGTGGGCCGGTAGCCAATGTTCGTGACCGATTCCCAACTACGATTGTCCTCCAAATCGGTGGTGCGCGTCACGTAGACCCCCCGTTTGGGCAGGACTTCGGACTGCGTGGCCAGGTTCAGAGTGGGCACGGTCTTCTGCTTGCCCACGCCTTGGCCGGCTACCACTTCGCCTTCGAGCGCGTAGGGGCACGTCAGGAAACGAGCCGCGCGCGCCACGGCGCCCGCTTCAACCAGATGGCGCAGGCCGCTGCTGGATACCGTGGCTCCGCGGTATGAAACCGCCGGTATGATCTCGGTGCTGAATCCAAAGCGCCGGCCAAGGATCTCCAGCAGCCTCGTGTCTCCCGCCTTCTTGTGTCCGAAGCGGAAATTCTCCCCCACCACGACGGCGCGAGCCCCAAGTTTCCCCACCAGGATCTGTTCGACAAACTCTTCCGGCGAGCGCCGCGCAACCTCTGCGTTGAAAGGCAGGATCAGCACTTGCTGAATGCCTTCATGGCGCACCAGGCCGCAGCGCTGGTCGGGTAGGGTCATCAGCTTGGGAGCCCGGGCGGGCGCAACCACCTTGGTGGGATGAGGGTCGAAGGTCAAAACGGACGCCTTCCAGCCATTGGATTCCGCGATCTGACACACGCGCCGTAGAATCCGCCGGTGACCGGCGTGTACGCCATCGAAGTTGCCGATGGTAAGAGCCGAAGGGCCGAAGTCGGGCGGCACCTCCTCAAGGCTGCGAAAAACGCGGAATGGGGCGTTCATCTAGCCGGTTTCTCCGACCGTGATCTCCAGACCGTCATAGGCCAGGCGAATATGCGGAGGCAGCGCGCGCTCCGTTTCACCGTGCGGAAGATCGTGGGAGATGTGCGTGAAGAAAGCCCGCTTTGGGGCCAGTTGCGTGACGGTCTCGACGGAGCGCTCCACTGTCGAATGCGTAGGGTGCGGCTTGTGCCGGAGCGCATCCAGGAACAGGACATCGAGGCCGCGCAACTGTTCCATAGATTCCGGCGGAATGTCGCTGTGATCCGTCAAGTAAGCGGCGCTGCCGAAGCGAAAGCCGAAAATGGACGAGCGGCCGTGAAGCAGGCGAATGGGCACGAACTTCTGGCCGAAAAGTTCAAAGGGTCCGTTCAGAGTGTGCACTTCCAGTTGGGGGACTGAAGATTGCCGCTCTTCGCAGCGAAAAATGTAGGGAAAGCAGCGCTGGATGTCGCTCAATGTACCGGCATCCGCGAAGATCGGGATGTGGGTGCCCTGACGGAAATTGAAAGGCCGCACATCGTCGAGCCCCATCAGGTGGTCGGCGTGAGAGTGCGTGTAGAGCACGGCATCGAGGCGGTCCATTTTGGCGCGCAGCACTTGAGTGCGGAAATCGGGTGTCGTGTCGATGACTACGTTGCGGCCGCCATACTCCAGCAGCACGGAAGGCCGCAGCCGGTTATCACGGGGATCAGCCGACTGGCAGACAGCGCAATGGCAGCCGGGCGTTGGGACACCCACGCTGGTGCCAGACCCCAGCACGGTAATCTTTAACGGGCCCGCTGCGCCCATTCAGCTTTTCTTGCTTTCTTCGAGCGCCTGCACGAAACGGAAGCGCAACTCCGTCAGTGAATTCTCAAGAAGACGCTGCTCTTCGAGCGTGAGATTCCCCTTGGTCTTGTCACGAAGCACGCCCAGCAAATCGATGCTGTGGCGCGCCAGATCGAAATCCGGCTTCGGCCGGTCCTTTTCCTCTCCGAAGTGGATTAGACCCAGTTGCAGCTCCGCCTGCGTGCGGATAGACAGCATCAGGAATTCGAGGGTAGCCGGCGGAATGGGAATGTGCGGTTCGGCAGGCGATACGCTCGCGTCCGCTTGAGTCTCCGAAAGCGGCTTCTCAGTTTCGCTCATATCGTTTTCGATATTTTACCAACATCAGCTTGCTTGAGGACGAGTGCGCCGCGCGCCCTATGTTACAGTGAGGAAATACCGTAAATTCGCGCTTTCCGACGCTGATGTCCGCTCAAACCGCCGGTGAAAAATTCCAGCTCCTGGTCGATCTGATGGTCCGTTTGCGCGGTCCCAACGGCTGTCCCTGGGACCGTGAGCAGAACTTCGACACCATTAAGCCGTTTCTCCTGGAAGAGACTTATGAAGTGATGGATGCGATTGACGCGCGAGATTGGCAGGAGCTGGCGGGAGAGCTCGGCGACCTGCTGCTGCAAGCCGTGTTCTTTTCGCAGATGGCGTCGGAAGAGAATCTGTTTCGCATCGAGGACGCTCTGGATGCCATCACGCAGAAGCTGATTCGCCGTCATCCGCATGTCTTCGGCGACGAAACCGCTGAAACGGAAGGCGACGTGCGCAAGCGATGGAGCGAGATCAAAGCGGAAGAGAAGCGGACGAAAGGTGACGCGGACTCGACACTGCTGGGTTCGGTGCCGCGCTCGTTGCCGGCGTTGGTGGAGGCGCAGCAGATCAGCTCGCGCGCCGCGCAGGTCGGGTTCGATTGGGAGCATGCGGGCCAGGTGATCGACAAGCTGCATGAAGAACTCGCGGAGTTCTCTGAAGCGCGCGCTGGCGGCTCGCGTGAGCAACTGGAAGACGAGCTGGGCGACATGCTCTTCGTGCTGGTGAATCTCGCGCGATTCGTCCAGGTGGATCCGGAGCAGGCCTTGCGCAGGACCAACGCCAAGTTCCGCCACCGGTTCGGGTATGTCGAGAAAAAGCTCGCCGAGCGCGGACGGTCGGCGCGTGAAAGCAGCCTTCAAGAGATGGAAACTTTGTGGCAAGAAGCGAAAAAGTGACAGACGCGGCGGCGCGGCAGCGCGGGGACACGGCGATTACCGTGCGGCCGCTCACCGCGGAGGCTGAGTTCCACGGCGCTGTTGACCTGCAGAAACAGATCTGGGGCTTCGACGATATCGAGCTGCTTCCCATGCGTTTGTTTATCGTCGCCACGAAGGTAGGCGGACAAGCTTTTGGCGCGTTCGACGGCAATCGGATGATCGGTTTCTGTTTGGCCATCCCGGGTCTCAAGGCGGGCGGTTCTTATCTGCACAGCCATATGCTTGGCGTGATGCCGGAATATCGCGACTCAGGCGTCGGCCGGCTCCTCAAACTCGCACAGCGCGCAGATGCGCTGGCGCGAGGGATCAAACTGGTGGAGTGGACGTTCGACCCGCTCGAGATCAAGAACGCTTATTTCAATATGGAGCGGCTGGGTACCATCGTCCGCCGCTACGTGCGCAATCAATACGGCACCACCACCAGCCCGCTGCATGGCGGCCTGCCGACCGACCGCTGCGTGGCCGAATGGTGGATCGCGAGTCCACGAGTCAAGGCGATTGTCGATGGCGGCGAGTCCGTGGCGCGGCCGGAAATCGTCGAGCGCATCGCGGTTCCAGCCGATATCGCGACCATCCGCCGCGAGGAACCGAAGCGCGCCCGGCAGATCCAGCAGGAGATCAGCAAAGGTTTCGAGACGCATTTCAGCCGTGAGCTGGCGGTGGTGGGCGTGGAGCGAGCGCCGGACGCCGGCGTCTACCTGTTCGGTAAATTGAAATGAAGATCGACCGGATCGTTCTGCGCCAGGTCCGTATGCCACTGGTACATTTCTTTGAGACCAGCTTCGGCCGCACCACCGAACGCGACATCATTCTGGTGGAAGTTGTGAGCGATGGCGTCTCGGGTTGGGGCGAAGTCACCGCCGGCGAGAATCCGTTTTACAACGAGGAGTGGACGGAGTCGGCGTGGCTGATCCTGCGCGACTATGCGGCACCGCCGGTCCTCGAAAAACAGCCGGAAAGCGCGAACGATGTCGCGCCCTTATTGGGGCACATCCGCGGGCATCGGATGGCGCGCGGAGGCATCGAGGCTGCTATCTGGGACCTGGAAGCACGCCTGAATGGCAAGCCTCTGTGGCAACAGATTGGCGGCGGAGCGCAGCGCGAGATTCCGTGCGGCGTCTCCATCGGCATTCAGGAGTCGGTGCCTCAGCTGCTCGAAAAGATCGGCCTCGAGCTGGCGGCGGGTTACCAGCGCATCAAGATGAAGATCAAGCCGGGGTGGGATGTCGACGTGATCCGCCAGGTGCGCGAACGGTTCCCGTCCATCAAGCTGATGGCGGATGCCAATTCCGCCTACACACTAAGGGACGCCGATCATCTCAAGCGTCTGGACGACTTCTACCTCATGATGATCGAGCAGCCCCTCGCCCACGATGACATCATCGACCACGCCGAGCTCCAGCGAAGACTCCAAACACCTATCTGCCTGGACGAGTGCATCCGCTCGGCGCATCATGCCGAGCAGGCCATCCGCCTGCGGGCATGCGGCATCATCAACATTAAGCTGGGGCGGGTCGGCGGATTTGGAGAGGCGAAGCGCGTGCACGACGCGGCTCAGGCTGCGGGCATTCCGGTGTGGTGCGGCGGCATGCTGGAAGCCGGAATCGGGCGCGCGCATAACATCGCCCTTTCCACGCTGCCCAATTTCACCTTGCCGGGCGATGTCTCAGCGAGCAAGCGGTATTGGAAGCGCGACATCATCTGCCCGGCCGTTGAGACCACGGCCCGCGGAACTATTGAGATTCGTGATGAGCCTGGATTCGGCTACGCGATTGACCACGACTTCCTGCGCGAGGTCACCGTTCGCGAGGTGCCGGTCGGTTGAACGGGCCTTTCGTCCTTTACACGTTGATCTCAGCGATGGTGCTGTTGTGGTCGGCGAATTTCATCGTCGGTAAGGTCGCGTTGCGGGAGTTTCCCCCGCTGCTGTTGGGCGCGCTGCGCATCGGATTGGCAGGAATATTTCTCGCGCCGGCCTACTGGCGGAAAGCGCGCACCAACGGCGGGATCTGGCCGCCAACCGATCTGATGCTGCTCGCGTTCCTGGCGGTCTGTAACGTGGGGAACCAGCTCTTGTTCCTGCTTGGATTGCACCGCACCAGCGTCGCGCACTCCGCGCTCATCATCGGCGTGGGTCCAATTTTTGTGCTGCTCATTGCGGCGGCCATGGGCCTGGAACGGATTACGCTGCGCAAGACGGCGGGGATGACTCTGGCGCTGGGCGGCGTCGCCGCGCTCGCATACCAGGCGTCCCGCGCGTCCGGCGCCGCGCCCACGGAGGCTACCATCGCCGGGGACACCATCACGGCTGCGGCCTGCGTGCTTTTTTCATTGTTTGCGGTATATGGGAAGCGGGCGGCGCAGCGTCATAGCACAGTGGCCGTCAACGGATTCGCTTACATCAGCGGCGCGGCGCTGCTGGCTCCCATCCTGCTGTGGCAGGCCCGCGGATTTTCCTTCGCGCATGTCAGCGCGGCCGGGTGGAGCAGCCTGGTCTACATGGCGCTGTTCCCCTCGGTGATCTGCTACCTCATCTACTATCACGCCCTCACGCACATCTCTGCCTCGCGCGTTTCGGCTTTCATTTATCTCGAGCCGTTGATCGCGACTCTGATGGGCGTGGCCTTTTTGGGTGAGCGGATCACGGGTTCGCTCGTCGCCGGCGGCACCGTGATCTTTACCGGCGTCTTCCTGACGGAGCGGGGCTGATGCTTTCGTTTCGTGAATTGTTGCAGAGCAACAGGAACTATCGCTACACCTGGAGCGGCCAGGTGGTGAGCGAGATCGGCGATCACTTCAACAACATCGCCGTGTTCAGCCTGGCGCTGGCCATCACCAAGTCGGGCCTGGTAGTCAGCGGCATCATGCTCTCACGCGCCATTCCGGCAGTGCTGGCGGGGCCGATCGCCGGCGTGGTGCTGGATCGCCTGAACCGCAAGCACGTCATGATCGCCAGCGACCTGATTCGCGCCGTGCTGGCTCTGGGATTCATCTTGTGCCTGCGATATCCGGGAACGTGGCTGTTGTACCTGTTCAGCGCCCTGCTGATGTTTGCCTCCCCGTTCTTCACCAGCGGCCGTTCGGCCATTCTGCCGACCATCACTACCAAGGAGGAGCTGCACACCGCCAATTCCCTGACGCAAACCACGCAATGGACCACCATCACCATCGGAACTTTCGCCGCCGGCGTGAGCGTCATGCAATTCGGCTATCAGTGGGCGTTCATTCTCAACTCGCTTTCGTTTTTCTTTTCCGCACTCTGTATTTCACGACTGAGGGTGAAGGGTGACGCGTTTCAGCCGCGCAAGGCCGCGCTGACCGAAGCCGAAGTGGTGCGGCCCTGGCACGAGTACAAGGAAGGTCTTCGCTATATGCGCGCCAACCCGCTGATCTTCGGCATCGCCCTGATCGGCGTGGGCTGGGCCACGGGGGGCGGGGCGGCTCAGATCTTATTCAGCCTGTTCGGCGAGATCGTATTCAACCGCGGCCCCGCCGGCATCGGCGAAGTGTGGGGCTGCGCCGGTATCGGGCTGCTGTGCGGCGGCGCCATTGCTTATTGGCTGGGCGCCCGAATCAGTTTCCGAACCTATAAGCGGACCATTTCGATCTGCTACATTCTCCACGGCGCCACCTACATCATCTTCAGCCAGATGCGCATTTTCTACCTGGCGCTCCTGTTCATCGCTCTCTCGCGCGCCGCGGTGGCCGTGAGTTCTGTGCTGAACATGTCGCAATTGCTAAGCCACGTTTCGAATGAATACCGAGGCCGCGTGTTTTCCACCATGGAATCCATGCAGTGGTCGGTCATGATGGTTTCCATGTCCGCTGCGGGCATTGCCTCTCAGTACTATAGCCCGCGCCTGATCGCCGCCATCGCCGGCGCTCTTAGTTCGACGACCGCGTTCTTCTGGGCATGGGCCAACCTCACCGGCCGCCTGCCTGAACCGGCTGCCGAGGGCGTGGAGCGGCGTGAGGTTGAAGTCCACGGCGAACCAACCATCTGAGCCTCACGCCCGTCTAAAACCTCATGGGCTTTCTGCAGGACATTCGCTACGGTTTCCGGACGCTCAAAAACAGCCCCGGTTTTACCGTCGTCGCTGTACTGACCCTCGCTCTGGGAATCGGGGCGAATAGCGCCATTTTCAGCGTGATCAACGGAGTCCTGCTCAAACCGCTGCCGTATCACGAGCCTGATCGCCTGGTCCGGGTCTTCACCACCTTCCCGGCATTTCCGGAGTTCCCCATGAATCCGCACGATTTTCTGGACTACCGGGAACAGAATCGCGTCTTCGACGACTTCGCATTGTACGTCCGGGACGATCTGCAACTTGCGAAAGCGGAACGGCCCGAGCGGCTGACCGGGATCCGCATCTCTTCCGGATTCTTCCGCCTGCTCGGATGGCAACCGATGCTGGGCCGTACGTTCATGCTGAACGAAGAATTGCCGGGAAACGAGCGTGAAGTCATCTTGAGCTTCGGGACGTGGAAGAGCCGGTTTTCGGGCAGTTTCGCCGTCATTGGAACCACCGTGAACCTTTCCGGCCGGCCCTTTACGATCGTCGGCGTCATGCCGCCCGGCTTGGAGCATGTCGGCGGCACTTACCATTCCCTGCCTCACGGCGACAACGTGGATGTCTGGTGGCCGCTCACCCTGGATCACGCGCATCCCGAGCAACGCGGCTCTCACTTCCTGAACGGCATCGCGCGGCTTAAGCCCGGAGTGTCGGTCGAGCAGGCCGGGACAGACATGGCGATCATCGCGCGGCGGCTTGGGGAGATTTACAAGAACAGCGACGCCGGCATCAAACTGGTACCGCTTCGCCAGGAAATCGTCGGCAAGACGCAGCCCTTGTTGCTGGTTCTGCTGGGCGCGGTGGGATTCGTTCTGCTCATCGCATGCGTGAACGTCGCCAACCTTTTGCTCGCACGCGGTGCCGCACGCGAACGCGAAATCGCCATCCGCGCGGCGCTCGGCGCGGGCCGGATGCGCCTGGCGCGCCAGATGCTGACGGAATGCCTGGTGATCGCGGGCATGGGAGGCGTGCTCGGTCTCCTGCTCGGTATCTGGGGCGTGAACCTTCTGGTCGCGCTCAGTGCCGGTAAACTGCCGCGAGTCCAGACGATCGGCGTGGATGCATGGATGTTTGCCTTCACTCTGGCGGCGACGGTTCTGACGGCCCTGCTCTTCGGTCTGACTCCAGCACTGCATGCGTCGAGAGCCAGCCTTTCGAATTCGCTGAAAGAGGGTGGCCGCGGTTCAACAACGGGACTTGCGAGCGGCCGCATTCGGAGTGTGCTCGTGATGGCCGAGCTGGCCCTGGCGCTTGTGCTGCTCGCCGGCGGAGGCCTGCTGATGCGGACGTTCGTCAATCTCGAGCGAGTAAATCCCGGCTTCGATCCCCATAACGTGATCACCATGAGCCTGGATTTGCCGGACGCCCGCTATCCGAACGAAAAAGCCGCCATCTCGTTTTACCGCCAGTTCCTCGATCGTCTCGAGCAACAGCCAGGGGTGCGGGCCGCGGGCGTGACTTCCGACTTGCCCTGGAGCGGCTATGACGAGAACACCGGCTTTGAGCTCGAAGGCCGCTCCCAGGCTGAGAACGACCAAAACCACGCCCGTTATCATTTTGCCAGCCCGAACTATTTCCGCGCCGCCGGAATCCCTCTGATCGCCGGCCGCTTCTTCTCCTATCGCGATAACCTCGATGCGGCTCCCGTGATGTTGATCAATCAGAGCTTCGCGCGCCTTTACTGGCCGAACCAGGATCCCGTCGGTAAGCGCATGAGCGTGTGGGATAAAAAAGTAACCATCGTTGGAATTGTCGGCGACGTGAAGGATTCGCCCGCCGCCGCGGATGCGGAACCTTCGCTCTACTGGCCGCTGTTGCAGAACCTGTTTGGAGAACTGCATCTGGCGATTCGTTCGGATTCCAATCCCGCCGCGCTCATGAGTATG
>Ga0335079_10003384_pt1 | contig 18450 bp, 12 predicted proteins | sample Lox_Sample_33_FD_206719 | JGI IMG/M metagenome (GOLD analysis project Ga0335079, IMG submission 206719) | Soil microbial communities from Loxahatchee National Wildlife Refuge, Florida, United States - Lox_Sample_3.3 | ecosystem: Environmental > Terrestrial > Soil > Wetlands | place: USA... | reverse complement strand
TGGAAGGACAAGGACGAGTTCGACAAGACGGCCCGTGCGCTGGTCGGCATGTTCCAGAAGAACTTTGCCAAGTTCGAAGCCCAGGTCGACGCCGACGTCCGCGCCGCGGCGCCGGACGTCAGGCTCGCGGCGGAGTGACGCGATAGCGTCATTCCGGGATGCGCGAAGCGCAGACCCGGAATCTCGAGATTCCGGGTTCGATGCAGAGCATCGCCCCGGAATGGCAACCGTTAGCCTGGTCAAAGGCAACGCCACCCGGGGCTGACGCCTTCGGCCGTCAAGCCTTGAAATACATCATCTGCGTCGTGGTCGCGAGCAGGCGTCCGGACGGCGACCATAACTGGCCGGCCTGATCGCCATAGCTCTTGTGGAACGTGCTGGCATCGGCAAGTGCAAGCACGCGGGTCGTGTTCTCGCTTGCGAGATCGTCGGCGTCGGCATGGAAGTAGGTGGTGATCGTCACCGTGCCGAACGGCAGCATCTCGCCGCGCGCGTGAAAGATGCGGGCAAAGAACGCATCCGACATCGCCATCAGCGAAAGATGATCGATCGTCCGCGGCACGCGATCGGAGATCCACAATTTCGAGAACGCGCTTCCCGGCTCGGTCGCGGGATCGGCGCGCACGGTCGGAAAACCCTCCACGAAGCGCAGGTCGTACTGCCTGACCCAGCTTGCCGGCTTGGACGCGAACGGCTTTGCCTGCTCGAACGGCAAGGCTTGTGGAAACGACGCCACCTGGTGCGACCACGACGGCCGGCGTTCGGCAAAGACGGCGGTTGCGATCGTGGCAGCTTCGGCGCCACCCTGGGACAGCTCGACGCTCCAATGCTGCGACGAGCGGTTTGCCCTGACGAGGCGCACGTCGAGATCGAAGTCGCCCTCCGTGATCGGCGCGCAGAAATTCACGGTCAGCGCCACCGGGTCGCCCGCGCGCTGCGGGTGCTCGATCAGCGCGCGCAGGATCGTGGCCGCGGTCGCGCCGCCGAACGGGCCGACAAAGGCCCAGTAATCCGGGCTGGTGCGCCCCTGCCAGCGGCTGTCGCCGGCGACAACTCGCGTGGCGTCATCGAACAGGTGCGAGGATTTGGTGAGCATGAGGTTTTTTCGCCGTCATTGCGAGGAGCAACGCGACGAAGCAATCCAGACGGTTTTCGCGGATGGTCTTCTGGATTGCTTCGCTTCGCTCGCAATGACGACGCCATAGCATCGTGTCTTGCTTCGATTCAATGACGCCGGAGGTAATCGCACGCCTCGCGCCCGACTCAGGCCGTCGCGCCGCGCTGGACGCCCTCATCCGTCTGTGGGCTCGGACGCACCGGAACGTTCCAGATCTCTTCGGCGTATTCGCGGATGGTGCGGTCCGAGGAGAACCAGGCCATGCGCGCCACGTTGAGGATCGAGGCGCGTGTCCAGGCCGGCATCACCTGCCAGCGCGCGTCGATGCCCCGCTGCGCCTCGTAATAGGAATCGAAATCCGCGCTCACCATGTAGTGATCGAGATAACGCAGCGCATGCGCGATCTGTTCGAAGCGGCTCGGCTCGCCCGGCGAGAACTCGCCTGAGCCGATTGCGTTGATGGCGCGCGCGAGTTGCGGGGATTTCCGGACCACATCGCTCGCGTCCAGCCCCTGCTTGCGGCGGATCATGACATCGCCGGCCTCCATGCCGAAGATCGCGATGTTCTCGGCGCCGACATGGTCGCGGATCTCGATGTTCGCGCCGTCGAGCGTGCCGATGGTGAGCGCGCCGTTGAGCGCGAGCTTCATGTTGCCGGTGCCCGAGGCCTCCATGCCGGCCGTCGAAATCTGCTCGGAAAGGTCGGCCGCCGGGATGATCACCTCCGCAAGGCTGACATTGTAGTCGGCGAGGAACACGATCTTGAGGCGCCCGCCGAGCGCGGGGTCGTTGTTGACGACCTCGGCGACGTCGTTGATCAGCTTGATGATAAGTTTTGCGTAACGGTAGCTCGCCGCCGCCTTGCCGGCGAAAATCTTGACACGAGGGACCCAATCCCTGTGCGGATCGTCCTTCATCGCCTGATAGAGCGCGATGGCCTCCAGGATGTTGAGCAGCTGGCGCTTGTATTCATGGATGCGCTTGATCTGTACGTCGAACAGCGCGGACGGGTCGAGCTTGATGTTCATCCGCTCGCCGATCAGTCGTGCCAGCGCGAGCTTGTTGTGCAGCTTGACCTTGCGGAACTGCTGCTGGAACGCGTTGTCGCTGGCATAGGTCTCGAGAACGCCGAGCTGCATCGGATCATCCAGCACAGCCTCGCCGCAGGACTTGCGCAGCAGGTCGGTCAGCTTCGGATTGGCCAGCATCAGCCAGCGGCGGAAGGTGATGCCGTTGGTCTTGTTGGTGATCCGGCCGGGATAGAGATGGTTGAGGTCGTGGAACACGGTCTCGCGCATCAGATCGGAGTGCATCGCCGAGACGCCGTTGATGCGATGCGAGCCGACAAAGGCGAGCTGTCCCATCCGCACGCGGCGGCCGGCCTTCTCGTCGATCAGCGATACCGAAGCGCGGAAATCGATATCGCCCGGGCAGCGCTGTTCGGCGAGCGCCAGATGGGCGCTGTTGATGCGGTAGATGATTTCCAGATGCCGCGGCAACAGCCGCTGAAACAGCTCGACAGGCCAGGTTTCCAGCGCTTCGGGCAGCAGCGTGTGGTTTGTGTAGGACAGCGTCGCCACTGTGATCTTCCAGGCTTCCTCCCAGCGGAAATAGTGCAGGTCAACCAGGATGCGCATCAACTCGGCCACGGCAAGCGAAGGATGGGTGTCGTTGAGCTGGACCGCGACCTTCATGGCGAGGCTGCGCAATTGGCCGTCGGACGAGAGGTGCCGCTTGACAAGGTCCTGCAGCGAGGCCGAGACGAAGAAATATTCCTGACGCAGCCTGAGCTCGCGTCCCGCGGGGCTCTCGTCGTTCGGATAGAGGAACTTGCAGATCGATTCCGCCCGCGCTTCCTCGGCGCTGGCGCCGAGATAATCGCCGGTGTTGAAGACGTCGAGCTTGAGGGGATCGGGCGAGCGCGCCGACCATAGCCTCAGCGCGTTGACGTGCTGGCCGCGCCAGCCGACGATCGGCGTGTCGTAGGCGACCGCCTGCACCGTCTCGCCGGGATGCCAGATCGCGCGATCGCGACCCTTGTCATCGACATGCTCGACGCCGCCGCCGAAATGCACGTGATAGACCACCTCCGGCCGCTGCAGTTCCCAGGGGTTGCCATAGCTCAGCCAGACATCGGGATATTCCTGCTGCCAGCCGTCGACGATGACCTGGCGAAACAGGCCGAAATCGTAGCGGATGCCGTACCCCATCGCAGGGATCGCAAGCGTCGCCATGCTCTCCATGAAGCAGGCGGCGAGCCGCCCCAGGCCGCCATTGCCGAGCGCCGCATCCGGTTCGCACTGTCGCAAGCTCTCCACGCCGACGCCGAGGTCGCCAAGCGCGGTCTCGAACACCGGCAACAGCCCCATATTGTTGAGCGCGTCGGAGAACAGCCGGCCGATCAGGAATTCGAGGGAGAGGTAGTAGACGCGCTTGCGGCCGGCGTCATAGCTCTTTTTCTCCGCCGTCAGCCAACGGTGCACGATGCGATCGCGCAATGCCAGCGCCGCCGCCATGTACCAGTCGTGCCTGGTCGCCATCCCGGCGTCCTTGCCCAATTGAAGGCGCAGCTTGGCGAGGATCGCGCTCTTGATCTCGGCCAGCGCCAATTCGTCGATTGGCTGTCCGGGTGCGGGGTAATGGAAGGGTTGGTCTGACAATTTCGGATCCTGACAGGAGGGCTCACCAAAATCATACGCACGATCCGCGCTGTCTGAAAGCCGCAATGCCCCTGGTGCGGCGCGCCTGCTTCAAATTTATGCAAATCCCGGGCCGATTCGCGCCCGCGCGGCAGCGGTGTTTTGGTGTTATGCTCCCGCGAAATTCCGGGGAGATCAGCGCCATGAGAGTTGCAATCGAGAGACTTGCAATCGAGATCATCGCCGCAGCGCTGCTGGTTGCCTGCATCAGCGTATCCAGCGCGGCATTCGCCGCTGGCGGTCGGGGCGCAGACGGCCTGAGCTGCTCCTTCAGTGTCCCCGCCAACGCCTCACCGGCCGCACGCTGCGCCGCAATCAAGCGGCAATGCGGCGGCAAGTTCCATGCGAACTACTGCGGCGACAAGCTCTTGTCGGCGATGTGAGTTTGTTTGCTCACCGCACCGACAAAAACGCGATCGTAAGAACCACCATCCAGCCGACAATGATCAAGGACGTCACCGCGCCGGCGGTGATCTTTGCCTTCTCCTCGAGGGTGGTGGGTCGATTCATGAAACAACATCTCGGCTAGGAGGATGTAGATCGTAACTATGCCAAGCGGGCAGGAACTGACAAACAAACGTCATCGGAACGAATTAAGAACACTTTAGTAAGTAATTGATATATCATAGTGATTCGGCGCGTTGCCGACACAATATCTAGCGTCTGTCAGCCTCAGTGAGGACTACATGTCCACCATCGCCTTCGATCAATTCGCTTTGACCCGCATTGCCGATTTTGCACGGACGCTGTCGCGGCTGCATCAGGCCTCGCGCAGGCGCGCCGTCGATGACGATGCGATCGATCGCGAGTTCAATGCCGTCTGCATGTCGGTGTGGGGCTATACGACCGACGACATCTCGGATGAACTGTTCTCGGTCGAGGACCACGCTTTCCTCGATACGCTCGATGAGGCGCATGCGCGTATCTTTGCGGCCGAGCAGGGCTATGACCTCGTCGACGACAACGGCATGCTCACCGACTGGTGGGGGTTTTGCTGGATGATCCTGGCCGAGAAGCGCGGCTTGCTGACGCTGGAAAACCGCGCGGCGGCGCGCGCCGAGATCGAGGAGAAATATCTTGCGGCGCCGAACGTGATCGGCGTGATCATTCAGCGCTAGGGCAGCAACTCGGAGTCGGCGCGCTTGTCGCGCGCAGGTGCGGTCTTTGGTCCGATACTCGCGGTCGACGGCGGCGCGTCGTTTGCGGCCATGTCGCCCCTGACCGGCGCGACCCTCATTTCGCCCAAGCGCGCGCGGAGATCGGCGGTCAGGCCGGGATAGGATGCAACAGGCGTGAATTCCGCGGTCATGTCGTTGCCGACGCGAACTCCGGAATAGGCAACCAGCCCGTCGGTGGTGGCGACGATATCGCCCGGGCGAAGCGAAGGATCGAGCGCAAGGTCGACCGGCGCAAGCCCTCCGGGATCGCGGCCGTTGCAGGTGCAATCGGCACGCAGCGCTTTGCGATAGGCAAATGCATTCTCGCTGTCGGCATAACGCTCGCCGCTCGAAGAATAGGCGCCATCGATGCTGGAGCCGAAAAACACCTTGGTCGGGCTCGCCGGGCAGAAGGCCTGGCACATCTGGACCGGCGAGGCGGCCGACCGCATCAGCGGAAAATACCTGCCATCGCAGCTTCGCACGCAGAAGGCGGGTCCGGATCCCGCAACCACGGGGCGCGGCGGGTTGGGTGCTTGCTGGGCATTGATGCCAAAGGGGTCGGCAAAGAAGCTCGCTTGCGGCGGCGTAGCATGGGCCTGGGGCTTCGCGCCCCCGAAGAAGAAGTCGAACAGGCTTCCGGCAGATGACGGGCTCGGGGCGAAGCCGAGCGGGCTTGCGATCACGAGTGCCGCAACAAGCGCCGTGTGGCGACATGAGTGGTGGCGCCGCTTTGAGTGCTGGCGCCTTGGGCGCGCAAAAAGGAACAACTCGTTACGCAACGCTTACTCCACCGAACGCAGCCAGGCAGGGCCGATATGCGCGTTACGCCCGTCTTGAACGCGCGTTCATGCGCGTCTTGGCCCCGGTTGACCTTAGGAGCCGATGGTAAACGGGCGGTGAGTACGCCTGCAGATTTCACGGAAAAGAAATGAGGACTGTTCGCCTCTCCATGCAAGAACAGGGAGAGGACCTGCTGGAGCGCTGCCAAGTCACAAGAATTCGCTCGCCCTGTAGAGCGCGCGAAACGGAAGGCCCGCCTTTGCAAAAGCCTGGCTCGCACCTTCCTCGCGGTCGACCATGGTCAGCACCAGCGCGACCTCGCCGCCGGCCTCGCGCACCGCCTCGGCCGCCTTCATGGCCGAACCGCCGGTTGTGGTGACGTCCTCGACCACGACGACGCGCTTGCCGCGCAGGCTCTCGCCCTTGGCCAGCCCCTCGACCGCCAGCCGCGCGCCGTGCTCTTTCGGTGTCTTGCGCACGAAGAAGGCCGAGATCGGATGGCCCTTGATCCAGGAGATCTGCGCGATTGCACCCGCAAGCGGCACCGCGCCCATTTCCAGCCCGCCTACGAAATCGAGACTGTCGTCCTTCAGCGCCTCATAGGTGAGTTCCGCGAGCAGCGTGGCCCCCTCGGGGTCGAGCATGGTCGGCTTGAGATTGAAATAGAAATCGCTCTTGCGACCCGAGGCCAGCGTCACCTCCCCGCGGCCGAACGAGCGCTTGCGGATGATCTCGTGAAGGCGGGCACGGGAGGCTGATTTGGACAAGGTTTCTTCCAGCGGATTTGGAGCAGGCCGCGCAATTTATCGGCCGATCACGATACATTCCAGCGCCGAAGGCCGGCCGTCAACAGCGCGAACACGGCCAGCTCTGGCCGTTTCGGCCCTGTCCGGCCCGCATGTTTTGCCGGCGGAACGTGCGAATGCTATGGACGCTCACCTGAACAGGAGCTGAAGGGGTGGAAATGACCATCGAGCTGCACACGTGGAACACGCCGAACGGCCGCAAGATCTCGGTCGCGCTTGAGGAAATGGAGCTGCCCTACAAGGTGATCCCGATCAACATCGGCAAGGGCGAGCAGATGGCGCCATCATTCCTGGCGATCAGCCCGAACAACAAGATTCCGGCGATCGTCGATCCCGAGGGGCCGGATGGCAAGCGCGTCTCGATCTTCGAATCCGGCGCGATCCTGCTTTATCTCGGTGAGAAGACCGGAAAGTTCCTGCCGAAGCCGCTGATCGAGCGGATCCCGGTCTACGAATGGCTGATGTGGCAGATGGGCGGGTTCGGGCCGTTTCCCGGTCAGGTGCACCATTTCATCGCGCTGGAGAACGAGCAGGACCGCGCCTACGGCCTGAAGCGCTACATGACCGAGACCCGCAGGCTCTATGGCGTGCTCGACCGGCGGCTCGATGGCCGCGAGTTCGTTGCCGGAGCGCTGTCGGTCGCCGATTTTGCGATCCTCGGCTGGGCCTGGCGGCACCCGCGCCACAAGGTGGAGCTGTCCGATTTTCCCAACGTCAAGCGCTGGTACGAGACGCTGATGGCTCGCCCCGGCGTCAAGCGCGGCATGGAGGTGAAGCTCGACTGAGCTTTGGGGATGATCGTCGAATATTTCTATTCGCAGGATGGGTTGAGCGCTGGCGAAACCCATCGCCTTCGTAACGGGGAATGGTGGGTTTCGCGCTTGCTCAACCCACCCAACGCGATGGCGGCTCAATGCGCCTCGTCCCAGTTGTTGGCGGCGCGCGCATCGACCTGTAGCGGCAGCGAGAGCGTGACTGCGGGGAACGGCGCATCCTGCATCACGCGCTGCACGACCGGTAGCGTCGCAGCGACCTCCTCGTCCGGCACCTCGAAGATCAATTCGTCGTGCACCTGAAGCAGCATCTGCGCGGCGAGCTTCTTCTCCGCCAGCGCGTCTTCCATGCGGATCATCGCGCGGCGGATGATGTCGGCAGCGCTTCCCTGCAGTCGCGCGTTGATGGCGGCGCGTTCGTTGAAGGAGCGGATCGAGGCATTGGACGCCCTGATCTCGGGATAGTAGCACTTGCGGCCGAACAGCGTGGTCACATAGCCGTACTTGCGACAGAACTCCCTGGTCTCGTCCATGTAGGTCCGGATGCCGGGAAAGCGCTCGAAATATTTCTTGATGTAGGCGGAGGCTTCCTCGCGCGCGATTCCGAGCTGGTTGGCAAGCCCGAATGCCGAGATGCCGTAGATGATGCCGAAATTGATCGCCTTCGCCCGTCGCCTGACCTCGCTCGGCATGTCCTTGATTGGCACGCCGAACATTTCGGACGCGGTCATGGCGTGAATGTCGAGGCCGTCGCGGAACGCCTGCCGCAGCACGGGAACGTCGGCGATCTCGGCGAGCAGGCGCAATTCGATCTGCGAATAGTCCGCCGAAACGAGCTTGTGGCCAGCGGTTGCGATGAAGGCGCGGCGGATCTTGCGACCATCCTCGGTGCGAACCGGGATGTTTTGCAGGTTAGGCTCGTTCGATGACAACCGCCCGGTGGTGGTCGCGGCCAGGGCGTAGGTCGTATGCACGCGATGTGTTTGCGGATTGACATAGGTCGGCAGCGCGTCGGTATAGGTCGATTTCAGTTTCGAGACCTGCCGCCACTCCAGGATCTTCCGTGGAAAATCGTAGCCCTGCTCGGCGAGATCGTCGAGGATTTGCGCCGAGGTCGACCATGCACCGGTCTTGGTCCTGGTGCCGCCGGGCAATCCCATCTTGCCGAACAGAACGTCGCCGATCTGTTTGGGGCTTCCGACATTGATCGCCTCGCCGGCAAGCTCCTGCAGCTCGGCTTCAACGCGTGCGGCGGTCTGGGCGAAATCCCCCGAGAGGCGCGACAATACCTGCCGGTCGATCGAGATGCCGCGACGCTCCATCCGCGCGAGCACCGGAACCAGCGGGCGTTCCAGCGTCTCATAGACCGTCGTCATGCGCTCGGCGACAAGGCGTGGTTTCAACACGCGCCACAGCCTCAGGATCACATCGGCGTCTTCGGCCGAATAGGCCGTGGCGCGGTCGATCGCGACCTGGTCGAAGGTGAGCTTGCCCTTGCCGCTGCCGATCAATTCGCCATGGGTCAGCACGGCGTGGCCGAGCCAGCGCTCGGCGAGCGAATCAAGGTTGTGCGAATTGCGCCCGGCATCGAGCGCGTAGCTCATCAGCTGTACGTCGTCATGATTGCGCATCGTGATGCCGGCTTGCGCGAGCATGACGGCGCCGAACTTGATGTTGAAGCCGATCTTCAGGATGCCGATGGATTCAAGCAGCGGACGCAGCGTGTCCAGCGCATCGCTCTGCCTGATCTGGTCGGGCGCGAGCCCCGCATCGAACAGGCCGACACCGTCGCCGGACTGCTTGTGGGCGAGCGGTACATAGCAGGCGTCGTTGGTGCCAAGCGCCAGCGCGATTCCGGAGATTTCCCCCTGCATCGGATCGATCGAGCTCGATTTCAATTCGATCGCGAAGCAGCCCTGCTCGTAGGCGCGCGCGACAAAGGCCCTGAGTTGATCGAGACTCTTGATCGTCTGGTATTTCGTCCGATCAACCGGCGTCTTTCGGGCGGCTTCCGCCCGCGCTTCGGCAAGCGAGATCGGCGTGCCCTTGAGGCTGGATGTTCGGTCTTCCCGGCCTCCGCTCCTGGCGGCCGGTGTCGGGCTTGCTCGGGCAAAGAGATCGCCTGTTGTGTCGGCTGCCTTGTCGGTGGCGGACGGGGCGGACGCAGGGCTCGCACCTTTATTTCCCGCATCGGCCGCAATTTGCGACGCATCGATCTGCGAATATTCCGCAACGCGCCTGGTCAGCGTCGAGAATTCCATCGTCTTCAAAAAGGCGATCAGCTTGCGCGCGTCGGGCTCATGGACGGCGAGATCGTCGAGGGGCACCTCGAGGTCGACCTTGTCGTCGAGCAGCACGAGTTTTCGCGATATTCGCGCCTTCTCGGCATTCTCGATCAGGGCTTCGCGCCGCTTCGGCTGCTTGATCTCGCCGGCGCGGAACAGCAGCGTTTCGAGATCGCCATATTCGACGATCAGCTGCGCTGCGGTCTTGACGCCGATGCCGGGCACGCCGGGCACGTTGTCGGTGGAATCGCCGGCCAGCGCCTGAACCTCGACCACCTTCTCCGGCGGCACGCCGAATTTCTCGATCACCTCGGCCCGGCCGATGCGACGATCCTTCATGGTGTCGTACATGGTGACCTTGTCGGTCACGAGCTGCATCAAATCCTTGTCGGAGGAGACGATGGTCGTCGTTGCGCCGCGCTCGCTCGCGAGCCGCGCATAGGTCGCGATCAGATCGTCGGCCTCAAATCCGTTCTGCTCCAGGCAAGGCAGGTCGAAGGCGCGCACGGCGTCGCGGATCAGCGAAAACTGCGGGATCAGGTCGTCGGGCGCCGGCGGCCGGTGCGCCTTGTAGTCGGGATAGAGCTTGTTGCGGAAGGTGACTTCAGATTTGTCAAAGACGATCGCAAGATGCGTCGGCCGGTCGTTCTCCGGCATGTCGCGGAGCAGCTTCCACAGCATGTTGCAGAAGCCGAGCACGGCATTGACCTGCAAGCCGTCGGACTTGCGGCTCAAGGGCGGCAACGCGTGATAGGCGCGAAAGATGTAGGAGGACCCGTCGACCAGAAACACATGGTCGCCCTTGCCCGCGCCCTTGCCGGCGGCAGGGGCTTTGGCGGGGACCGGCTTTTCGGCGGGCTTGACGGCCTTCTGGGGGGATTTGGGCATGGTCGCAATTTAAGAATTTTTGCGGCGAATGACAGTGTTTGTGATCGATTTTTGCGCAGCCTTGCACCGCAAATCGCGCCATCATCGCCCGCAAAAGCGGTGATCCGGTATTCCAGACGGTCGTGCTCAGATGAAGCGTCTCTGAACGCCCCGCATGCGGGAGCACGACGGCTGGGAGATGTATGCCCGTGATTGCGAGAGAGCGAAGCAATCCGGAATCTTTCTGCGGTGGCACACTGGATTGCTTCGTCGCTATCGCTCCTCGCAATGACGGCGAAACGAGGTGTGACTCCGCATTCCCGCGGCGCGATTACGCCCGAGTCTTGCGTCACGTCGCGCGCCTCGAAGAGAGGAGGGCGCAGGGAATGCCGGGTGTTGTGCTGCACCCGCAGCCTCGCGTGGGATGATAGAAACCACACGAGCGTAGTCACTACAGGCGAAGCCGCAACAAACGACATTCCCTGCGCGATGGTGTTAACGCTTATGTTCGCGCTCTTCCCGGTGTCCGTAACCTCATAGTCACCGTCGCCTGCAAATCATCATCTGCACGCTTAGCGCCAGCCCAGGGGCGCCAGAACCACACGATTTCGCCGTCCGCGTCGGCGCCGCACGTCATACGGCGCAATCGCGTCCATCGCATCCCGCTTCGCGTGTCGTGACGATCGCGATACGCCCCTCGCAACGAGGCGGGACCGACGCAATATGGGGGTGATTTGCCGGTTTCTGCAATTCAGAATACGTGCGACAGATTGGCACGACGGGCAATTTCTGCATGATGCCCATGCGCTGTTTTTAGTTGGCTTGTCGGGCAAATCGATGTTTCGGCGGATGCCGGTGAGGGCGAGTAGCGCTCCGCAAAGGCATTTCGCCTCTTCGCGGTTGTTGCTGATTCGCATCGCAACCAGGCGGAGTCGGCGAGAGTTCACTCAGCATCAAAATCCGCTTCACTCCCGGTGAAGGGCTTCCGCCCCGGCTCCCGGTAGCATCGGTTGTCTGCGTTTGCGAAGGGCGTGCAGCCATGAAATTTCTGGTGTCCGGCGTTTGGTCTCGGGCTGTGACCTCATTCGTTCTTGCGGTTATCGCAGCGATGTTGGCCTTGGCGGCTTCTCAGTTCTCGCGGGCGCGAGCCAACGCCATTGAAGCGCGCGCGGCGCGCGGCTTGTTGCGCGTTTTTCGCAGCGCGCTGCTGGCGAGTTTGGCGGGCTGCCTTGCGATCATCCTGACCGTATCGGCCGCCAGGGCCGACGGTGGCGCGGGTGGAAAGGCTGGCGGAAACACTCCCGGCAGTGAGGGCGGAGTGGACTCCTCTACCGGTGCCGGGAGTGCCGGGAATGATGGCGCGCCCCCTCCGCGAGTTGGCGCGAACGTCGGCGGCGGTGGAGGAGGCGGTGCGGGCTTGACGACTGGCGGTGCCGGCGGCGGTGGCGCCGCGGGCAACGGCGCTACGGGAACGATCACTGGCACTCTGACAGGAAGTGCTGGCGGCGCCGGCGGTGGTGGTGGCGCCGGCGGCGGCGGCGGCGGTGGTGGCGGTGGCGCCGGCGGCTTTGGCGCCGTCGTCACGACCGATGCTCTTGTCAATACCTTTGCTGTGACCGCGGGCGCGGGTGGCGCCGGAGGCTCCGGTGGCGCGACGTTGATCACTGAGGCCCCTGGCGGCAACGGTGGTACAGGGGGTACCGGCGTCCAACTCGTCAGCCCCGTGGCCACCTTCACCAATAGCGGCGCTGCGATCCGGGGCGGCACGGGCGGCGCCGGCGGCAACATACTCGACCTGTTCAACAACCTTGGCCGTCCCGGCGACGGCGGTGCTGGCGGAGCCGGCATGGCGGCCAACAACGTCGCGATCACCAACAGCGGAACGATATCAGGCGGCACGGGGGGTGCCGGTGGTATCGGCGGTAACGTCACCAGCGTGAGTGCCGGCAACGGCGGCGCTGGCGGCACCGGCATGGTGGGCAACAATGTCGCGGTCACCAACAGCGGACGGATATCAGGTGGCACTGGCGGCGCGGGTGGGGATGGCTTGAATAGCCCGGCCGGACTTGGCGGCGATGGCGCCGCTGGCGGCGCCGGTATGGCCGGCAACAACGTTGCGATCACAAACAACGGAACGATATCAGGCGGCAATGGCGGCGCGCGTGGCAACGACGCTGTCGAAGATGGCCATGCCGGCGCCGGTGCCGCCGCCATCATCGGTTCGGGCCTGACGATCATCAACAACGGTACGATCACGGGAGGCTTGTCCGGCAACGGCGTCACGCGCTCGGATGCGATCGTGTTCACCGGCGGCGTCAATCTTCTGAGTGGCACCGGTACGGTCGGCGGCTTCACCATGATTGGCGGAAGCACCTTTGCGCCCGGCAACGGCATGCCCGGCAGCTTTATGACGGTCTCCGGCAATCTCGCGCTCCAGAGCGGGGCGCTTTATCTCGTCAAGCTCGGCCCCTCGACCGCGAGCATGGCCAACGTCACGGGCACCGCATCGCTCGGTGGCAATGTGCAAGCAACGTTCTCGCCGGGCAGTTTCGCCAGCAAGAGCTACGACATCCTGCACGCCGGCGGCGGTCTCGGCGGCACTACGTTCAGCGGCATCACCGGCATATCGAACTTCGATTTCAGCCTCAGCTATACTGCAACCGACGTGTTCCTGCTGACTGGCGCCTCGCTGGGCGCGGGCACAGAACTCGGTTCGACGCAGCAGAACGTTGCCAGAGCGATCAACGGCGCCTTCAACAGCGGCGCCGCGTTGCCGACCGGCTTTCAGGCTCTCTTCGGGCTGAACGGTAGCAATCTTGCCAACGCACTGTCGCAGCTATCCGGCGAGGGCGCGTCGGCCTCGCAGCAGAGCACCTTCAACGCCATGAGCCAGTTCACCGGCCTGCTCACCGACCCCTTCATGCGCGACACAGGCTGCGGGGGTGGCGTTGCCTTGCGCGACCGCTGCGCTGCTGCGGCAGGCGGCGCAACCGGTTACGCGGATGAAAGGGCGAGGGGCGCCTATGCGATGTTTGACAAGGCGCCGGCCGTGCCGTTCCAGCAGCGCTGGAGCGTGTGGGCGGCGGGTTTTGGCGGCTCGCAGACGACCAACAGCAACGACGTCGTCGGATCGAACCACACCACCAGCCGCATTTTCGGCACGGCCGTCGGCGCCGACTATCTGTTCACGCCGACCACGCTCGCAGGTTTTGCCCTTGCCGGCGGCGGCACCAGTTTTGGCGTCGATGCGCTCGGCGGCGGACGTTCCGACCTGTTCCAGGCCGGCGCCTATGTGCACCACACCGTGGGGCCGGCCTATGTCACCGCAGCACTCGCCTATGGCTGGCAGGATGTGACCACCGACCGCACGCTCACGATTGCGGGCATCGATCATCTCCATGCCGAGTTCAACGCCAATGCCTGGTCAGGGCGGATCGAGGGCGGCTATCGTTTTGTCGCGCCCTGGACCGGCGGCGTCGGGCTCACGCCCTATGCCGCCGCGCAGGTCACGACATTCGAGCTGCCCGCCTATGCCGAGCAGGTGATCGCAGGCGGGCCGGCGTTCGCGCTCAATTATGGAGCGAGAGACGTCACCGATGCGCGGAGCGAACTCGGCCTGCGCGCCGACAAGTCGTTCGCGCAAGCGAGCGGCGTGCTGACGTTGCGCGGCCGCCTGGCCTGGGCGCATGACTACGATCCGGACCGCGCGATTGCCGCGACCTTCCAGGCGCTGCCGGGCGCGAGCTTCGTCGTCAATGGCGCAACGCAGGCGCGCGACTCCGCGCTGACGACCGCCTCCGCCGAAATGAAATGGCTGAACGGCTGGTCTGCGGCCGTGACTTTCGAGGGCGAGTTCTCAGACGTCACGCGCTCCTACGCCGGCAAGGGCGTGGTCCGCTACGCCTGGTGATACTGCGCGACGCGCAAGCAAGCGCCGTCATTTGCGAGCGACCCGTCTGCGCTCGCTGCCCGGCGATGCCCGAGCAGGCCTATTCGGCAGCCTGCAGCGCAGGCGTGGCCTTCCTTGGCGCGATCCAGAATGCGTCCGGACGCTCGAACAGGAAGTTGGCGTGCGCAAAAAGCGCCGCGCGCCAGATCAGCACCGCGCCGACGACGCCGGCGACGGTGACGATCAGCGAGACCAGCCCGATGTCGTGAATGATCCCGCTCTTGAGCAGCAGCGTCCGTGTCGCGGCCATCGGCAGGAAGAAGGCCAGATAGATCACGATCGAATGCTCGCCGCAGAAGCGCAGGACATTCAGCCAGCCCATCCGCGCAAGCAGCGTGCCAATCGTGACAATGGCGCAGGCGCCGCAGAGTCCGAGCGCGAGCGAGACGATCGGCCGTTCGCTGATGCCGAAGCTAACCAGCAGCCCATTGAGCAGCGCCCATGACAGAAGCGCGAGCAGCGCGGGCAGGGGGTATGTCCGCGCGCGCTCCGACAGCGCGAAGACGTAAGACGCGAACAGATAACCGGAATAGATGTAGATGAATCGGGCGCAGAACTCGTCGATCACGGTCCAGGTGGTCGCGACATGCGCCGCCTCCAGCATTGCCGCGGCGCCCCAGACGAGAATCGGCGGCACGCCACGTGTCAGTTTTATGACAACGAAGAAGATCGGAAGCAGATAGATGAACCACAGCGTGCCGAACGGCTCGACGAAGGATTCCAGATAGAGAAAGCCGACATGAGCCCAGCCCTTCTCGGCGGCAAATACCGGCGCCTTGAAGCCGAACTGGATCGTCACCCACAGCACGTAAAAGTAGACGAAATGCACGACCTTGCGGTCGAGATAGGTGCGCCAGTCGCGGTCGATCACGAGGCCCAGGAAGAGCCCGGAAATCAGGAAGAAGTCGGGCATCCGGAACGGCTTTGCGAAAACGACCAGCGCGTGCATGAAGCCGGTCTGACCGGCGGCCTGTTCCACTCCGAGCACCGAGTGCATCATGACAACCATGACGATGCAGATGCCCTTGGCGTAGTCCACCCAGTCGACGCGTGCGGTTGAGGATGTGCCGTCTGCGGTCATCGGTGTCCCTTTATGGCGCGCAAAAGCCCATCATGGGTCGAAAGCAGTTTCTTTCCCCTTTATTCATTCAAGCGCCATGCCGTATTACACTTCCCTTTGGGCTTAAATGCTTTAAGAGGCGGACGCGTTAACCATAAGAGGCAAGTCGATTCATGCAGATTGCCATGATTGGCACGGGCTATGTGGGGCTGGTGTCCGGTGCCTGTTTTGCGGATTTCGGCCATCAGGTTACTTGCGTGGACAAGGATGCCGGCAAGATCGCGGCCTTGCACCGGGGCGAGATCCCGATCTACGAGCCGGGGCTCGACGCGCTGGTGGCGTCGAATGTGAGAGCCAGGCGGCTCGATTTCACCACCGATCTGTCGACACCGGTCGCGCAAGCCGACGCGGTGTTCATTGCAGTCGGCACGCCCTCGCGGCGCGGCGACGGGCATGCCGACCTCACTTACGTCTACGCAGCCGCGCGCGAGATTGCGGCTGCCTTGCGTGGCTTCACCGTGGTCGTGACCAAATCGACCGTGCCGGTCGGTACCGGCGACGAGGTCGAGCGGATTATCGGCGAGGTCAATCCGTCCGCCGACGTCGTGGTCGCCTCGAACCCCGAATTTCTGCGCGAGGGCGCGGCGATCCGCGACTTCAAGTTTCCCGACCGCATCGTGATCGGCACCGTCGACGAACGTGGCCGCAAGGTGCTTGGCGATGTCTACCGTCCGCTGTCGCTGAATCAGGCGCCGCTGATGTTCACCAAGCGACGCACGGCGGAATTGATCAAATACGCGGCGAACGCGTTCCTTGCGACCAAGATCACCTTTATCAACGAGATTGCCGATCTGTCCGAGAAGGTCGGTGCCGACGTGCAGGAGGTCGCGCGCGGCATCGGCCTCGACAACCGCATCGGCTCGAAATTCCTGCATGCGGGGCCGGGCTTTGGCGGCTCCTGCTTTCCAAAGGATACCCGCGCGCTGGTCAAGATCGCGCAGGACCATGATGTGCAGCTCCGCATTGTCGAGGCGGTGCTCGGCGTCAACGACAATCGCAAGCGCGCGATGGCGCGCCGGGTTTCGAGCGCAACCGGCGGCTCGCTGCGGGGCAAGACGGTTGCGGTCCTCGGCCTCACCTTCAAGCCCGACACCGACGATATGCGCGAGGCGCCGTCGATCCCGCTGGTGACGGGGCTCATGGACATGGGCGCGAAGGTGCGCGCGCATGATCCGGCCGGCATGGAACAAGCGCGCAAGGAGCTGCCCGACATCGAATATTGCGACGATCCCTATCTTTGCGTCCGCGGCGCGGATGCGCTGGTGATCGTCACCGAATGGGTGCAATTTCGCGCCCTCGACCTCGATCGGTTGAAAAGCGAGATGGCGCAGCCCGTGGTCGTCGATCTTCGCAATATCTATCGCCAGGACGATATGGCGGCTCACGGTTTTGTCTACGAAAGCATCGGCCGCCCGCCGCTGCAGCGGGGGTGACGGACGCGAGAATTGCCCCGCAGCTTCGACACGCCCCTTCCGATCGATGCCGTGCTCGACGAGCTCTCGCGCACGCTCAAGGCCAACAATTCGGCTGTGCTGGTTGCGCCGCCCGGCGCCGGCAAGACCACGCGGGTGCCGCTGGCGCTGCTCGATGCTTCCTGGGCCCGCGACAAGAAGATCATCGTGCTGGAGCCGCGGCGGATCGCCGCGCGTGCCAGCGCCGAGCGCATGGCCAAGACGCTCGGTGAGCGTGCCGGCGATACCGTGGGCTATCGCGTCCGCTTCGGCTCGAAAGTGTCGCGCGCGACGCGCATCGAAGTCGTCACCGAGGGCATCTTCTCGCGGCAGATCCTCGATGACCCGGAGCTGTCCGGCGTAGCGGCCGTCCTGTTCGACGAATTCCACGAGCGATCGCTCGACGCCGATCTCGGGCTAGCGCTCGCGCGCGACGCGCAAACCGGCCTGCGCGAGGATTTGCGCATCCTTGTGATGTCGGCGACGCTCGACGGCGCCCGCGTCGCAAAACTGCTTGGGGATGCGCCGGTGGTCGCAAGCGAGGGCCGGGCGTTTGCGGTGGAGACACGCTATCTCGGCCGCAGGCCGGATATGCCGCTGGAGCGGCAGATGGCGGATGCGATCGCAAGCGCCTTGCGCGCCGAGCCCGGCTCGGTGCTCGCGTTCCTGCCGGGCGCGGCCGAAATCCGGCGCACTCAGAATTATCTCGAGGAGCGGGTAGGGGATGCGAACACGGAGATCGTGCCGCTGTTCGGCGCGCTCGAGGCAAGCGTGCAGGATCGCGCCATTGCGCCGGCCCCCAGGGGCCGCCGCAAGGTGGTGCTGGCGACCTCGATTGCCGAAACATCGCTCACCATCGAGGGCGTGCGCATTGTCGTCGATTCCGGGCTCGCGCGCGTGCCCCGCTATGAACCCGACATCGCGCTGACGCGTCTTGAGACCGTGCGCGCCTCGCGGGCGGCCGTCGATCAGCGGCGCGGCCGGGCCGGCCGCACCGAACCCGGCGTTTGCTATCGTCTGTGGGACGAGCCGCAGACGGCGTCGCTGCCGCCTTTTACCCAGCCGGAGATTCTCTCCGCCGATCTGTCCTCGCTGGTGCTCGATCTCGCGCAATGGGGTGTCAGCGACCCGGCCTCGCTGGCATTTCTCGATTCCCCGCCTTCACCTGCGCTGAAGGAGGCGAAAGGCCTGCTCAATGAGCTCGGCGCGCTCGATGCCGACGGCCGCATCACGGCGGAAGGCAGGCGGTTGCGTGCGCTGGCCCTGCCGCCGCGGCTCGCACGGATGATCGTCGATTCGAATGATTTTGGCGCGGCCGGGGCGGCCTCCGACGTCGCCGCCGTACTCACCGAGCGCGGGCTCGGCGGCGACAGCGTCGATCTCGATGCCAGGCTCGATCAGTTCCGCCGCGACCGCTCGCAGCGCGCGCAAAGTGCGCGCGAG
>Ga0335079_10003381_pt1 | contig 18453 bp, 13 predicted proteins | sample Lox_Sample_33_FD_206719 | JGI IMG/M metagenome (GOLD analysis project Ga0335079, IMG submission 206719) | Soil microbial communities from Loxahatchee National Wildlife Refuge, Florida, United States - Lox_Sample_3.3 | ecosystem: Environmental > Terrestrial > Soil > Wetlands | place: USA... | reverse complement strand
TCGCGCGCGGCGTCCGGGCCCTGGCTTCGGCCGATGCGCGCATTGGCCAATGTGCCCTGGGCACCCAGGGGTGCCTGCCGGGCGATCAGCTGGGCTAGTTCCCGGGCTCGCCCCACATGTGCTCCGGTCGGCACGACCTCCTGGACCAGCCCGATGCGCAACGCCTCGGCGGCACCGAACTCCTCCGCGGTGAGCAGGAAGCGCATCGCGTTACCCCAGCCGAGCTGCGCGGGCGCGCGGAAGGTGGCGCCGCCGAACGGCAGGATCCCACGTCCGATCTCCAGTTGCCGGAAGCGCACATCATCGGCGGCGACTACCACATCGGCAGCCAGAGCCAGCTCGATCGACAGAGTGAACGCAATGCCGTTCACGGCCATGACCACCGGCTTGGGCACGGGCTCCCGCCACACCGCGAACGGGTCGAAACGGTGCGAGCCGCACAAGACCTCGGGGCCATGCTCGGCCACTGCCGGGCCGACCCCAGCAAGGTCGAGCCCAGCCGAAAAGTGATCGCCATGCGCGAACAGCACGCCAGCGCGCAGCTCATCGTCGCTGCCCAGGCGTTCGTACGCGGCGCCCAGTGCCTCGATGGTGGCCAAGTCGAAGGCGTTGCGTTTCGCCGGGCGGTTGATCCCGATGAGCAGGACATGCCCATCAGGCTGCACGGTAACGGGCTCAGTCAAGGTCCCTCCCCCGGCCGGAGACTAGCAGTCGACCCGACTGTACGGGCTGTGCGCGGGATGGGTAGTGAGGGAGCGGTGAGCAGCGGGAAGGCGCGAAACCGATGCCCGAAGCTGAGCAAAGCACGCCTGGTGTGATCCCGGTTGCGGCCACGCCGTCATGCCGCTCCAGGGGCGGATTCGGTGAGGGGAGTGGTCGCCGAAGCTGGGGCGATGTTCTGTCCGCGCGTCCTGTTCGTCCTACTCGATCGTCGGGTCTCAGGACCACCCGGTGACTGTGATCAGGGGATCTAATGCCGGCGCATCTCGTTGGTGGCTTTGCCCGCCTCGCTTGCCGCCATGCCCTAACTCTTCGGCCGGAAGAGCCAAAACCGCGCGCCGGAGGGGTCGGCCACTTGGGCGACCCCTCCGAGGCCGTGGTCGGCCGCCTCGGCGAGGACCGCGCCGCCCAGCGCGCTGACTTTCGCGACCGAGGCGTCGACATCGTCGCTTTGCCAGAACACCGACCAGTGCGGCGATTCTCCGGGCGCCAACGATTCCACCTCGTCGCCGATCCCGGCGATTGGCCGGTTGCTGTCCGGGTCCATGTAGCCGGCGTAGTGATGACCGTCGGCTTCCTCCTCCGCTGGGTCCCAGCCGAACACCTGGCGATAGAAGGCGACCTCTCTGTGGTAGTCGTGGACGTCGATGGCGATGAAGCTCGGGGTCCCGTGCTCATGGATCACGGTGAAGCCGGGAAAGCTGTCGGGCTGCCAGATGCCAGTTACCGCCCCCACCGGGTCGGCGATCACCGCCTGGCTGCCGAGATCGTCGATCGCCATGGCAGGGAGACGCAGCGTGGCGCCCTGCGCAGCGGCGAGCTCGAGGGTGCGCTCGATGTCCTCCGTAGCGAAGAAGGGCTTCCACGTGTTGTCGGCGCGCCTCTCGCCCATGTCGCCCATCGCCCCGGCGACCGGAATGCCGGCGCGGGTGAACATGAAGTAGCCACCGTGATCCGGGCTCGGCTCCTCTGCTTGCCAGCCGAACAGCTCAGCATAGAACTGGCGGCTTCCCTCGATGTCTGAGGTCCACAGGTCGACCCAGCAGGGAGCCCCGCGCGGGGGGACGGGTCGGTTCGTCATCGCTGCTCCTTTCGAAAGCTCGCGGTCTTTGCTACGTAGACTGGAGTTGCCTGAGGATCTCACCGCTCTTCCCAAGCTCGGCTGCAAAGCCGATGAACCTCGAGTTCCGACTCGACCGGAGGAAGGTCGGGGAATTGGCGTGCATGCTATCGAGGTGCTTGCGGTCGGCCGATCCGGACCCATCAGCCGAACAGCGGGCGCTCCTGGGCGCACTGAACCGGCAGCGCGAGTTGAACCCTCACGCCTGTGACCTGCGGTTTCACCAGATACGATTATCTCCTTAAAGGTATAAGTGCTGGTCAATCATGATCATCCTGTGTCCGAGGGGCGAATGCACCCAAAAAACTAATGCGTCCTGGCTGGCGGATCAAGGGCTACGTCACCAACCTGCAGCAGTGCCCTGACGGCACCCCCGTCACGGCAGACTTCGTGATCAGCAGCTACCACGAGCTCTGGAACATCGAGAAGAGCTTCCGCATGTCGAGGTCCGACCTCCAGGCCCGCCCGGTCTCATGCCGGCGTCGGCATAACCCATCTACCACCGCAAGCGCGACTCCATCGAGGCCCATCCGGCCATCGCTTTCGCCGCGCTCGCCGTCAGCAGGTGGATCGAGGCCCGCACCGGCTGGTCGATCCAGAAGTTCGTCAAGACCGCCCGCCGCTACCGCACCATACAGATCCAGGCCGGCCCCCACACCATCACGGCCCGCCGACCCCAGGCCCGACGACCTCCGCCACGCGATCGAGGCCATCAACCACGACGGCTGACTTGCGCACTCATTGAGCCAAAGTCAGGTTTCACGCAGTCGCAGGGGCTCGACGCGCACCTGGCCTACGAGGCGACCGCACCGTATAGCGTGCGTACACGCCGCCATTCGTGCCAGCTCTGCCGCAGCAACGTCTCATAGAATGGCGTTGTATCAGTGGGCTGGTCTGGCTAGTCCAGGACATAGAAAAAGCCGATCACATTGACGGCCGCTGAGATGGCAAGCAAGGTATACAGGATTGTCTGCATTTTCCCGAGCCGCCGGGGCAGGGCGCCACGCATGCCCGGTGTCGTTTGCACGGCGGTCGATCCTAGTGCGAGCCGCTCGTCCAGCGAACGCATATGATCCCGGGCAGTCCGGTAGTAACCATGCTGCATAGAGGTAGCGCAGATCGACATCACCGCCGCCACGAAGCCCACCACAAAGATTCCGGCGATCAGGGGTGTGGCGCGGCGTGAGCCGTTGAGCTTGATCAGCCCAGTGCCGACTGCTATTACTGCGGTGTTGAAACCAAGCAGGTACTGCGCGCGGTCCCAGTTAAGCCGGACCTGGAATCGGTACTCTTCAACGGCGATCTCGTAGAGACGTAATAGTTCAGCTCGGTAGGACTGCTCCCTTGCTACACGACTGCGATTCATTCAATCCACGATCCGCCGGTCATGAAATTTCTCGCCAGAAGCTCAGCACATACCGGAAAGTATCGGTGTAGTTATTGGGATGACTCACCATGGTCTTCTCAATAACAGGGAGAGGGAAGAATTTTATCTCTGCGATCTGATCAGGAGCCACGTTGCGTGGATGATCAGCCGTCGTAGTAAAGACTCCCACGAACTTCGTAATGCCCTCATCTTTCATGGGTGTCACGCCAACCTCCGTGAGGGGCGTGGAAAGCCCAAGTTCTTCAAGCAGCCTGCGCTGCGCAGCCTCGGCGTACTTCTCACCCGCGTGCAGATAGCCTGCTACAGATGAGCCCCACAGCCCTGGGTGCCTGCTTCTGGATCTTGCTAGCCGCTGGAGTAGCAGGTCGTTCTGGTTGTTGAACACCAGGACGTGCACCGTGCGAAAGTTGGCATGCAGCCGGAATACATCGTGACGCTGGGCGACGCCGACGGCATGATTCTGCTCATCGACTACGTCAATGAAACTAGTGGGAGACGGGGCAGGCATGTACGTGCGTCCTACAAGGCGCGCGGCGCTGGCAAGGTTGCGGCAGGGTTCGGTATGTATGCCTCCATGTAGGCACGCTAGTCCTGTCCGCAGTGCAACTGGAGGCGCAACGCCGTAATCACGCTAGCGGCCGCCGGGCAGAGGCTGGCCGTTACACCAGCGCAGCATGCCACTGACCAGGTAGATGCACCGCTAGTCCATATCAGCCGGTGCTCGCGTTACTCCTGCTGCCAAGCGCCGCCTACGGGTGGGTGAAGCCCACCAGGTCTGTGCTGCAGCTGCAGCTTTCCTCGCGGACCACCTGGCCTGTGTAGGGTGCGTCGATCATGGTGCCGTGGCCGGTGAGGATGCCGACGTGGCCGGGGCGGTCCTGGTGCCTTCGGAGCCGGCGAAAAGACGAGGTAATGAAACCGACTTCAACCCCTCCTGGCCCAGCGCGGGCTACGGCGCAGGCAGACCTGGACGACGGGCAAAGCCGCCGCGACAACGCGCCAGATGATCGCCGACTGCGACGCCAAGATGGCCCGCTACCGGGCCGCGATCGACGCGGGTGGTGACCTGGAGGAGATCACCGGCTGGATCAACGAGGCCAAGGCCGAGCGCCGCCCTGGCCGAGGCCGCGCTCCGGGCGACCCCTACTGCGCCCCACCGGCTGACCCGAGAAGAGATCAGGGCCGAACACCGCCCGGCCTCGCGGCGATCCGGGCCGCCCGGCGCTCAGGCGGCTGCGGGGCGCAGGTCAGCCGAGCAGCTGCACGCGGCTTCCGGGCGGGCCGCGCCGGGGCGCCACAATGGCCACACCAAGCCCGGCCAGCTGGCCGGGGCGGCATCGCCAGCCGGGACTTTCCGGTACCGGTGCGGCCTGCCCTGGCGGTCGCCGCCGAAGCCAATGCGGACGCGCGGCCAGATGCAGTACGCCGGCCGCCCCGAAGAGCTGGTCCGCACCGATGAGCGCCGTATGGGCGCCGAACGGAGCGGTCTGCCGGCCGGCTGGGGTGAACGCGCGTCGCCTTGCTGATCAACTGCTGGAACTCGGTGACCGGTATCCGGTAGTTGCCCTGCCCGCCGTTCTGCTCGCGGCCAGGTGACCGTAGTAGGGCAGGCTGTAGACCATGGCCAGTGAGCAGCGCAGGATGCGGGCGCGCTGCTCAACGGTGAGCGCGTGGCGTTCGCGTGGCTGCCCGGCGGTGATCCGGTGTACTGCTACCCCTACCTCGGGGATCCGGTAGTACCGGCCGAGCGAGTCCGGGGAGTCAGCGGGCATTTGCTCCCGTGATTGGCTCCCCGGATTCCCTGACCCGCCGTCATAGACGCCGGGTTCCCGGGCCGCCGCTGCCTCCCATATAGCGCCCCCGTGACTCCCCGGGGGCGGGAGGGAGTTCCCCTGCCGATCAGGATCAGCAGAGGCGTCACGCGCCTGGAGATCGACGGCCGGGTCGTCGCGAATCTCGAGACCGATGAGGGTGACGGGCTCCGCGAGAGCGGGTTCGCCAAGGAGCGGCGGCTGGAGCCGCAGATCGCCATCGGCGCGCTCACTGTCCCGCTATGCGTCGTACTTGTTCGGCCCAGGCGTCCCGGGAAGGCAGTAGAACACGATCAGCGTGATGGTGCCAATGATGGGGATGAAGCCGAAGAGCCACCAGAACCCGCTCTTGCCGGAGTCATGCAACCGCCGGACCGACAGGCTGAGAGTCCCGATGGCAACGATCACATAGATGATGTACTGGATCGCGACGGCATGGGCCGCGCTCCCGATGATGGCGCCGATCAGATCGATGATGATGGCGCCGAGGAAGAACCACCAGAACGCAGATCGTGAGGCGCGGCCGTTGAAGGTGACGATGTTCCTGAAACCCTCGGAGATCGCCTCCCCGAACCCGACTGGCCCGCCCTGCAGGTAGCCCCGCTGGCTGGGGTCCCAGCCGCCCTGCGGCGGGTACGGCGGCTGCCCGTAACCGCCTGATGGGTCCTGCGGGTACGGCTGGTAGGGGCTGCTCATGAATATCCTCCATTTTATTTCCCCGGTCTTCAGAGGTTCCTGCTCCGGGAACGTTACTGACTGTCGCCCGGTTCGCGCCGCAAGGAAAGTATTTTGAGAGTCTTTTGTGCTCCTTATGCGGCGAAGCGCCTGGGCAGACATTCCTCACGCTGCGGTGAGAACGCAGTCTCGGTGCGCAAGGTCTCTGGCTGGCTCGTCAACTGCCGCCTAAACATAGCCTTGAACGACCGGACGGTCCAGACCGCGAGCCGGGGTAAGCCGGTTGCACTGACGCCTCGGGTCCCGCTGACGGTGTCTGCGCTTGGGGCAATAAGACGGAGACCAAGGCGATGCTGCCGGTCATCGAGGTGGGAAGCGACCTACTGGCCGCGGTTCTTCGACCGCCACCAGGCCATCACCGCGCTCACCGTCACCGAGCTCCTAGAGGGTGGACGCGGTAGCAACGACCCGGCCGTAGCAGCGCTCCGCGAGGACTGCGGTGGCCGACGGCTGACCAGTCCAACACCGTTCTCGCCGCGCCTAGGGCGCCCTGGACAGGTTCCGACTGGTGTGAAACCCTCCTACGGCGAGTTCGGGAAGAAGCCCGCCCTTCCGCCTGCCTACCGGCTGGGCGTTACCGCTCTGGGACCGCTGGGTTTCGCCTTTATGGTCTTCTCGGGTGGCGCCCGGCGATGATGTGCGGAGGTTGTCGGTGGCTACGGTGAGGCTGGCTTGATGGATCTGAATCGGGACACTGCGGTAGGCCATGCCTCTGCTGGCGCGGCTACGGCGTCCGGGACGGTGCTGCTGACGCTGGCCTCGGCGCAGTTCCTGATGACGCTGGACAGCTCCGTCATGAACGTGTCGATCGCCACCGTGGCCAAGGACGTGGGCACGACGGTGACCGGGATCCAGACCGCGATTACCTTCTACACGCTGGTGATGGCGTCGCTGATGATCACCGGTGGCAAGCTCGGCCAGATCCTGGGCCGCAGGCGTGCGTTCACCATCGGCTGTGCCATCTACGGGTGCGGATCGCTGGTCACCGCTCTGGCCCCCAATCTGGCAGTGCTGCTGGTGGGCTGGTCGGTCCTGGAAGGCATTGGGGCGGCGCTCATCATGCCCGCGATCGTCGCCCTGGTTGCGTCGAACTTCGCGCAGTCCCAGCGGCCGCGGGCGTATGGCCTGGTTGCCTCAGCGGGCGCGATCGCGGTGGCGGCCGGACCGCTGATCGGCGGCCTGTTCACTACCTATCTGTCCTGGCGGTGGGTTTTCGTCGGCGAGGTCCTGGTGGTGCTGATCATCGTGGCCCTGGCCCGACGGGTCGCGGACACGCCGCCGGAGCAGGGCGCCCGGCTGGATCTGGTGGGCACCGTGTTGTCGGCACTGGGCCTGGGGCTCATCGTGTACGGCATTTTGCGCTCCGGGACGTGGGGGTTTGTCCTGCCCAAAGCTGAGGCGCCGAAGTGGCTGGGTTTGTCGCCGGTGATCTGGCTTGTTCTGTGCGGCGGGGTGGTGCTGCGGGTGTTCTTGTGGTGGGAGAGCCGCCGTCTAGCCCGCGGCAATGCCGCGCTGCTTGATCCGGCGATGCTCCGGAACCGGACCCTGCGCGGTGGGCTGACGTCATTCTTCTTCCAGTACTTTCTGCAGGCGGGGTTGTTCTTCGCGGTCCCATTGTTCTTGTCGGTGGCGCTGGGGCTGTCGGCGGTCGCGACCGGGGTACGGCTGCTGCCGCTGTCCGTCACACTGCTGCTGGCCGCCGCTGGGATTCCGAAGGTGTTCCCGAAGGCCTCACCGCGCCGCGTGGTCCAGGTTGGGTTCCTCGCGTTGTTCGCCGGTATCGTGATCTTGGTGGCCGCGCTGAATGCCGGTGCCGGACCCGAGGTCGTGACCTGGCCGATGCTGCTGGCTGGCCTGGGTGTCGGTGCGCTGGCTTCGCAGCTCGGCAGCGTGACCGTCTCATCGGTGCCCGACGAGCAAAGCGGCGAAGTCGGCGGAATCCAGAACACAGTGACCAACCTCGGCGCCTCGATCGGGACCGCACTGGCCGGCGCGGTCCTCATCTCGGCGCTGACCACTACGTTCCTCAGCGGTGTGCAGAACAACCCCGGCGTCCCGCAGGCCCTCGCCTCGAAGGCTCAGGTGGAGCTGTCCTCCGGCGTCCCGTTCGTGTCGGATAAAGATCTAAAGGCCGCACTGGAAAAGGCCGACGTGCCACCCAAGACCGCTGACGCGGTCGTGACCGAGAACGCGAACGCCCGGATCACCGGGCTGCGCGTATCGTTGGCGCTTCTCGCCGTCGTCGCCTTGATTGCCCTTTTCTTTAGCCGCCGCATCCCAGACCGGCAGCCGTCCGTGCCGCCTGTCAGCGAGCCCGCGGCCTCCTAGTCAGTCCTGGCAGATAGACGTTCGTCGCTAAGTAAATGGCTCAGTTACGCCGGACGAAGGTACCCCACCCACGCACGGACTCCAACAGGCCGACGTCACGCAGCGCGTCTACTGCCTTCCGGGCAGAGGAGTACGGGGAGGTCGGTGAGGCCGCCGCGCAAGCCAGGATGGGCAAGGGTGCCTACGCGGCACATGCGAAATTAGCGGCGGCGCGGGGGCTGATGAACCCTGTGGGGTTCCAAACTCGGTCACTGGTCGTGACCTGGGCTTCTATGCGGGTCGCTCGTATTGGCTGGGAAGGCCGCCGGGGATGGCCCGGCGCTTGATCCGGCGCTGGGAGAGGTCGGTGGCGGGGTGGCCGGGCCGGGGCGGGCGGAGTCCGCGGCTGCGGTGTGGCCGTTGCCCGTTGTGGTGCGGGGTGTACTGGGCGGGAACCGGCCTCAGGTGCCGTTCGCCGAAGATCAGCATCTGGCCGGTGAGTTCGGTCCGGGTGGTGGGGACGGGCCTTCCGGCGTGAGCGCTGGTGCGGGGACTGCCGGGGGTCGCTGCCGTGTTGCCGGTGCTGGCCAGGGCCGGGTCGAAGGGGCCGGTGAACTGCCCGGCGCGGTCACCGGGCAGGCACCGGAAGTCCGCGGCGCGGTCACCGTGGTCCATGAGCAGGTTGCGGGATCTGCTGGGTGGTCCACGGGCCGTCCGGGTGGGCGGTGAATCCCGAGGATGTGCACGTAGCGGGTGCTGACTTCCATGACGAACAGGCAGTACAGGCGCTGGAGCGTTACCGCGCAGTCGACGGGGAAGAAGTCCGTGGCGAGCATAGTCGCGGCTTGGGCGTGCAGGAACTGCCGCCAGGTTGTCCCGGTGCGCCGCTGCGGAGCTGGCGGGATCCGCAGCGCCTTGAGGGCCCGGCGGATCGTTGAGGCGCTGACCCGGTGGCCGAGTTTCAGCAGCTCGCCCTGGATGCGCTGGTATCCCCACGAGGCGTTCTGGGTGGCGAGCCGCTCGGTGAGCGTGGCGATCTCGGCGCTGACCGGCGGCCGGCCCGTCCGCTGCGGGTAGGTCCACTTCTTTCTGACCAGGCGGCGGTGCCACCGGATTGCGTGGGCGGCGGCCACTCAATCCAAAGCCGCTTGCGAGCCGAAGAAACAGAACCTCTGTGGCTCGCGAGACGAATCAGGCGCCATCCACCTCGGTTTGCGCTGCTTCCGGGGCGCCGGGGCAGGGTGAATCAGCCTCAGGTGCCGGGCCGGCAGGCCTGCGGGGCGGTGGCTTACCGGGCCTGGTTTCGCCCCGGCCAGTGCCAGGTGGGGTAGGCCAGTCAGTCAGGCTGGTCCGGCCCGGCCGCCGCAGGTGGGCTGGCCTGGTTTTCTTCCCGGGCGTTCGCTGCCCGGGTGTGCTGCCAGATGACGACGCTGAACCCGATGCTTTGGCGAGGTAGCGGGCCCGGGCGTGCCAGGCGTGCTGAGCTGGCGGCCAGGGCCCGGGCCACGGTGAGCTGCGCAGAGCGGGCCTTTCGGTGGGGGTCGCGCCAAGGGCTGGCGCTGGCGGCCCCCGGGGTAACGGACTTAGGATTCTTGCCGTGGGCGGGGATCGTGCCGATGCCGGCCTAGGGGTGGCCCTGCTGGGCCCGGTGGAGCTCGGCCCGGCGGGCGGGGTGATGACGCCGGTAGCCCAGCCTCGGCTGCGGGTGCTGTTGGGGCTGCTGGGGGTGGCCGGCGGGTGCGTGGTGTCCGCTGGGACGCTGGTGGACGGCTTGTGGGCAGAGGAGTGGTCACCGGGCCGGGAAAAGAACCTGCACACGCTGGTGTACCAGCTGCGGAGGCGGCTGGCTGCCCTGGAACCAGGGCAAGGGCCGGGCCGGGGCGGAGCGCGGCTGGCCCGGGCCGGGGCCGGGTACCGGTTGGTGCTGGGACCGGGGGAGCTGGACGTGGCGGTATTCTCCGACCTGGCCAGACGGGGCCGGGAGGCGGCGCGGGCAGGGGACCTGGCCGCTGCGCGGGAGCTGTTCGGGCAGGCCCTGGGGTTGTGGCGCGGGGCGGCGCTGGCCGATGCGGCGCCCCTATGTTCGCGGCTGGCAGGCGAGGCGGCCCGGCTGGAGGAGGCGCGGCTGGCCGTGGCCGAGGAGCGGATCGGAGCTGACCTGGCGCTGGGCCGGCACGGGGAGGTGGCTGGGGAGCTGGCCGGGCTGGTAGCCGAGTTCCCGCTGCGGGAGAAGCTGGCCGCCCTGCTGATGACCGCGCTGTACCGGTGCGGGCGGCGCGGCGAGGCGCTGGCGGTTTACGACACGGCGCGCCGGGTGCTGGCCGAGCAGCTGGGCCTGGACCCGGGTCCCGAGCTGGCCGGGCTGCAGGCCCAGGTTCTGTCCGATGACCTGGCGCTAGCCGCCCCGGCGGCGGCGCTGGGCGGCGCAGCGCCGGCCGCAGCTGAGGGAACGGCGCCCGGGGTGGTGCCGCGGCAGCTGCCGGCCGGGGTAGGGTTCTTCGCCGGCCGGGAGGTGGAGCTGAAAGAGCTCGACGAGCTGCTGGACGAAGCCAGCCGCCAAGCCGGGGCGGATGAGCCCGGCGGGGCGGTGGTGATCTCGGCGGTGGCGGGGATGGCCGGGGTGGGCAAGACCGCGCTGGCGCTGCACTGGGCCAGGCGGGTGGCGGGCCGGTTCCCGGACGGGCAGCTGTATGTGAACCTGCGCGGCTACGACGCCGAAGGCGCGGCGGTCACCCCGGAGGAGGTGACGGGGTGGTTCCTGGTCGCGCTGGGGGTGCCGGCCGGGCAGATCCCGGCCGATGCACAGGCGCGGTGCGGGCTGTACCGCAGCGTGCTGGCCGGGCGGCGGGTGCTGATCATGCTGGACAACGCACGGGACGCCGCCCAGGTGCGGCCGCTGCTGCCCGGCACCCCGGGGTGCCTGGTGATAGTGACTAGCCGGGCCTCGCTGGCCGGGCTGGCCGCCGGGGAGGGCGCGCGTCCGCTGCGGCTGGGCCCGCTGGGTACGGCGGAGGGGGCCCGGCTGCTGGCGGCCCGGCTGGGCCCGGAGCGGGTAGCCGCCGAACCCGGGGCGGCCAACGAGCTGGTCGCCCGGTGCGGGCACCTGCCGCTGGCGCTGGCGGTGATGGCGGCCCGGGCTGCCGCCGATCCTGGGCTGCCGCTGGGGGTGCTGGCCGGGCAGCTGGCCGGTGCGGCGGAGGCAGAGATCGCAGCCGCGGGCCGCGGCGCTGCCTGGGCAGGGCAGGGGCGGCTGGAGGTGCTGGAGACCGGGGATGCGGCGACCAGCCTGCGCCAGCTGCTGTTCTGGTCGTACCGCCAGCTCACCTCCCCGGCGGCTCAGATGTTCGCGCTGCTGGGGGTGCACTGCGGGCCCGATATTACGGTCCTGGCCGCGGCCAGCCTTGCTGGGGTTCCCCGCGCCGAGGCGGGGCGGGCGCTGTCCGAGCTGGCCGATGCCAGCCTAGCCGCCGAGCACCGGCCGGGCCGGTACGTGCTGCACGATCTGGTCCGCGGCTTCGCGGCAGGGCAGGCCCGGCAGGCCCTGGGCGAGGCCGGGATCCGGGCGGCCGTCGAGCGCAGCCTGGACCACTACCTGTACACCGGGTTTATCTCCTGCGGCCACCCGTTCCCGTTTGCGATGGCGCCGGCCGCGCCGGGTGTGCTGCCCGAGAAGCTGCCCGGTGATGCGGAGCTGCAGGCCTGGGCTCAGGCCAACCAGCAGGTTGAGCTCCAGGCCATCGCCCAGGCCGCCGCGGCGGGCTTCATCACCCGCGCCTGGCAGATGTTCTTCGGCCAGGCCTGGTCTCTGGGCGGCCAGGGATACTGGGCCGATTGCCTGGCCGTTGCCGAGGTTGTGCTGGCCGCCGCCGAGGCCGCCGGGGACCAGGTCGCGCTGGGCTGGACCCACGCGACCATCGGCAGGTACGGCACGTTCACCGGCGCTCATGACCAGGACCTCGCCCACCTGGCCCGGGCCGTGGACCACTTCCGCCGAGCTGGTGACCTGTCCGGCCAGGCTTGGGCGCACCTGTTCGCGGGCGCGGCCCGCACCATGAGAGGCGAGTTCGCCGAGGCTGTCGCGCAGTCCGAACAGGCCCTGGCGCTGTTCCGGCAGACCGCCGACCAGGCCGGCCAGGGGTGGGCCCTGGCCACCCTCGGGGCATGCCACGCGCGCCTGGAGAACTACGAGCTAGCCCGCGATTACGCTGGGCAGGCCCTGGAGATGGGCCCTGCGACCGGCGACCCAACCGCTTTGGCCATGGCGTGGCATGCGTGGGCTTTCGTGCACTCCCGGCTCGGCGAGCAACGTCAGGCGATCAGCTGTTACCGGCAGGCCCTGGCCTTGGTGGGCGAGCGGGAGCACCCGATGGCCCGCGGGGTGCTGGTCATCGTGCTGGCTGAGTTCGGCGACGCCTGCCAGGCTGTCGGTGACCTGCCGGCCGCCGTCCAGGCCTGGCGGCAGGCCGTGCAGATCCTCGACGAGCTTGGGTGGCCGGACCTGGTGCGAGTGGGCGCCAGGCTCGAGCAGGCCAAGCTGTCCAGCCCGCCGGGCTGATTACCGGGCTCCCTCCTGGCGGCTTGTGGCGGTAGCGCAAGCCGATGACCAGGGCGCCGGTGCCACCGGCCGCGATCCCGGGTTACACCGACCTGGCCCAGGGTCCCTGAGCATGGATCCGCCTCACACCACGCAGGTTCCCGCACGGGCGCTGCGGCGCAAACCAGCAAAACCTGCACTCGCAGGCAGGCCGACCGGCTCGCGGCGCTCCAGTGCTCGCCGCCTCAGCGGACCGGGCGCCGGGAGCGCCTCAGTGCTGACCGCCATACGGGGTACGGCGGGTCTGTGACCTGCCGCGACATCGCCAGCACACTCCCAGCACACCGAGGGCTGGCATGGTGAAATCCCGCTGGCACGGGGGTCCAGGCGTCAGCCAGCGCCCGGTTCTCATCCCTCCACCCGCCGCGGCCGTCCAGGCCGGGCCGGAAAGTAAGGAAACGACAATGACCATCAGGCAACCCACCAGCAAGACCGCGCCGTCCCCGGCCGGTGGCCCCGCCAAAGTAAACACGCCCCGGCGCAGGCTGATCATCCTCGCCAGCGTGGTGCTCGCCGTCCTCGCCGGCGTGGCGGCCGCGGTCACCGCGCTGATCCCGCCGGCGGCGCCGACGGCGCACGGCACCGTCCATCCGCTCGCCGGCACGGGCGCCGGCACCATGACGCTCAGCCTGCTCACCGGGGCGGCGAGCGGCGACTTCACCGGTCACCTGTCGCCCCTGGGAGCCGGAACCGGCCACGACAACCTGACGTTCATCGTCACCGGGGCCCGCACGTTCAGCTACTCCGGCACGAGAACCTTCGTGGCGGCCAACGGCGACAAGCTGTTCTCGGCCATCACCGGCAAGGGGACGTTCACACGCACCGCCGCCCACAGCACCGAGACCGACACCATCACCGGCGGCACCGGCAGCTTCGCCGGAGCCAGCGGGACGTATACCGATACAGTCAGCTCCGTCGTGGTCTCGGCCACTTCCGCCAGCCAGACAAGCCGCTTCACCGCTGCCGCCCAGGGACAGATCCGCTACTAGGCCACATCGGCCCGGAAGGGTCCTTTGCCGACCCGCCGCTGGCCTCAAGTCGGTGAGCCGAACCCGCCCGATCACCCCGATCGGGCGGGCCGGTGATGACCAGGCCGTTCAACCATCGTCATCGACGCGGGCGGCGCCGGCAGGTGCCGTACCTGACGCGAGGCTCGCCGGGCGACGATACGAGACGCTGTCACGGCGCCGGTCAACCCAACGGAGCAGGGACGTGCATAGCTGGATGATCGGCATGCAATCACCAGACCTGCCCACCGCCACAGCAGTGGCAAATCCGGCGTTCCAGGTGTCGCAACGCTCGGCGGATGAGCGCTCATGCCCCCGACACTGCGCCTGCATCCACCGGCCGCGAAGCCCGAAACGTACCGGGCGCGGCATAGCGCGCACGGGCTGTGCCCGGCGAACCGTATATTCATGCAGTTTGATCCGGCCATCACTGTGCCGATACGGAGCTGTCAGGCTCTTGGACGTGCGCGTAGCCCGCCGTTCCGTCGCCCCTCGGCTGGTGGCCGGCTCTGTGCGCGATCGGATGCAGATCGGAGTAATCTGCGCGCTGGTGTGGGCGGTGTCATCGGGGCCTGGAGCGGTGCTAATGGGGCGATGTGGCTAGTTCGAAGGCAGCCTGGGCAATGGCCGCAAATCCTGGCTGGACCGACAGGGGCAGTACCGCTGCCGGATCGCTGAGCAACCCAACTACCACGAAGGTCTGGTTTTTGCTGTTGGTGGCCAGGTAACCCCCCAGTGGCTACCCTGGTTCGTTGCCGCCCTTGTACCAGATGGTGGGCCACTGCGCCGGGTCAAGTCCGATAGCGCCGTTGTTGGCCGACAGGATGGGACCGAGGGGCGCGAGCTTCGGCTGGGCGGCGAGCTGTTGCAGTCCGGCGAAGGCACGGCAGATGTCATCCGGTGAGGCGAACCATTCGATGGTGCCGATGTCTATGGGCGATCCTCCTACTCCTGGGTTCGGCCCCAGGGCCTGCAATGGCAGCGGGTCCACCGAGGAGGCCAGGAATGCCGCGCGCCGGGGCCGGGTAAGGCTGAGGTACCGGTTGGCCAGCGCCGGGTAGTCGGCTCCTTTCAGGAGAAAAAGCTCCCGGGTGGTGAGGAATGGCACGTTCAGTGCGGCGTGGTCTGACCATCGGCGGTCCTGGGCGTGCACTGCGGACCGGCCCACCAGCTGGATCAGCATGTCCGCGGCGGTGTTGTCACTGATCGCGATCATCTTGGCTGCCGTCTGCCGCACCGGCACCCGGGTTCCAGCCGGAACGAACTGAAGTGTCCCGCTGCCCGGGCTCTTCAGCGCGCCGGTCACCGTCAGTTCCTGGGTCCAGGAGACTCGCCTGGCGGCGATCTGGTGCGCGAGCGCGCGCCCAGGACGAACAGCTTGAACATCGAGGCGAGGGGCCTGGGGGTCGAGGCAGCCATCTGGTGCACCGCGGTGCACCTCCCCCCGGGTGACACCCGGGCGGTGAGCAGGCTGGCGTCCGGGGCCAGCGCCGCAAGTTCCCGGTCGATCTGGGCCCAGCTGGACAGGTATGGCCTGAGCAGCAGTTCGCTGATCCGCCCGGCACCGTCGACGGAGATGTTCACCGTCAGCTTCACGCCGCCGAAGGCGGCCACCGCCGCCAGTGACACCGGATGGTGTGCGGGGTCCTGCCAGAGCAGCCCGGCCAGGGACGCTCCCGATGACGTGCGCGCTCCGTCGTATGTCAGGTTCTGCTCCAGGAGCGAGTTGAGCTCGTCCGGGCGAACCTGCCGGAGGACGCCGGGGTCGAAGTGCGCGCGGATGATCTGCTGGGACAAGGGGAGATCGGCCACGGTGCGGAGGAACCAGGTGAGCTGCCTGCCTACCGGGGCATCAGGAACGGTGTTCGAGACGAACACCGGCGATGACGAAGCGGCCGTGGTGGCATGGCTGTGCCCGGCGCTGCCTGGCGAACCAGTGCACCCGGCTGCGGCACCCGCAATGACTACGCTGAGCGAGGCGAACAAGACCCGCTGGGCCACGGTGCTGCCGCCCCGGCAGCCCGCCGCTGCCCTGCGGAAAGCGGCGGTCAACGTCACTGAAGGGCCGCTGCACCGGCCGCCGGGCAAACGGTGAGTCACGGCTTGTCTCTCCTCACATATGCCCGTTGCCATGCGGCTCGAAGAACGCGCTGGAGGCCGGGCGCCAGAGCAGCCACACCGCGGCCAGGCCAGTCAGGCAGGTCAGCGCGGGGACGATCCGCCAGGTCAGCATGGAGACGATCCAGCCGGGTACCGTCCCACCCGACCCGACATGGGCTACGGGCTGCGACCAGATGCTGATCAGCTGGAGCGCCGCCAGACCGAACAGCGCCGTGGACAGAATGCGCGCCCAGTCCCGGCCCTGGCCGTTCGCCCGCGCCATCCAGAGCCACAGGGCGATCATGACCAGGCCGGCCACCATCAGCATCGTGATGATGAGCGGTTGCAGCTGACTGAGCAGGTCCCCGGTGAGGCTGTGGCCCAGCCATCGGCCGCGGGCGGCGGCGCTGACATCGCCGATGCCGATAGCCAGCCAGAGGATCAGGGCGACGGTGCTGATCGCGGCGCCCGCGTACATGAGCTTGACCGCGGTCAGCACCGGCGCGGGAGCAGGAGGCCGCGGCGGCTCGGCTGGCTGGCCGGCGGACGGGCAGGGCTGGTACATGGTGACCTCTTCTACATGGGTGAGTCGGGTTGACGTGTCCGCACGGCCAGTTCAGCCGTTCGGGGGTGGCTGCCCGGCCTGGACGCTTGCGCTGTCATGGCTGAGCAGGTCGCCAGGCTGGCAGGCGAGCGCCTGGCAGAGCCGGGTTAGGGTGCTGAACCGGATTGCCCTGGCACGGCCGTTTTTCAGGATGGATAGGTTGACCACGCTGATACCGACCCGCTCGGAAAGCTCGGTCAAGGTCATGCCCTTCTCGGCCAGGAGCTTGTCCAGGTGAATGACGATGGCGTGGCCGTCAGGGTCTGCAGGCGGCATTACACCGTCCCCTCAAGGTCGGCGCGCATGCCGGCGCCGATCCGCATGATGCGGGCGAAGATGATCAGGCCCAGGCCGATCCAGACCACCGGCCACGACACCGACCAGGCCGCAGGCCACTGGCCCCAGTCCAGGTGCCAGGTGACCAGTTGGCCCAGCAGGTTCATCCGGGCGAGCGCCTGAGCCGCGGTGGCCACCAGCCCGCCGGCCAGCAGCCACCAGCCCAAGATCAGCACTAGCCGGGCGGCGGTGGTGGTGTAAACGCCGTCGGCCGCGGCGGTGCGGGCCAGCCGCATCGCCAGGTACAGCGCGCCCAGCCGGAGCAGGTCGATGGGCAGCGCGATGATCGTGCTGGCCAGGGCCTGCCCGAAGCTTGGATGGGCGGCGCACACGGCCGCGGTGGTCCAGGTAGCGCGCACACCCGCCGGCAGGCTGGACTGGATGAGCCCGCTGCCGGTGTGCTGCAGCAGTGCTGGTGTGGCGGTCACGCAGGCACCGGTGAGCGTGGGGCTGGGCCCGCCGATGTGGGCGCCGAACAGGAGGCCCTGGCCACTCAGGGTACGGATCACCGTAATCGCAGTGGCGGCGACAGCGAGCCAGAACACCCAGGTGAGCGCGGTGGCCAGTGGTTGAAGCCGGTTGCGCGGCGTGACGCTACTAGATGTGGACATCGAGACGCCTCGCTTATCGAATATCGATATTATCGACAATCGTAAATAGCGAAAATCGTTACGTCAAGCGCAGGGCCATCCCCCGCCACGCTCCTGTCACAGTGGCAGTGCCACGCCCCGGCCTGCGACACGAGCAGGCCCGGCCGGCACAGCCCCTTCGGCACGCCGGGCGGCGAGTGCCGTCACGCACAGCGCGGCACGCGCAGAGCCGGATAATCTGCGTACGCTTACGTCAGTCATTGACACGCCGGCCTAGCGCGCCGAGTCGGCGCTCGGGCGCGGTTGCCGGCTATGGAGCCTCCGTCCCGTGCGGTGCACGGCGGTGACCTGGTGTGATGACGGTAGGCGTCCTACCGTTCGGCTTGTTCTCGTTGTCCGCTGGGGCCTCGGCTGGCCCAGCATCGGGGTCTCAGCCTGAGTCCCGGAGGTGCCTCATGGCCACCACAATCCCGTCCGCCGCTCTCGTTCCCCTCGCGCCGGTGTTCACCAGCACCGAACGGATCGTATTAGCGGGATTCCGCGCCGGGTACAGCGGCCTGACCCGGCAAGCGTATGAACTCGGCCTGCGGCAATACGCGAGCTGGTGCCAGCAGCACCAGCTCTACCTGTTCACCGCCCGCCGCGCGGGCATCGAGTTCTTCGCCCGGGACCTGGAAGCCCGCGGGCGGGCCCGGGCCACCATCACCCGCCGCCTGTGCACCATCGCCGGGTTCTGCCGCTACGCCGCCGGAGAAGAGTTGCCTGACCACTCTCCCGCCGCCCATGTTCGCCGGCCGCGGCTGGGCTACCAGTCGCATGCCACTGGCCTGGACCGTAACGAACCCGGCGCGCTCCTGGCCGCCGCCGGGCCCGGCCCACCCACGGAGCATGCGCTGATCTGGCTGCTCGCGCTGAACGGGCTGCGGGTCTCCCAGACCACCGGCGCCGGCATTCAGGCCCTGGGGATCGAGCGCGGGCACCGCACCTTGGTGATCACCGGTAAGGGCGGGGAAGGTGGTCACTGTCCCACTCGCGCCGCACCGCCCGGGCGATCGGCCTGGCCATCGGGGGACGCGCCGAGGGGCCGGTCTTCCTGGCCGCTGATGGCCGGCGGCTGGACCGCCACAGCGCCGGGCGGATCG
>Ga0335079_10003379_pt1 | contig 18456 bp, 15 predicted proteins | sample Lox_Sample_33_FD_206719 | JGI IMG/M metagenome (GOLD analysis project Ga0335079, IMG submission 206719) | Soil microbial communities from Loxahatchee National Wildlife Refuge, Florida, United States - Lox_Sample_3.3 | ecosystem: Environmental > Terrestrial > Soil > Wetlands | place: USA... | reverse complement strand
TGGGATTCAAGAGGGATGAGTCCACGGTCCTCCCTGGTGGCGCCGGAAGATACGCCGCGCCGGCGGCCGCGCGTTATCTTGGGACGCGATGACCACCTCCGCGTCCCTCTGGTCGCGCCCGGACGACGCGTCGCGCCGCGCCTCGCTCGACGCGATGCGACGCCGCGCCACCGGCCTCCTCGCGCTCGCCGCGGCCGTCTTTCTCGTCGCCCGCAGCCTCGAAGGCAGGTATCCGTGGCTCGGCTTCGTGCGCGCCACGGCCGAGGCGTCGCTGGTGGGCGGGTTGGCGGACTGGTTCGCCGTGACGGCCCTGTTCCGCCATCCGCTCGGCATCCCGATCCCGCACACCGCGATCGTCGCCACCCGCAAGGAGCGGATCGGGCGGGTGCTCGGCGACTTCGTGCAGAACCACTTCCTCACCCGCGAAGTCATCGCCGCGAAGCTGCGGGTGGTGCGGCCCGCCGAGCGCGCGGCGCGTTGGCTCAGCGAGATCGAGAACGCCCGGCGCATCGCGCACCAGGTGGCGGGCGGCGTCGCACGCACGCTCGACGCCCTGCCCGACCAGGAGATGCGCACGCTGGTACAGCAGGCCCTGATCGCGCAGCTCCGCGCCACGCGCGCGGCCCCGGCGCTCGGCAAGACGCTCTCCCTGGTGGTGGCCGGCAACCGGCACCAGGAGCTGCTGAACGAGGCGGTGCGCCTCGCGGCGCAGGCGGTGCACGACAACCGCGAGCTGATCCGCGAGCAGGTGAAGGCCGAGAGCCCGTGGTGGGTGCCGGGCGTGGTGGACGACCTGCTCTACCAGCGCATCGTGGCGGCCTTCGAGAAGATGCTCCAGGGCATCGTCACCGATGCGCAGCACCCGCTGCGCGGGGCGTTCGACACGGCGCTGCGCGACTTCATCGACCGGCTGCAGCATTCTCCCGAGGCGATCGCCCGCGCGGAGGCGCTCAAGGAGGAGTGGCTCGCCGACCCGTCGGTGACCGAGCTGACCGGCCGGCTGTGGGAGACGACGCGCGGCGCCGTGACCCGGTTCGCGACGCGGGCCGACGGCACCGAGCCCGGACCGCTCGAGCGCGGGATCAGCGAGTTCGGCACCGCCCTCGTCGCCAACGAGCCGATGCTCGACGAGATCAACGACATGGTCATCGACCTCACGGCGTCGGTGGTGGAGCAGTACCGGCGGGAGATCGGCGACTTCATCGCGCAGACGGTCGCGGCCTGGGACCCGGCGGCCACGGCCTACCGCTTCGAGCTGGCCGTGGGCCGGGACCTGCAGTTCGTGCGCATCAACGGCACCCTGGTGGGCGGCCTCGTAGGGCTGGGGATCTACGCGATCTCGCGGCTCTGGCGCTGACGGCCCGGGGCCGCCGGGAACCAACCGCCACGCCGCCGGGTTGAAGGGCGCGTGACCGTCGGCACCCCGTCCCTCCGGATCGCGCTCGTGCTCGCCGCACTGCCCGCCGCCGCGTGCTCCCGGCCGGACCGCTGGACCCGCGCCACGCTGGACGGCGCCGTCGTCACGCCGTCCGTCGCCAAGCCCGACTTCACCCTCACCGACACGCACGGGCGGCCCTACGACTTCCGGCGCGCCACCCGCGGGCGGATCGCGGTGCTCTACTTCGGCTACACCCACTGCCCCGACGTCTGCCCGCTCCAGATGCTCCACGTCGCGCAGGCGCTGCGCCGGCTCGGGCCGGGCGTGGCCGGGCAGGTGGCCGTCGTGTTCGTCACCACCGACTCCGCGCGCGATTCCCTGCCGGCGCTGCGCCGCTGGCTCGACGGGTTCGACTCATCCTTCGTCGGGCTGACCGGCAGCCTGGCGCGCGTCAACGCGGTGCAGCGTGACCTGCGCATCCTCGCCGAGGCCCGCCCCGAGGCTAATGGCCACGGCGGGTACGACATGGGCCACTCCGCGCTCGCCCTGGCCTTCACGCGCGACGACTCGGCGCACGTGGCCTTCCCGCCCGACGTCACCGAGGACGGCTGGGTGGCAAACCTCCGGCGGCTGGTTGAGCGCGGGCCGCCGCCGGCCAGCCTCTCGCCCGGCACGCTGCCCGCGCGCCCCGACTCGACCGGGCGGTGACCCGGCCGAACGCGGCGAAGCCCCGCCCGGCGCCCGGCCGGACGGGGCTTCGCGCACCCGCTCGGAGCGGCGCCGCTACGACTTGACCGGCATCGAGAAGGTGAAGCGGTACGCGGCCGCGGCGCTGTCGTACTGCGCCTCGAACTCTTCCGGCAGCAGCACGCCCGAGGGCTCGCCCGCCACGCCCGGCACCGGCAGCTTGAAGCTGCGCCGCGCCAGGAGCGTCGCCCGCGTGATCATCGGCTCGATGAAGACGGGGGACCGGTGGTAGTAGCCGACGAGCATCGTGCTCTGGAACAGGGCCGTCGAATGCAGCTCGGCGCCCGGCAGCGAGTGCATGCCCATGCCCGGCACGCAGATGCCGACGAGCGTGCCGACCTGCGGAATCACCTCGTCGGGCAGCTCGTAGCCCGCCGGCAGGATCGACGGCTTGGTCGAATCCGCGCAGTCGATCCGCGCGATGTCGGCCGTGGAGATGTTGTTGAAGTGGAAGTCGAAATGCGGCGTCAGGTACGGGCCCGGCGGATGGCCGTGGGGCTCCCAGAAGACGGTGACGTTCTTGAAGCCCACCGCCGAGTCCACGGCGCCCGGAAGCTCGAGCACCAGGTCGGCCTTGGGCGGCCACGTCATCGGCATCTCGGCGGGCGCGTTCTCGACCGACTTGACCGGCACCGTCGCGCCGAAAGCGACCAGCGTGTTGCCCGACATCCGGCCCCAGGTGCAGACGTCGGCGCCGTTGTACGACTTGCATTCGCCCTGCACGAGCCGCTCCCGCGTGCAGGCGGCGGTGCTGGCCAGCAGCCCTCCGAGCACGGTTCCCGCGAGGACGCGGGCGTAGACCTGTGAGCCCAACGACATTGCTCCCCCAGTCGGTGGCGGTTGGTGACGGCCCATGGCGGTGTGGATCGAGCGGCGAGGATACGCGGGACGGCCTTCCGGCGCAATGGCCGGGCGACCTCCCCGCCCTCCGGTCCTGAAACTTCCCCCGGCGCCTGCCAGCAGTAGGCCGGCGCGAACGCACGAAGCCCCGCCGGGTCGCGCGACCCGGCGGGGCTTCCGTTTCCTGACCTCGCGCCGCTCAGCGGTGCTTGATGAACGTCCCGTCGTTGAGCTCGGCGTACGCCTGCTCGAGCTGCGCCTCGGTGTTCATCACGATCGGGCCGTACCACGCCACCGGCTCCTTGATCGGCTCGCCCGAGACCAGCAGGAACCGGATCCCCGACTCGCCCGCCTGCACCGTGATCTCGTCGCCGCGGTCGAACAGCACCAGGGAGCGGTTGCCCGTCTGCTCGCGGACGACCGTCGCCGCCGGATCGAGCTGCTCGGTCAGCACGCCGGTCGGCTCCGACGCGCCGCGGAAGCTGCCGCTGCCCTCGAACACGTAGGCGAACGCGTTGCGCGTGGTCTCGACCGGCAGCGTCTTGCGCCGGCCCGCCGGGACGAAGACGTCGAGGTAGCGCGGATCGGCGGCCACGCCGTCCACCGGGCCCTTCTTGCCCCAGAAGCTGCCGCACACCACGCGCACCCGCGTGCCGTCGTCGTCGGTCACCTCGGGAATCGCGCCGGCCGGCACGTCCTGGTAGCGCGGCGCCGTCATCTTGAGCGCGCTCGGCAGGTTCGCCCACAGCTGGAAGCCGTGCATCCGGCCGTTCGGGTCGCCCTTCGGCATCTCCTGGTGGAGGATGCCGCTGCCGGCGGTCATCCATTGCACGTCGCCCGGGCCCATCGTGCCCGAGTTGCCCAGGCTGTCGCCGTGGCTCACCGAGCCGGCCAGCACGTAGGTGATGGTCTCGATGCCGCGATGCGGGTGCCACGGGAATCCCGCGAGGTAGTCCTCGGGCTTCTCGTTGCGAAAGTCGTCCAGCAGCAGGAACGGGTCGAAATCCCCGGTGTTCCCGAAGCCGAACGCGCGGCGCAGCTTGACGCCCGCGCCCTCCAGCGTCGGCTTCGACTCGATGATGCGCTTCACGGGTCTGATGCTCACGGCTGCTCCTGGCTCGTCGTCCTGGCTCCTGCCGGCCTCATCAACGTCCCGGCGGCCACGGTTCCCCACGACGCACGGTGGGGACGGACGCGGCCGCGACTCTCGGGATCACTGCCGGTGATGCCGCAAGTTAATCCGGCTGGCAAGTGGGGCGCGACAAGCGCCGCCGGAGGCGGCTCCGCCGGTCCGGTGGGCCCGCGACGCCCACCGCGATGACCCGGACTAGAAAGTGACCTCGAATCCGAGCCGCGCGTTGAATCCGGGGCCGGTGAGGGTCTGGGGGCCGTGGAAGCGCAGATACCAGGCGTCGAACGCGGCGTTGATCTCGCCGCTATCGAAGAAGTTGTCGCCGTTGCCCCACCGGGCCTCGTCCTGGCGCAACATCAGACAATCCGGCTGGCCGCGACTGCCGTCCGCCGCGTACGGGTAGCGGGAACAATCGGACAGATCGACGCCCGTCACCATGCGACGCACACCATTCACGCTCATCTCCCTCGTAACCCACAGCGCGCCCGCGTCGCTCTGCAGCTGCTCGACCTCGGGGAGCAACGTCGTCTGCTGGTAGAGCGCGTTGACCACGTCACCGGTTTCGGCGAATATCGCGGCGACGTTCCTCCAGTTGAACAGGTTCCGGAAATCCACGAAGACCAGCAGCGAGGTGCGGGCAAGCCGGAAGCCACGGGTCACGCGCAGGTCCACGTCCTTGATCCACGGCATCGTCGAGGAATTGATGGGCTCGAGCGGCGTGTTCAGGCCGAAACCGTTGCCGGGACCGAGCGTTCCCTGCCCGGTGTTCAAGAGTCGCGTGTACGCCAGGCCGCTCGCGAAGCGAAAGGTCACGTACGACCCCGCGTCCTCCAGGATAGCCCCGGCGATGGTTCCCGGGAGCCAACCGTGGGGAAAGGTGGCCGCCAGGCTGCCGGCCACGGTATGCGTCCGGCTGTCGGAGCTCGTCAGGAACGCCTCGGGCGGGGCGAGTCGGGTGCCCGTGACTTCGGCAATGGAGGAGCCCAAGGTGCCGACGTATTGATAGGGATCCGACCCCGTGGTCTTCGCCGTCTGCAGAGTATACGACACCGTACCCGAGAATATCGTGCCGAAACGGCGGTCGAACCGGATGTCCATGCCGCGCGTGTATCCGTAGTCCACGTTGGTGACGAGGTTGACCGTCTCGTTGGTGCCGGTCGGATCCTGGCAGGCGCCGGTGAAACAGCCCGTCGCCGGGTCGAAGATGCCGATGGGGCGGATCGCGGCCTCGGCCGCCAGGTTCTTGTTGAAGGCTGACAGGTCCAGAACCATGTCGGGGCCGAACGCGTGCCGGATGCCCATCTCGAACAGGACGGTCGACCCGAATCCCAGCGGCCGGCCGAAGCCGGCGAACGCAAACGCCCCAGCGTTCCCGACGTCCTCGTTCGTCCTGGCCTCCAGCAAGCTCATGTCGGGCATCTGAACCTGCCGCGAGTACGACACACGGAAGGCCGTGCGGTCGGTCACGGGAAACGACAATCGCAGGGTGGGCGAGAGCGTGTGCTGCGCGGCGGCGCGGAAGTAGTTGCACGTGCTGAGGGCGAGGGAGTCTCCCGCCTCGAGCGCCGACTGGCAGGCGCGAGCCATCGCGCTGTCCTGCGCGTTGAAGGAGATCGCGAGCTTCTGCGCCAGCGTACCGTGCGCCGCATCGCCAAGCGGCGCCCGGAGCGGATCGGTGTATACGCGCCCCGGCACTCGCGGATAGAGGACCTGGCTGTCGAACAGATCGTATCGCAGCCCCGCCTCGAACACCACGTCGCCGAGGTCGATGCGATCCTGCGCGTAGAGCCCCAGAGCGCGCGGCGAATAGTTGTAGGCGTCGACGTCCACGATGTCTTCCATGGGGCCGCTCCACGCCAGGTCGTTGAAGCGCGTGACGTCCACGCCGGCCTGCACGCGATTGTGGCGATCGACCTGCCAGTCGAGACTGGCGCGGCCGACCAGGCGAGTCTCCTGGGCCAGAACCGACGGATTCTCTCCCACGCCCATGCTGCTGTACTGGCTGGCGCTCACGCCGTAGGGATTGAAGCGGTAGGCGCTACCCGCCTTGAGGTCGGTGCGATGGTAGTACGGGATGCACGCACCGATACCGCCATCCCGCGTGCCGTCGCACGCGCCGAGCCTCAGGTCCTCGATCAAACGGCCGTCGATGGGGAAGCTGCGGAAATCGGTGATGAACTGGATGTCACCAGGGTTGTACCAGGCGAAGGGATCCTGATGCCCCTCCACCCACGCGGGCTGCACGAGCCCGTAGACATATTGGTCCCGCTGCCAGCTCAGGCTCGCATCCACGACAACGGCGTGGTCGGTACCGGTCGCGAGGTTCTGAGTCCAGTTCGCGACCACTACGCTGGCCAGCGCGCGTTTCCCATTCTGACGCACCGGATTGAAGTAGATCGAATCGAGGCCCTGGTTACGGTCCCAATGGTACGTCAGGGCGAGTCGTGATCCCGCTCCGTACGTGTACTGAAGCTTCGCATCCGCCGCGGTCTGGTCGCTGTTGGCATTGGCCAGGCGCGTGGTCGGACAACTCCCCTTCTCCGCGGGCGAAAGACGGACCGGGTCTGCCGCACTCCCGGCATAGCCCGGGGGCGCCGCCGCGTACCGACACGCGCTCGCGTACTCCTCGAAGCGGGGCAGCCGCACGAGCTGGCTGTCGGAGGTGGGGTTCGGCGTCGTGCCGTTGCTCAGGTAGGGATGCAGCGGCACCATCACGGAATCCGCGCTGCCCGCGATCACAAACTGCGGCGAGCGCTGGCCCCCCAGCGCCGGCAGCGCGTTCTGCTGGCCCTGCAGCGTGGTGGCCAGGAAGAACGTCAGGTTGCGCGCGACCGGCCCGCCCAGCGACGCCTCCAAGCGGCTGAGGCCGGCGCCGTACACCTGGCCCGAGACATTGTCGGTGGAGAAACTCGCGGAGCCGTGGTACGCCGTACCTCCGGCGCGCGTCACCAACGATACAACGCCCCCCTCAGCCTGTGCGTATCCCGCGCCGACCGCTCCCGTCGTGACCGAGACCTCTTGGAGCGCGTTCGTTCCGACGGTCGCGGCCGTGCCGATGTTCGTCGCCAGCCCGGAGGTACCGTAGACACCCCCGTACGCGCCTTGGAAGTTCCGGACCAGCACGCCGTCGACGTAGGTCGCTTCCGTCCCGGGCCGGCTGCCGCGGATAGAGAGCCCTCGCGCCCCCTCCACGACACCCGGCTGCAGTGCCAGCACGTCCTCCAACCTGTCCACCGGAAGGCGCTCTACCGCGTCGCCCAGGACCGTCGGCTTGCTGGCCACCTGGTCGCGGGGCACGATCGGGTTCGCCTGCACCGTCACCGTGATCGGCGCCAGCTCGAGCGCCCGCGGCTCGAGAACCGGGCTGACCGTCGCGGTCTGCCCGGCGAGGACGCGCACCTCCCGCACCTCGCTGGGCGCATACCCGATGAATTGCGCCCGCACCGTCACCACCCCTGCAGGCACGTTGTTCAGGAAGAAGTAGCCGGCCGCATCCGTCGTGGCGTTGAACGCCGCGCCGACGATGAGCACCTGCGCCCCCGCCACCGGAGCGCCGGCCCGGTCCTTGACCGTGCCCTCGACCTTCCCCGCCGTCCCTTGGGCGAAGAGAGAGCCCCACGCCAGTAGCGCACCCGCGCCCACTACCACGCCCCACCAGCGTGGTGCCCATGCCGACCGTATATGTCGCATTTTCCCCTACATTGCGGACCGGGTGACCCGGCGTCAAGAACCGGCCGGCGTCCGAGGAATCTCGGAGCAACGGCCGGCGGGGTCGGCCCGAGGGAACGCGGCTGGAGCTCCTACTCCCCGAGGCGCTGCATCGCCGCCCGAGCATCGTCGACGAGGTGTTGGTGCGACGGCGATGGCGTGTCATACCGGCGGAGGAACTGCTGATAATGGAAGCGTGCGAGGTCCTTGTGCCCCTGGCCTTCCTCGATCTCCGCCAGCTCGAGATAGGCCGGAGCCGCCAGCGCTCTGCCGATCAACCCTGTCACGCGCCCATCCGCCTCGTGCCACGCCAGCTCACGGCTGGCGCGACCCGAGTCGCCGACGGCGAGAAGAGCCTTCGCGGCCGCCAGGTGATCGACGGCGATGGTGAACGGATCGCGCGGCACCGTGTCGCTGTCGGTGAACGAGGCGTCGAGGATCGCCAGAGCGTCGGCGCCGGATCGGGTCGCGCCGTGCCGATCATGCCCCAACGCCGTCAATGAGCTGTCGAGGAATCGGGCGCCAGGGGCGTGGCTCTGGCGGAGGGTTTCGCTCGCCTGGGCCAGTGCGGTGTGATCGACCCGAAGCAACGCGAGGACGCCGTCCGCCCACGCGAGTTTGGCTTGCGAGGTGACGCCCCTGCCGACGGGCAGTGCGTTCACATACTGCGCCGCCGCGCCGCGCCTGGCCGCCGCGCGCTGGAGATCCAGCTCGCCGACCCATGCCCCAACCACCGCGAGCTCGTAGGTCTCGACCGGAAGGCCCCGCGCCAACGCGCGGTCCGGGTAGGAGGCGGCGTAGCGATCCATGGCAACGAGCGCCGAGTCCCACGCACCTCGCGCCGCCCAACAGTACGCGACGGACAGCGCCGACGCCGATGCCCACCGGGCGCGAGGGGCACGTTTCAATACCGCCTGATCCAGCTCGTACTGAGCCTTCGGGTAGCCGTATCCGAGCAGGGCATACGCTCCGACGAGGCGCCCGACCACCGAGTCGGACGCCGCGATTATTCGCACGAGGCTGTCCAGGAGCGGTCCTTCGGGTCGGCCGCCCCTCGACAGTTGGAGGGCCAACCGATACAACAGGGATTCGTCGTAACCGTCGCCGGCGGACGCGTCCTTGAGTCCTCCCAGGTGCGTCCAGCCCTCGAGCGCCATGCGCGTGTCGGACGAATCCTGGCCGAGGCTCATCGCCAGAAGATGATCCCAGGCGTTCGTCAGGCCCGGATTCAAAGCTACGGTGCGCTCCAGCGCAGTCCTCGCCTCGGCCTTGCTGTGACCGGCCAACGGCGCGAAGTGGACGAGATGATCGGCGTACGCGAACGACGCGACCCAGTCGTTCGGATACTCCTCGGCGAGCTTCTTGAAGCGAGCGAGGTGGAGCTCGAACGCCTCCCGGCTCGCGGAGTTTTCCGCCTCGATGATGGCCCGGTCCCTCGGCTCGAACGAGGACAGGTGCGCCGAGTACGCCATCATCCGTGGATCGTCGTCTCCCTCCCTGCCCTGCCAGCCCAGCGACTCGAAGTACCTCCAGCTCGCCACCCAGAACGTCGTATCGGCCTTCGCCGCACGGAGGAAGTCGTCCCCCGCTTCGGGCCAGCGCCCGGCAGCGGCCGCACGCTCTCCGTCCAGGAAGTCGTGCAGGGCCGCCACGGATTTCGTGGTGACGTCGTTCAGGAAGATCGTGGGCGGCGTGCCGGCAAGCCAAATCTGGTGCAGCAGAGCCAGCGTGATGGAGTCCGTGAGAGCGAACAGGCTGTCGGCGGATGCATGCACGACAATCACAGGGCCCAGTGGCGCGTGGGAGTCGGTGCGGTAGATCCCCAGGTTCAGCCGCACGCCGGCCTCTTCGCGCGCGATGGTGCCTGCCACGAAGCTCCCGGCGGCGAACCGCCGCGCCAACGCCGCCGCCTTGTCCGGCTCGCGGGCGTACGACGTCCCCGGCTCTGCTGCTGAGAGGATCCCGTAACGATCGACCGCGCGCACGCCGCCCACGCCGTCGAGCGTCGCGCCCACCGTCATCATGAGGTCGCTGCCGATCCGCGCCAACGACGTATCGGGGATCGTCGGGGCAAACGGCAGCACGGCGATCATCGAAGCCTGCGGGATCACGGGCGACCGCCACGCCCGCGCGACCATCAAGCCTCCGACCGCCACGAGGGCTACGGCGAGTGCGACGAGCGCCGCGCGGCGCAGCGTCCGGCGTGCGGCGCGAGGACGACTCGTCTCGCGTCGCGACAGCGTATCTGTGCCCGACAAAGCCTCGACGAATTGCGCGGCCGTCGCGAACCGATCCGCCGGAACCCTCGCCAGGGCGCGGTTGATCGCCTGCTCCACCGGCACCGGGACGGTCTCGCGCACCGTTCTGAGCGGCGGGACGGGGTCCATCATCTGGCGGGCCGTGATCGCCTGCGCGGTCGGACCTGTGTATGGGGGCTCTCCCGCCAGCATCTCGTACATGACACAGCCGAGGCTGTACAGGTCCGATCGCCCATCGAGCCGCTGCTCTCCCGACGCCTGCTCCGGGCTCATGTAGGCCGGAGTGCCGATCGCCAGTCCGGTCTCCGTCAGCCGTTCGCCGGCCGCCGTAATCGCGCGCGCGATGCCGAAGTCCGCCACCAGGGCGTGTCCGGACTCGAGGAGGATGTTCTCGGGCTTGATGTCACGATGAACCACATCGCGACTGTGCGCGTAGCCCAGCGCCTCGGCCACCTCCCGCCCGACCTGTAGCGCCTCGTCGAGCGGAAGCTGGATCTCGCGCGAGAGGCGCCCTCGCAGCGTTTCCCCTTCGACGAACGGCATGACGTAGTAGAGGAGGTCCGGAGCGGCTTCGCCCTTCACCGGCTCCGGAGACACCGCGCCGGAGTCGTATAGCGGCAGGATGTGCGGGTGACGCAGCTGGGCCGAGAGGCGGATCTCGCGGAGAAACCGCTCGACACCGAGAGCCGCCCCCAGTTCGGGGCGCAGCATCTTGATCGCGACAGGGCGATCGTGCTTGAGGTCGCGCGCCAGGAAGACGATCGCCATTCCGCCTCTTCCCAGCTCTCGCTCTACCGCGTAGCGCTCCGCGAGTCCGCGCTGCAGTTGTTCCAGTGGATCGGTCACGAACCCTGCCTCTCCCGCCCAGATGGGGCTGAACGGAGCACCGGTTGAGTGATCGACACGGGCGACCCCGAGCGGCGCCGGGGGGCACGGCCTTGCATCCTGCCAGCGGTTTTGGGGGAACCGGTCATCAAGGATGGAGTCGGCCGCTCACGCGCGCCAGGGATCGAACGGCGAAGGCCCCGCGCGTGGCGGGGCCTTCTTCCGCATGCTCCTGGTTCGACAGGCGGCCAGCCGCGCCGTTCAGGGCTTTCCCGGAGGCGCCGCCCGCACGCCCGGCTTGCCCGGACGGCCGAAATGCTGCCGCGGCGCCGCCGGCTGCGCGCGCGCCCACAGCCGATGCTCGTAGTACGCCACGATGCGGTTGCGGATCGACTGCTGCGTATCGCCCGAGACCGCCTCGAAGGGCGCGTATCGGTTCGAATCGCTCGACACCGTGAACCACCACCAGGTTCCCAGGGGAGGTGTCTTCCGCTTTTCGACGCTGCACGAATACGTCCGACCGCCGTGCTCGAAGGTGAAAGCTCCGATCACAGGTACCCCTGGCTGAGTGTGGTGGTCATCGCGCCGCGGCCGACCGGCCGAGGCGTAACTCTATGTCGGATCGTCGAATACAAACGGGCCGCCGCGAAAACGGAGGCCCGAAACGTATGAGCCAGCGGGCGCCCCTCGCGCCGCTGCATGACCAGAATGATAACCAGGCGGAGGCCGGATTGCGACGGCCGGCCTTCGACGCTCGCCGGCCCTACGCGTCGAGCGCGCCGACCGTTACGGTGGCTTGACCCTCGGCGTCGTAGTGCACGTTGACGCGCCACGCCTGGCAGCAGACCTGGCAGTCCTCCACGTACTCCTGCTCCGATCCCCCGGCGGGGTCGAGCGCGATGTCCACCAGCTGGCCGCAGTAGGGACAATGCACCGTCGCTTCGGTCTCGGCGGTTCCGTCGCCCAGCGGGAACTCGCGGTCCAGATCGTCGTCGTCGGCTAGACGCATGGATGGGTCGAGGATGAGGGTACCGTCCCTACGGCGGACGGCCGGCGATGGTGTCGTCGGTCCCAGGCCCGGGCTCCGAGCGACCGCCCCGCGGCCGGCAGCGGCGAGCCGGGTGGTGTCCGCTCACGGCTGGGTGGCTATTCTTCCGGCATCCTCATTCCGTTCGACGAGGGCGTATGCGACGCTTGCCACGGTGTGCGCCGTTCCTGCTGTGCGGTCTCCTGGCCGCGGTCCCTTCGCTTCGGGCGCAGGACGCCCCGGCCACCGGGCTCGACCTCCTGCAGCGGATGCGCGACTCCTATCACGGGCAGTGGTACGGCACGCTGACCTTCACGCAGACCACCACGCGCCACCGGGCCGACGGCTCCGACACCGTCTCGACCTGGTACGAGAGCGTGCGCCAGAACGACACGACGGGCACCGAGCTGCGCATCGACATCGGCGACCCCGCCGACGGCAACGGCGTGCTCTACACGGCCGACTCGCTGTGGGTGCTGCGCGGCGGGCGCCTGGTGGCCACCCGGCCCGGGGGCAACGCGCTGCTGCCGCTCATCGAGGGCGTGTATCTCCAGCCGGTGGCTCGCACGGCGGCGGCGCTGGCATCCACCGCGGTGGACCTGCGGCGTCCGGTCGTCGGCGGGCGGTGGAACGGCCGGCCGGTGTGGATCGCGGGCGCGACGGCGGCGGGGGACACGACCTCCCCGCAGTTCTGGGTGGACGTCGAGCGCCGGGTCGTGGTCCGCGCCATCTTCGTCCCCGTGCCGTCGGCGCCATTGATGGACATCCAGCTCGACAGCCTGGTGCCCGTGGGCGGCGGCTGGCTGGCCACGCGGTGCGAGTTCTACGTCGCGGGCAGGCTCGTCCAGCGCGAGGAGTACCACGATTGGGCCGCGAACGTGGCGCTGGCGCCGGAGCTGTTCGACGTGACCCGCTGGACCACGGCCCGGCACTGGGCGCACCAGCCGCGCGGCGGCTGAGCCGGCCGGCCTCACGGCTCGGTCGGCCGTCGGTCCTCCGCCCTGCGATCCCGGCCGGCCGAGGCTACCGGCCGCCCGCGGCGGCGCCGAACACGTCCGCGCCGAAAGCGGCGAGGCCGGGCTGGCCGGCGTAGCCGAGGTGCGACAAGCCGAACAGGTCCTCCACGCTCCGCAGCATCGCGTAGTGATTGTACGGCACGTCTGAGACCGTCCCCGGCTTGATGAACGGCGAGAGCAGCACGGCCCCCACGCGGCCGCCGCCGGGCCCGCTCACGCCGGGCCGGTCCGTATTGGGCCCGCTGGGCTCGCCGCAGCACGCCGAGGCGTCGCTCGGCAGGGCCTCGTCGAACGTCACGATCAGCAGGCCGCCGCTCGCGTACGCGGGCGAGTGCGTGATCCGCGGCACCCACTCCGCGAGGAAGCGGTCCACGGCCGCCAGGCCGCTCGGCCCGCCGCCCACGCACTGCCAGTCGTGGCCGTCGTGGCACAGGTTGGGCACGATGAACGCGTAGCTCGGCGTGCGGGAGGCGGTGCGGAGGTCGGCCTCCAGGGCCGTCAGCGGCACCACGTTCGCCCGGCACGACGGCGCGTCGATGATGGCGTGGAAGTACACGAAGGGATCGTGCTTCGTGGCGTACTGGTCGCCGCGCTGCGCCCGCCCCGTCCTGTCGTCCGCGCCCACCGGGGGATGGCCGCAGCGCGCCGGCTCGCGCGCCGGGTCGTTCCCCATGTCCTCCATGTATGCCTTCCAGGTCAGGTGCCGCTGCGCCAGCTGGTTGGCGACGGTGAGCACGTGCGCCGGATAGATGCAGCCCGAGCCGACGGGCTGCCCGTCCGCCGACGTGCCGGACTCGCGGAACTCCTCGTACACGCGGCAGTCGCCCTGCGTCTGCGGATCGGGCGCGATCCCGGCGATCATCGCCACGTAGTTGTCGAGGCTGTTGTGCCCGATGCCGTAGTACTGCCTCAGCAAGGCCCCGGCAGCCGCCATCGAGTCAGCCAGGTACGGCGCGGCGGTCGAGGGACCGAAGGTCGTCTCGTAGCCCTGGTTCTCCAGCACGATCACGAACACGTGCGTGATGGGCGGCGGCGCCGGCGGCGATGCGGCGCCGGCGAGGAGCAGCGCGGCGGCGGCGGCCGCGGCGCGTAGCGGGCGATGGGATGGGCCCGGTGGCAGAGACATGCGTCAGGTCCTCGATTCGGCGTGGCGAAGGAACGTGCGGAGTATACCAGGAAGGCCGCCGGACTGGCGATTCCCCTCCGGCTCGTGCAGATATCCGGGCGCGACCCCATGAGCGAACCTCACCTGCCCGGCGAGCGCCTTCCGGCGCGGGCCGTCGACCCCGCGGCCGTCGACCGCGTCGTGGACATTCTGACGCGCCACTACGCCGAGGACCGCATCTCCTCCGAGGAGTTGGAGGCGAGGCTGGAGCGCGCCTACCGCGCCGCCACGGCCTCCGAGCTCGACGCCCTCGTCGCGGATCTCCCGGCGGCGGCGCCCGCGGCCACGGCCCTGAGCGTGCCGGCGCAGCGTGTCCGCGCGCTGCTCTCGGGGCAGGAGCAGCGGGTGACCGGCGTCGCGCCGAGGCAGATGGAGCTGCGCGCGCACCTCGGCTACGTGGAGATGGATCTCACCCGCGCGACCTTCGAGCCCGGCGTCACGGAGATCGACGTGCGGGCCCTGATGGGCTACGTCCAGATCCGCCTGCCGGCGGACGTGCGGGTGGAGTGCCACGGCCGAGCGGTGATGGGCTTCTTCGCGCTCAAGGGCGCCCGGCGCTCGAGCGAGGGCGACGCGACGCGCGTCGTGCGTATCACCGGCCGCGCGATGATGGGCTTCGCCGAGGTGTCCGTCCGGCGCGGCGATCAACCCCGACTTCCGCCCGCTTCCGACCCGGATTGACGCCGCAACTCCCCGCGCCTCCCGTGACGGCCGCCGCGGAGGCGGGCGTGCGCCGCCCGCGGTGGATGACGCTGGCGGCCTTCGCGACCATCTACCTGGTGTGGGGATCCACCTTCTACGCCATTCGCGTCGGGGTGCGCGAGGTGCCGCCGTTCCTGCTGGCGGCCATCCGGTTCCTCGTGGCCGGAGGCGCACTCTTCGGCTGGATGCTCGCGCGCGGCGAGCGCTGGCCGGCCGCGCGCCAATGGGCGTCGGCCTTCCTGCTCGCCCTGCTGATCTTCGTCGGCGACTACGGCCTCGTGTTCTGGGCGGAGCAGCGGGTGCCCTCCGGCCTCACGGCGGTCATGCTCGCCCTGATCCCCGGCTTCATGGCGCTGTCGGAGATCGTCATCCTGGGTACGCAGCGGCTCACCCTGCGCCTGGCCGTGGTGCTGCTGATCGGGCTCGCCGGCGTCGCCGTGCTGGTGAGCCCGTCGCTCAGCCTGGGAGGGGCCCCGATCGACCGGGTGGGCGCCGCGGCCCTCGTCGTCGCGGCGCTGAGCTGGTCGGTGGCTTCCGCCCTCTCGCGCAAGCTCTCGCTGCCGTCGTCGAAGGTGATGAGCTCCGGGACGCAGATGCTCGCCGGCGGCATCCTGCTCTCGCTCCTCGCGGCCGGGCTCGGCGAGGCGCCCCGCTTTCACCCGGCGTCCGTCTCCGTCGGAGCGTGGCTCGCCCTGCTCTATCTCATCGTGGCCGGCTCCATCGTCGCGTTCACGGCCTACGTGTGGCTGCTCCACCACGAGTCGCCGACCCGGGTCGGGACCTACGCGTACGTGAATCCGGTCGTGGCCGTCCTGGTCGGCTACGTCCTGGGCGGCGAGGCGCTCGGCCCGCGCACGATCCTGGGCACGGCGCTCGTTCTGATCAGCGTGGTCGTGATCACCACGACCCCGGCGCGGCGGCGGGCGGCAGGCTGACGAACGAGACGCCGACGTGGACCTGACGGGGAACCGGCCGCGGTCCGCTCCGCCGCGGGATTCGAGCGCGGACGTCACCGCGAGCGAGGTGGCGAGCTACGCCTACTGCGCCAAGGCCTGGCACCTCCCTGGAGCTCAAGCCCGGTCGCCGGAGCCGCCGCGCCTACGAGAGCGATACCCTGCAGGTCGCCGCCTACCTCGTCGCCCTGCGCGCCACGGCCGGCGAGGCCGCGGCGCCGTTCGGGTACCTCCGCTACGCGACGGGGACGTTCCGCGTGGGCCTGACCGCGGAGATGGAGGGGCGCGTCCGGGAGATCGTCGCGGCCATCCGAGCCGCCCGCGCCGGAGGCGGCGTGGCCCGCAGTCACTCGATCGCGCAGCGCTGTGTGCGGTGCGCGGTGCGCCAGCACTGCGACGAGGCCCTCGGCTGACGGGGGTGCGTTCACCCGCCGAATGCGCGACGCCCTGCCTGGAGAGCCCCGGCAGGGCGTCGCATTCCGGTCGGCGGCTGCGGCTAGCGCGTCACGGCGCCAGCACGGCGAGGACGAGCTGCGCAGTCTCGCGCGAGGTGCCCTCGTAGTAGAAGAGGTACACCTTGTGGGTCCTCTCATCCACGGCGCAGGTCCGCGCGCCGCCACCCGTGGCGACCTTCCCGACCACCGAGAACGAGCTGGGCGAGTCCTCGCGCACGACGGTCATGGTGCTGTCCACGCGGTTGGGATTGAACGCCAGCCTGGTGACGGGATCGAAGCAGTTCTGGTCGGCGCGGCTCGCGACGCGGATGCGCGCCACGACGCCGCCGTCGTCGGCGTTCACGACCACCAGCTCCGTGTCGCACGCCATGAACAGCCGGCGGGTCGTCGTGTCCATCGAGAGGCCCTGCGCGCGCCCGCAGCCCGGGATCCGGAACGTGGCCTCGGTCTTGAGGCTCGTCGCGTCCACCCGCTGCACGAAGCCCGAGTCCTCGACGTTGAGGAAGAGCTTGCCCCGCCCGTCGGCGACGCCGGACTCGAGCCCGTCGCCGATGGTGGACTTCGTGATCAGCGCGCCGGTGCGCATGTCCACCACCCACGCGTCCTTGCCCTCCCAGGTGAAGGCGCGGTGCGTGAACGGATCGTAGCGGATCCCGTCGCCCCGGGCGTCCACGTGCCCGGTGACCGCCAGCGTCGTCAGGTTGAAGAGCGTGCCGTTGCGGACGAAGCCGCGGTTCAGGTCCGCGGCGATGGCGTACCCGCCGCCCCCGCCTTCGACGCTCCCGATCACCGTTTCGTCGTCCACGTTGATCACGCGGTCGCCCAGGCCGTAGAGCCGCCGGCCCACCGGATCCACGATGATGTAGTCCGCCCGCATGTGGCCCAGGACGGTTCGCTTGACCACGTGGTAGTTCGGGTTCTGGGCCGCGAGGCTCGAGGCGGCGAGCGTCGCGAGCGCGAGTGACACGAAGGCGGAAGCGGATGCGCGAAGCATGGTGGTCCTCCAGGGAGATCGCTGCCGGCGTGCGCCATTCTCGAGGAGCTGCGGGACGAGCTCGGTGTCGCGGGGGCGCGTGGTCCTCGGCGCGAACATACCCCGCCAAGCTGTCAGCAGGATGACACGGCGCGGTGTCCCGTCGGGCCCGTGCCCGGCCGGCGCGCGCCCGGCTTGCGGCGGTGCCGCCGGCGTCGCACCTTCCCGGCAACCTCCATCGCAACCGCCTGATCACGCCGAAGACGGCAGCCGGCCTGCCCTGCACGCAGATGGGCGACGACCTTCCACTTCCAGGGTGAGGACATGAGGACATCGGCAGCGAGCCAGGGTCAGTCGGCATCGGCGCTCATCACCAAGCGCATCGCCGAGCTCGACGACTGGCGCGGGAAGACCCTCGGCAGAATGCGTAAGCTCATCAAGGACGCCGACCCGGACGTCGTCGAGGAGGTCAAGTGGGGCGACGTGCCGGTGTGGTCGCACGACGGCATCATCTGCACAGGCGAGTCGTACCAGAAGGTCGTGAAGCTGACCTTCGCCAAGGGCGCGTCGCTGAAGGATCCGGCCCGCCTGTTCAACTCGAGCCTGGAGGGCGCCGTGCGCCGCGCGATCGACATCCACGAGGGAGAGGAGGTGGACGCGACCGCCTTCAAGGCGCTGGTGCGCCAGGCCATCGCCCGGAACAGTTCCGGGAAGTCGAGACCCAGGAAGAGGGCCCGCGTATGATGTCGGCATGAGCGCGCGGCGATGATGCTTCACCACGGATCGACGGCCGTGTGGGCTCTGGTGGCCGGCCTCGCCGTGTGTGGATCGGTCGCGCGTCCGGCGGCGGCACAACGTCAGATCGGCATGGGCAAGTCCGTCACCGATACTCTCAGCGCGGCCGATCCTGTGCTCCCGTCCGACCGGTCACCCTACAAGCTGTTCAGCTTCTACGGCGCGGCCGGGCAGACGGTCCGCATCGACCTGATGTCCGCCGCCTTCGACGCACGCCTCTACCTGCAGGACTGGGAGGGGCTGAACATCGCGGAGTCCGACGATAGCGGCGGCGCGCAGCGCGCGCGCATCTGGTACGATCTCCCCTTCACCGGCATCTACCAGATCCTCGCCGGCGCGCGCCGGTCCGGGCAGCATGGCCCCTTCTCGCTGTCCGTGACGGCGACGGAGGCGCACGCGATGCCGCCGAACGCGAACCCGCCGCAACTCGTCACGAACGGGGCGATCGGCTTCAATCAGCAGGTGAAGGGCATCGTGGCGGA
>Ga0335079_10003376_pt1 | contig 18457 bp, 10 predicted proteins | sample Lox_Sample_33_FD_206719 | JGI IMG/M metagenome (GOLD analysis project Ga0335079, IMG submission 206719) | Soil microbial communities from Loxahatchee National Wildlife Refuge, Florida, United States - Lox_Sample_3.3 | ecosystem: Environmental > Terrestrial > Soil > Wetlands | place: USA... | reverse complement strand
CACCTTCGGCAACTGGGCGAACGTTCGCAATCGGTACCTCGGTCTGAAGTTCGTGATAAAGCACAAAGTTCATTACGGCTGGGCACGGTTGAGTGTGAAGATGCATCCTCGCTACATCACAGGTACCCTGACCGGCTATGCCTACGAAACCATCCCCGATAGAGCAATCATTGCCGGGAACCGAGGCAGCACGACCGGACAAGGACCGGATGCTCAACCCCTCAGCCTTGGTCATCTCTCGCTTGGTGCCGCGGCCAGGAAACAACCGGTTGCGATCCGCCACTAACCTTTAGAACGCATCAAAGGGCTTCAACAGCATCAGCCTTCCCAAATGATGGCTTCCAAAACATGACTGTCGTAACCAGGCGATTGCACAAGTGTGCGCTTTCCCTTCGCCTTTTCGCGGGGATTTTGAGCGCAATCGCGATTTATCGCCAGTTATCCGATTCTGCCCACGTCGGTGTCGCCTCAATTCGCTTGGAACCAGAGGGTCAGCTGTGTTGACACTCTTTCACGACGGACGGATAATTAGCGGCGTTCGAATCCCGTGAGCAGTGAGATAGTCATGCCGATCCGTTCCGTAAAGCCCCTGAATACCAAGCTCGAACGAAACCTTGCCAATTATGCGCTTGCCGCTGGAGCAACTGGAGTCGGTCTGTTGGGACTTGGTCGTCCCGCCCAGGCTGAGGTAGTTTATACGCCCGCGCATGTCAGACTCGAGACTGGAGGTCTGCATCATTACGCTCTCGACATAAATCATGATGGGTTTCCTGAGTTCTTTCTCGATATAGCGTCCCATAGCAACAACATCTGGCTGTACGCTACCGAGGCCAACTATGGATACCGCATTCAACGTGACAGTCTTAGCCTTTACCCTGTCGCGCGCAAAACGGGAGGTAGGATCGGGCCAGACAAGCTCTTCGACGGGGGCAATCGGGACGAGCTAATGGCAGTTGAGACTAGTCAGGGAGGTTTGTTCGGTCCATGGGTGAATATCAAAAGCAGGTATCTGGGGTTGCAGATGACCACGGATGGCACCCGCTACGGATGGGCACGCTTGAATGTGCAGTTCGGCAAGGACCACACTATGCACGCCACGCTGACCGGCTACGCCTACGAAACCATCCCGAACAGGCCTATCGTCGCCGGAGATGAAGGCACTGGAACCAACGGCCTTGGCCATCTTGCCCTCGGAGCAGCGGGCAGGAAACAGCATCTACAGAGGTTTTTGGCTAGGCATTAATCCATCGACTTGTCTTCAGGCAAGACAGAAATCCTCAATTGGCGCAATCAGGCCGTTAGCGTGAATTGATCCTCCAGGCCCAAACGGGAGGTCCATGAGTTCTATCGGGATTTATCAACAATACTCGAAGAGGTTTGGCTGCCTTGCGAATTGTCGGCATGACAGGAACTCCATCATTTTTGGTTGTGTCATTTGAGGCTGGTATTCAGGAGAATCGTTACCAGCTTTGTGTACTGCGTTGCCACCAAGTCCGGCCTGCCATCTCCGTTCACGTCGGCAGCAATGATGTTGGTGGGCCAATATGTGGGACTCAAGAAATAGCCGGTTGGAGCAGCAAGTCTGCCGTCGCCCTTCCCATGAAGAAAATTCACCACGAATCCGGCATGGTAGTCGGTGACCACTACGTCCAACTTCCCATCTCCATCGAAGTCCGCGAGTACGATCAAAGCAATCTCATAGCCTGCGGTAAAGTGTTTTGCCACCTGAAAGGTGCCATCGCCATTGCCGAGATAAATGGCGACTCTTGTAAGGCTACTGATTTCGATAAAATCCAGAATTCCGTCGCCATTGAAATCACCTAGCGCGATTGGACTTGAAGCGACTCGTTTCCACAAGTTCACCTGAAACGTGCCGTCACCGTTCCCTAACAGGATGGACGTTCCACCGTGTCCGTGTCCAGAAGAGGCCGCGAGGATCAAATCGAGCTTTCCATCCCCATTGAGGTCTCCTGCCACCAAGTTTATTGGCCTTCCGATGGTCGCTGTCTTGATGGGCGCTTGAAAGGTTCCGTCTCCATTACCAAGCAAGATACTGATATAGGAACGCTGTGGGCCTCTATCATGCGTCACCGCGAGGTCCGCATTGCCATCGTTGTTGAAATCGCCAACAACAATGCTAAAACCTGCGCTGTTAGTATCCGCAACGTTCACTTGCTTCTGGAAAGTTCCGTCCCCGTTGCCGAAAAGTATGCTCAGATTGCCTGAGCCGCCAGTCCCCGAATTGACGACCACCAGATCGAGTATGGTGTCATTATTGAAGTCGCCAACTGCAACTGCGTCCGGTCTGGAGCCGACGCGATAGCCCACTGGGTGCTCGAAAATCCCCGTTCCAACTCCCAGCAGCACTTTGACTTTGTCGGCATCGGTATTGCCATCGTTAGTCACGGCGAGGTCGAGTATTTGATCCCCGTTGAAATCTCCCGCAGCGAGTGCGCGCGGGAAAGGTCCTGCGGGAGAATTGAGGGGGCCAGAAAACACGTCTCTTGCTGAGGATGGACCAGCGAGGCACAAAACAGCGACAACAACGGCGGTAATCAGAGGGTGAAAAGAGAATCGAGGCTTCATTGTCTACCTTCCAGGAGTCTGCGTTTCCACGATGTATTTCAAGTTTCCTGAACAACAAGAACTCGGCTGGCAACGGCTGGGGGAAGCAGTCGAGGCAAGCAAGTCTGCCTCAGCAGAGAGCCGCTGTCAATTGCGTGACGCCCAACCGCAGCGCTAACGACCCAAAGGGCCTTGATCCATGGTTGATGTAACCATGCGTTAGCGCTCAAAATGCAGGTTAGGCCGCACTCTCAGCCAGGAATTTGGCGAATGAACGGATCGGCTCCAGCTTGTCCTCGCGCAATCCGCGCAGTTCCTCCTCACGGAGTCGTTTTTCGTACAAGAGTTTCCCCAACACATCGGTAAGTCGCGAACCGCGAAAGTCGTACTTGCGGTCGATCTCTTTACGGCGTTGGGTCAGGTAATGTTCCAAGTCCCACAGATCCGACGACTGCTGGATCTGGCTGGCCCTCTTCTTGGCTTCCCGAATCACCTCGTGAAGCTCTCGCCCCAGGGCAGCATCGAAGGCTTTGCGGGCGACAGTTTTCTCTGGCCTCGACCAAATCGCTTCGCTCTGGTAGGGATAGCGGCCTTGAGTCGCCAACCGGCTGGTCATGTTTCGATCCTCCGTGGCGGCATTTTATCCCTTGCCGGGATGCGTTTTCTGCAGGGGGCTTTCACTGTGGCGGATTCTTCATCGTTTTCCTGGGGCTGCTCCCCGGTTCTCAGCTCAGGAAGATCATTTACCGGATGTCCGAGATTCTGCTTGCGAGCCGGAGACCCATCAGTCTGAACAACGTACTGAATCAGAAGATCAAGCCCGCACTGAAGGCAGCGGGCTTGAAGTGGCACGGGTGGCACGCATTCCGCCGCGGAGTAGCTACCAGTCTTCACGGGCTGGGAGTGGAAGGGAAAGTTATTCAAGGACAGTTGCGGCAAGCGAATCTGAAAACCACGCTGGACATCTACACGCATCGTTCAGAGCACGCGGCAATTGCGGCGGCTAAAACACTGGAAAACAGCATCATGTTCCCAAACTGTGCGCTGGATGATCGGACGGTAGTACACTAAGTGCAAGAAAACAGCCCTTTTGGCCCCGTAGCTCAGATGGATAGAGCAGCGGTTTCCTAAACCGAAGGTCGGGTGTTCGACTCACCCCGGGGCTACCATGTCTTTCCTCAGGGACCGGCGCGAGGCGGCTTGCGGCGATCCTCCGATTTCCGGTGATATTATGGCCAGCGCGAATTTTTTCCCCCGGAGGAGTGCGGATGCGGTATGTTCTGGTGATTCTGGCGGTTTTGGGTATGGTGCTGGCCGGCTTTGCGTTGCGGGAGCATTACCGCACCGACACATCGCCCTGCAGCATCAATGAGCGCTGGGACTGCGGCATCGTGAACCATAGCCCGTACGCGGTGTTCTGGGGCGTTCCCGTGGCTATCATCGGCATGACGGGATATCTGCTGATGGCGGTGGTGGCGTTTCGGCGGGCTTATCGCCTGCTGTTGGTACTGGTGTTGGGCGGCCTCGGGTTCTCGCTCTATCTCACTCACGTCGAGGCAGACATTCTCGGGGTTTATTGCATTTACTGCGTTTCGTCGTTGTGCGTGATCTCGCTGATGAGCCTGTTGGTGGTGGGCACGGTTATTTCGAAGAGTCTGAAGGCGGGAGACGCTCCGCTCCCACAATAAGTTCTCAGGTCATCTCGATGCGCGGTCCAGGCCGCGCCCTATCTCGATCACATGAAACATCGAGCGTAACCCCGAAAACCCGCGTAGTTCAGCCGGTCGAGGCATCTTTGCCGAGCGGCGAGGTACAGGGGGCAGCGGTAGTCCTCGCCGGATTCCCCGCGGCGGGAAAAATCGCCGGGCTTCGGGATGAAGTTCAGTTAGCTTCTAGTCTGCCATCGACGGGCCCGGTGCGGGCTGCCCCGGTGTGGCCAACCGTCTTCCGCCGCGGATAAAACGCCAGCGCAGACGATCCAGATAGATGTAGACCACTGGCGTCGTGAACAGAGTCAGCGCCTGGCTTACGATCAGTCCCCCGACGATGGTGATACCCAGCGGCCGGCGCAGTTCTGAGCCAACTCCTGTTCCCACCGCCAGCGGCACGGCGCCCAGCAACGCCGCCGCAGTGGTCATCATGATGGGTCGAAAACGCAGCAGGCACGCCTCGCGAATCGCGTCCACCGAAGATCTCTCCTCTTTGCGTTCCACATCCACCGCAAAGTCGATCATCATGATGGCGTTCTTTTTGACGATGCCGATCAACAGGATGATTCCGATCAAGCCGATGATGTTCAACTCATTATGGGTGATGAGCAAGGCCAGCAACGCGCCCACGCCGGCCGAAGGCAGGGTTGAGAGAATCGTGATGGGGTGAATGTAGCTCTCGTACAAGATTCCCAGCACAATGTAAACCGCGACCAGTGCGGCCATGATGAGAATGGGCTCGTTGGTCAGGGAATCCTGAAATGCGGCAGCGGTTCCCTGAAAGCTGGCATGAACACTGCTGGGTAGACCCATGGCGCGCTCGGCGTTTTGAATCGATTCGGTAGCCTGTCCCAGAGCGACGTTGGGCGCGAGGTTAAACGAGATCGTCACCGAGGGGAATTGTCCCTGGTGGTTAACCGCAAGCGCGGTATTCGAGGGCGCGAAATGGGCGAAAGTGGAGAGCGGCACGGTGGCGCCGGTCGACGATTTCACGTAGATATTATTGAGCGCATCCGGACTCTGCTGCAGCGCGGGATTGGCCTCCATCACCACGTGGTACTGATTCAGTTGGCGGTACATGGTGGAGACTTGCCGTTGCCCGAAGGCGTCGTAGAGCACATTGTCGATAGTCGCGGTATCCACGCCGAGGCGGGTGGCGGTGTCGCGATCGATTTCGATATCCGCTTCCAGGCCTCGGTTTTGCTGGTCGGTGTTGACATCGCGCAGGTCGGGCAAGGCGCGGAGTTTTTGCAACACCCGCGGCGCCCAGGCGTTCAGTTCGTTCAGATCTTCACCCTGCAATGTGTACTGATACTGGGCGTTGCCCAGACGTCCGCCGATGGTGAGATCCTGCGCCGATTGCAGATACAGGGTCGCGCCGGGCACGACCGCGAGTTTGCGGCGCAGGCGGCCGATGATCTGGTCGGCACTGAGCTTGCGTTCCTGGAGCGGTTTCAGGGTGATGAACATGCGTCCAGTGTTGGCAGTGCCGCTGCCCCCGGCGAAGGCGACCACCGTTTCAACCGCCGGATCTTGCTTCACGATGCTCACGAATTGCGTCATCTTCTTCTTCATGGCGTCGAAGGAAATATCCTGGGCCGCCTGAACCGAGCCGCCGAGCCGGCCAGTGTCCTGTTGCGGAAAGAAGCCCTTTGGCACCACCACGTAGAGATACACGCTGAAGCAAGCAGTGGCCAGCGTGATCGCCAGCGTCAAGGGTTGATGGCGCAGTACCCATTCCAGAGATCTCTGGTAGATCCGGAGCACGCCGTTGAAGACTTTTTCGCCCTGGCGATAGAACCAGCCTCGCTTGCCCTCGTCGATGGGCCGCAGAAATTTTGCGCACATCATGGGGGTGGTGGTGAGAGAGACGATGAGCGATATCGCGATGGTGACGCTGAGCGTGACCGCGAATTCGCGGAACAGGCGGCCCACGATTCCGCCCATCAGCAAAATGGGGATGAAGACGGCGATGAGCGAAGTGCTCATGGAAAGCACGGTGAAGCCGATTTCGCGCGCGCCGCGGAAGGCCGCCGCCACCGGTGCCATGCCATGCTCGATGTAGCGCGTAATGTTCTCCAGCACGACGATGGCGTCGTCCACCACAAAGCCGGTCGAGATGGCCAGGGCCATCAGCGAGAGATTGTCGAGGCTATAGCCCAGCAGGTACATCACTCCGAAGGTTCCGACCAGCGAGAGGGGAACCGCCACGCTGGGAATGATCGTGGCCCGGGCGGTGCGCAGGAAAAGAAAAACGACCAGCACCACCAGCATGATCGAAAGCATCAATGTGAATTCGATGTCGGCCACCGAGGCGCGGATGGTGGTCGTGCGATCGAGCACGATGTCCATGTTGATGGAAGGTGGAATCGACGCCTTGAGCAACGGCATCACATCGCGTACCCGGTCGACGGTGCCGATAATGTTGGCGCCGGGCTGGCGGAAGATGATGATGAGCACCGCCGGCTTGCCCGCTGAAAGCCCGACATTGCGGATGTCTTCCACAGAGTCATCTACCGTGGCGACATCGCCCAGACGCACCGTGCCCCCGGTCTGCGGGTTGGAGGCGACAATCAGGGAGCGGTACTGGTCGGCTTGATAAATCTGGTCGTTATCGCTAATCGTCCAGGCGTTGATGGGGCCGGCAAACTCGCCTTTGGGCCGGTTAGCATTGGCGGCGCCGAGCGCGGTTCGGACTTGTTCGAATCCGATTCCCAATTTGTTCAGCAGCGTCGGGTTCAGTTCGGCTCGAACCGCGGGGCGCGCACCGCCGCCCACAAAGACTTGTCCCACGCCTTCGACCTGCGAAAGCTTCTGCGCCAGGATGGAGTCGGAGACGTCGTAAATTCGCGGTAAGGTAATAGTGTCGGAGGTCAGCGCCAGAATCAGGACGGGTGCATCCGCCGGGTTGACTTTGCGATACCAGGGATTGTTGGGCAGGTTGGCGGGAAGCTGGCCGCGCGCAGCGTTGATGGCGGCTTGCACGTCGCGGGCCGCTGCGTCGATATTCCGGTTGAGATCGAATTGCAGGGTCACCCCGGTTGACCCCAATTGGCTGGTCGAGGTCATCTGCGTAATTCCCGCGATCCGTCCGAATTGACGCTCCAGCGGGGTGGCTACTGCTGATGCCATGGTTTCGGGACTGGCGCCGGGAAGCCCGGCAGAAACCGAAATGACCGGAAATTCTACCTGTGGGAGCGGAGCCACGGGAAGAAACTTGAAGGCCAGCGCTCCGGCGAGGAGCAGCGCGATCGTCAGCAGCGACGTTCCCACCGGACGCTTGATGAAGGGAGCGGAAATATTCATGGGTTAATCCGCTCCAGAGGGCTCCTCGATGGGGTTACCAATACGGAAGCGGGCGAATCGCTGCGCCAGGCGGTCGAACGCAAGATAGACCACCGGGGTGGTGTAAAGCGTGAGCAGTTGGCTCAGCAGCAGGCCGCCGACAATCGTGATCCCCAGGGGCTTGCGCAGTTCCGAGCCGGTGCCGGTTCCGAGCGCCAGGGGCAATCCGGCCAGCAACGCAGCCATGGTGGTCATCATGATGGGCCGGAATCGCAGCAGGCAGGCTTGGTAGATCGCTTCTTCGGGAGGTTTGTGCTCTTCGCGCTCGGCTTCGAGCGCGAAATCGATCATCATGATGGCGTTCTTTTTTACGATGCCGATAAGCAGGATGATTCCGATCAGGCCAACCACGTTGAGGTCGTTGCGCGTGATGAGCAGCGCCAGAATTGCGCCCACGCCGGCGGAGGGCAAGGTAGAGAGAATCGTGATGGGGTGAATGTAGCTCTCGTACAGCACGCCTAAAACGATATACACGGTGACAATCGCCGCCAGAATGAGCCAGGGTTCGCTCGACAGCGAATTGCGGAACGCGGCCGCGGTGCCCTGGAAACTCGAATGAATGCTGGGGGGTAGATTGATCTGCTGCTCCGCGGTGTCGATCGCTTCTGTAGCTTCGCCCAGTGAAACTCCCGGAGCCAGATTGAAGGAAAGCGTTACCGCGGGAAATTGCCCCTGGTGATTAATGGCGAGCGAAGTGCTCCTGGATTCAAAATGTGAGAAAGAGGATAGCGGAACCTGGGTGCCCGCGCTCGATTTGACGTAGATGTCCTTGAGGTCTTCGGGATTCTCACGGAACTGAGGATCGACTTCAAGCACCACGTGGTACTGGTTCGATTGGGTGAAGATGGTCGAAACCTGGCGCTGGCCAAATGCGTCGTACAAGGTGTCGTCGATCTGTTGCGGCAGGATTCCCAGCCGGGAGGCGGTATCGCGGTCAATGACCAGGTCCGCCTGCAAGCCGCTGTTCTGCTGATCGCTGGCGACGTCGCGCAACTGTGGCAGCGAGCTTAGTTTCTCTACCAGTCGCGGCGCCCAGGAATTCAGTTCGCGCGCGTCGGCATCCTCGATGGAATATTGGTATTGGGTCCGGCTGACGCGGTCTTCGACGGTCAAGTCCTGAACCGGCTGCATGTAAAGGGTGATGCCGGCTACCTGCTCCAATTGTGGTTGCAGCCTGCGGATGATTTCTGAAGCGGTGGCGTCGCGATCGTCCCGCGTCTTGAGGTTGATCTGGATGCGTCCGCTGTTGGGGGTGGTGTTGGTTCCATCCACGCCGATAAAAGACGATAAGCTGTCCACTGCCGGGTCCTTCAGAATGACGCTGGCGAGCGCCTGCTGGCGCTGAGCCATCGCTGAGAACGATACTGTTTGCGGCGCTTCGGAAACCCCTAGAATCACACCCGTATCCTGCACTGGAAAGAAACCTTTAGGCACGATTACGTAGAGGAATAGGGTCAACACCAGCGTTCCCACGGTGACCAGAAGCGTCGTGGGCTGATGCTTCAGCACGAACTTCAAGGTGCGTCCGTAGAATCGAATTACCGCCTCATAGAAGTTTTCCGACGCCCGGTAAAAACGGCTGGGTTTCTTGCCTTTCTTGGACTTCAGGAGTTTGGCCGACATCATCGGCGTCAGGGTGAGGGAGACGAAGGCCGAGACCATAATCGTCACCGCCAACGTCACCGCAAATTCACGGAACAGACGGCCCACGATATCCGCCATGAACAGCAGCGGAATCAGTACCGCGATCAAAGAGACCGTCAAAGAAACGATAGTGAAACCGATCTGTCCTGAGCCTTTGAGGGCTGCCTCCAGCGGCGAATCCCCCTCTTCCAGGAAGCGGTCAATGTTTTCGATCATCACGATGGCGTCATCCACCACGAATCCGGTGGAAATCGTTAGCGCCATCAGCGAGAGATTGTTGAGGCTATAGCCAAGCAGGTACATCACGCCGAACGTGCCGATCAGCGACAGCGGAACCGCAACGCTGGGAATGACCGTGGCCGACAAATTCCGCAGGAACAGAAAAATCACCATCACTACCAGCGCGACCGTAAGCATCAGTTCGAACTGAACATCTTGGACCGAAGCCCGGATGGTCTGCGTCCGGTCAGTGAGGATCGAGACTCTGATCGCCGATGGCAGTGACGATTGCAATTGGGGCAGAAGTTTCTTGATTCGGTCCACCACTGCGATGATGTTCGCCCCTGGCTGGCGCTGAATGTTCACGATCACTGCGGGCGTCTGATTGACCCAGGCGGCTTGTTGCACATTCTCTGCGCCATCAATGACGGTAGCGACGTCCGTGAGACGCACCGGGCTGCCGTTGCGATAGGCGACAATCACTGATCGGTAGTCCTTGCTGGACAGCAGCTGGTCGTTCGCGCCGATGGTGAAGGACTGGCGTGGGCCGTCAATGACGCCCTTGGCCTGATCCACATTCGCGGTGCCTAGAACGGTGCGCACATCCTCTAGGCTTAGTCCGTAGGACGCCAGAGCCGTCGGATTCGCCTGAATCCGCACCGCGGGCTTTTGGCCGCCGCTGATCGATACCAAGCCCACTCCAGACAGCTGGGAGATTTTCTGGGCCAGTGCGGTGTCGGCGGCGTCCTCCACCTTGTCGAGCGAAAGAGTCTCTGAGGTCAGGGCCAGGGTCAGAATGGGCGCATCGGCGGGATTGACCTTGCTGTAGATCGGAGGATTGGGCAAATCGCGCGGAAGATAAGTGCCCGCGGCATTGATGGCCGCCTGCACCTCCTGCTCGGCGACGTCGATATTCTGGTCCAACGCGAACTGCAGCGTGATGATCGAGCTGCCGAAGGAACTGGTGGAGGTCATCTGGCTCAGGCCAGGAACCTGGCCGAACTGCCGCTCCATGGGAGCGGTGACCGCTGACGCCATGACATCCGGGTCTGCGCCGGGATAGAAAGTCACTACCTGGATGGTCGGGTAATCGACTTCCGGAAGCGCTGAGACCGGCAGAGCGCGATAGGCGACAATTCCCACCAGCAGCACCGCGATCATCAACAGCGATGTGGCAACTGGCCGGAGTATGAAGATGCGCGACGGGCTCATGGAGTGGGACTTCCCGAGCTCTGTGCCGGCTGCTGGCCCTTAGCGCTGCCCTGGCGCTTGTTGCTGTCGAAGATTGTGCCGCCCGCGTTGTTCGTACCGGTGGAGGCATTTTCCGGAGTGCGGCCTTGATGAGCTTCCACGCGGCTCCCAGCCTGCAGCTTGTCCTGACCGTCAGTGACGACGACATCGCCGGGACTGAGCCCTTGCGATACCGTAGTCTGATTCCCCTGGGTCAAGCCCGTAGTCAGCGGACGCACCTCCACGGTGTTGTCCGGCTTCACCACGTAAGCGAAACTTCCCTGAGGTCCACGCTGGACAGCCGCCGCGGGAACCACGATGCTGTTCTTGCGCACCTCCAAAAGGAGATGCACATTCACAAACTGATTGGGCCACAGTACGTCGTTTTCATTGGCGAACTCGGCCTTCAGCCGTCCGGTGCCGGTGGTCTGGTCAATCTCATTGTCGATGGTGAGCAGTTTTCCCGTAGCCAGCTTGGTCTGGTCGTCCCGGCTATAAGCATCCACCGAAAGCGTGCCCAGCTTCATTCGCTTGGAGACCTCGGGCAGTTGATCTTCCGGCAGAGTAAAGATCACCGTGATTGGCTGAAGCTGGGTGACCACCAACAACGGATTGGTGTCCGAGGCGTGGACCATGTTGCCCGTGTCCACCAGACGAAGACCGATGCGGCCGGAGATCGGCGAAGTGATATGGCAGTAAGCGAGATTCAGTTTCGCATTATCGATCTGTGCCTGATCGGTGCGCACCGCACCCTCGAACTGGTCCGCGGTCGTTTTTTGCGTATCGACCTGTTGCTGCGACATGGCGCCGGACTGTTCCAGCAGATCTTTGAAGCGCTCGTAATTCAGTTGAGCGTCGCGCAGCTGCGCCTGGTCCTTGAAAAGTTGTGCCTGCGCCTGGCTGAGCGCTACTTCGTAGGGACGGGGGTCGATGAGCGCCAGCAGATCTCCCTTGTTCACGTGCTGTCCCTCTCTGTACGCGACCTCGACGAGCTGTCCGTCGATCCGGCTTTTAATGCTGACCGTATTCAGAGGTACCGCGGATCCCAGGCCGACGAGGTAGACCGGCATGTCTTCTTTGACTGCTTTGGCCACGGTGACGGGCACGGCCTGAGCCGTAGCGGCTCGAACGTTGGTTGATTTGGAAGCCTCGCTGCTGCAGCCGACCGTCAGGCCGCAGGCCAACCCCAGCAACAGCGCGGTGAGTATAAAGCTGCAAGAACCCTTCGGCCCGATTGATCTCATAGTCTTGTTAAGCAATTGGACGCCCGCCGGCACTGGCTGGTCGCCAAAAATCCCCAGTAAGATGCTTTCCCGTCGTTCGGAGTTTAGCCCGCCTTTATTTAATCGAATGTTGCAGATGCCAGCTTTGACATTTACAAAACTTTACCTTCGGTTTACCGAGTTTTTACTGGTTCGACTGCGTCACGGTGTTTGAATCATAGAGGAACATTCCGCAGAAACTAGCGTAACCTAACTTCCAGGAGGCAGTCGTGTATCGCTTGCAGATCGCAGTATTAACACTCTTAGTGGCCACAGCAACGTTGGCGCAGAACCCTCCAGCGGCCTCCGGTGCGACGCCGGAAGCAGGCGCAAGCCCCCATGCCGGCCAACGCGAGCACCGGCCCGGAATCGCCGGCACCATCACTGCCATGGACGACCATTCTCTGACCATCAAAACGATGAATGGCGGGACCGTTACCGTGAACCTCACCGAAAAGACCCAGTTTCGCCAAGACCGCCAACCTTCGAAGCTTTCCGAGTTCAAAGTAGGGGATATGGTATTTGTCGGCGGACAATCCACAGGAGATAACTCCTGGCAAGCCGATTTCGTCGCAACCCGCAGCGGTATGGGAGGCGACGCTCACGGCGGCATGAATCCCCACATGATGGCCGGAGAAATCAAATCAATCGACGGGATGCAAATTACGATAGCTCGCCCCGATGGCTCGACTCAAACCCTGACCGTCGACGAAAACACGTCATTCCGCAAGGATGACCAGAGCATTACTCTGGCCGATCTCCATCCCGGGGATCATGTCTTTGCTCGCGGAGCCATGAAGGACGGGGTTTTTGTTCCTACCATGCTCAACGTCGGCGGCCCGCGAGCCATGTGGAGGAGACCACCTGCGGGCGATTCGGGCAACCCACCACGGTAACGGTGTTGACAGTTTATGACCCTAGATTGAGCCATGGAGCCCATGCCGTCGAGATGAATATCCGACTTTCCTTTCGGAGTCCTGCCGTCAGGCGCTGGACATGTTTGGGCGCGATGCTTCTATTCGCGTGTCTCGCCGTTGGCGGGCTCGCTGCTCAGACGGCGTCTGCCGTGGCTGGTTTGGTGCAGGGCATGGTGAAGTCGGGGAACATGCCGATTCCCGGCGCTACCGTTACCGCCACCAACACGCTGACCGGACAAAAGGCCGTTACCTGGACCGATGTGAACGGCGAGTACGTGCTGCCAGTGCCGGCAAAGGGGCGTTACGTGCTCCGGGTGCAAATGCCGGGCTTTGCTGTGGTTACGGGCGAGGCTCTGGTAAATGCTGCCACTCCTGATCCTCGTGCGGATCTTGAGATGGTTTTGAGTTCGCGTGCGCTGCAGCCAGCGTCGGAGCAGCAACAGGCGCGTGGAACCGGCGCGGGGAATCGTGGTTTCCAGAGTTTGTCCATGATGCAGGGAGAAGGAACGGGCGACATGGGTTCAGGCGGTGAAGGGGATCAGGTGGTTCCGCCGGGAATTCTTGTTCCCGGAATGTCGGCCGGCTCCGCGACTGAGTCGGTGGCGTATTCGGGAACCTCTGGGCCCAATTTCGCCAGCATGAGCAGCGATGAGATGCGCGCCCGCATGCAGGAATACCGCGACCAGCAGGGACAGGGAAATGACCAGCGGGGCCAGCCCGGGAATCCGAACAGCCTCGGAGGACCCGGTGGGCCTCCGCCTGGTGGCGGTCCTCCCGGCGGCGGTCCTCCGGGAGGTGGTGGCGGAGGTTTTGGCGGCGGTCCCGGAATCTTCTTCGGAGGAGGCCGCGGAAGGTTCGACATCAACCGGCCGCACGGAATGGTTTACTACTCTATTGGAGACTCCGCGTTCAACGCGTCTCCTTATTCGTTGACCGGCGCTCCGACAACTAATCCGGACTACACCCAGAATCGTTACGGGGCCGCCATCGGTGGACCGCTGAACATTCCTAAGATCTACAGAGGCGGCTCGAAGACGTTCTTCTTCATCAACTACAACGGTTCGCATGCTTCGAATCCATTCGACTCATTCTCCACCGTTCCTACGCTTGCGGAACGCGGCGGAGATTTCTCGAGCACGCTGATCTCATCCGGACCTGACGCCGGTTCGCCGGTGCAAATCTTCGATCCGGTGACTCACAAACAGTTTACCGGCAACAAGATTTCTCACCTCAATCCGGCGGCGGCAGGTCTACTGAAGTTCATTCCCCTGCCGAATCTGCCAGGGGTTGCCCAGAATTTCCATTTCATCGAGTCGGTCAGCAACAACACCAATGACTTGAACGTACGCGTAAATCGCTCGTTAGGGGCAGCGGCCGCCGGACCACGGCGTGGTCGCGGCCCGCGCAATAACCTGACCTTTGGCCTGCACTATCACACCTCCGACAGCACCTTGACCAATCCATTTCCCACCAGCGGCGGTTCAACCTCGTTGCGTAGCATTGATGTGCCGGTGGGTTACATCCGCAGCTTTGGCAAACTGACGAACATCTTCCGTGTCGATTACAACCGTAACCGCATCTCCACCCATAACCTCTACGCCTTCAACCAGGACATCACCGGCGACCTCGGGATTGGCGGCGTGTCGCAGAATCCCTTCGACTGGGGCCTGCCCAATCTTTCTTTCACCAATTTCACCTCGCTTCAGGATACGAGTCCCCTGCTGCGGCGTGACCAAACGATTTCGTTTTCGGATTCGATGGTGTGGAGCCACGGCAAGCACACCTGGCGCTGGGGCGGAGACTTTCGGAGAATTGAGCTCAACACGGAAACGGACGCCAACGCCCGCGGCAGTTTCGTGTTCACCGGCTTCAATAGCTCCGAGTTCGTGAACGGAGCGCCTGTCCCGGGGACTGGATTTGATTTCGCCGATTTCCTGCTGGGATTGCCGCAGCAGACCTCGGTGCAGTTTGGCATCAACAACTATCACTTCCGGGGAAACTCCTGGGACTTATTTGCGCAAGACGAGTGGAAGGTCCGCGGCAATCTGACGCTGAATTTAGGCGTGCGTTATGAGTATGTGTCGCCCTTCAGCGAAATCAATAGTCGTATCGTCAACCTCGATCTGAATTCGCAGTTCACCGCGGCGGTCCCGGTGCTGCCGGGGCAGAGCGGACCATTTCACGGCGCTTATCCCGACAGCCTGATGCATCCCGATCGCAATAATTTCGCTCCACGCCTCGGGATTGCCTGGAAGGCTATGCCCAACACGGTGGTACGCGCGGGGTATGGCATCAACTACAACACCACGGCGTATTCCACGATCGCACAGCAACTGGCGTTTCAGCCGCCGTTTTCTACCACCCAGACGAACGTGCAATCGGCAACTACGCCTCTGACGCTGCAGCAGGGATTTCCTGCCGTCCAGTCTGGCACGATTACTAATAATTACGCGGTCGACCCGAATTATCGCCTCGGCTACGTACAAATCTGGAATGCAGACGTGCAACAGCAATTTTCCCGGGCAGTAGTCTTGAATCTGGATTACACGGGCACGAAAGGCACACACCTGGACATCGTAGACGATCCCAATCGCAACCTGACTGGACTGCGTATACCGAACGTGCAGCCTTTTCTCTGGGAGGCCGCGCTGGGCGACTCGACGATGCACGCGGGCACCGTGCGCCTGCGCAAACGGCTGCAGAAGGGCATCTCGATCGGCGGCAGTTACACATTCTCCAAGTCGATCGATAACGCCTCTTCCATCGGAGGCGGCGCGAACATCGTAGCGCAGAACGCTTTTGAACTGGCGGCAGAGCGAGGCCTTTCGATCTTCGATCAGCGGCACCAGTTCACCGCGGATTATTTGTGGGAATTGCCGTTCGGTCACGACAAGCGTTGGCTGGCACAGCCAGGCATCTTGCGGGATCTTCTCGGAGACTGGCAGTGGAGTGGCAACTGGACGATCGCCTCTGGCTTGCCGTTTACACCCCGGATTCTGGGCAACTTCGCCGACGTCAGCCGGGGCACGAACGGCACGCTGCGCGCCGATGTTACGGGTGCGCCCGTGAGCCTGCCGGATCCCAGCGTTTCCGAATGGTTCAATACCGCTGCCTTCACGCTGCCGCCCACCGACCAATACGGAGACGCCCGGCGCAACAGCATCATTGGTCCGCCCACCCGGCTATTCGACATGTCCCTGACCAAAGTGTTTTCCCTGCGGGAAAATCGCATGCTGGAAATCCGGGCGCAGGCCACGAATGTCTTCAACACGCCTCAGTTCGCTTCCATTGATACGACTGTAAACTCACCCACCTATGGCCGCGTGATTTCCGTGGATGCCATGCGGGTGATTCAATTTACGGCTCGCTTCCGGTTTTAGGAGAGATATGTCAGCAGGCGGATTCATCGTGTGGAGGAAGAGGGCCTGGGCGCTGCTGTTATCGTGCACTCTGCTTGCCGGCAATCTTTCCGCGCAAAATTCCGGCACCGGATACACCTTCCGCGCTCAGACGGAAGTGGTGCTGGTCAATGTTACGGTGCGCGACAAGGACGGCAAATTCGTGCGCGGTCTGAAGCCGGATGATTTCACGGTTCTCGAAGACAATAGGCCGCAACACGTGGCCTCTTTCGACATCGAAAACACGGACGTGCCGCCGTCGATGGACGTGGCGCAAACCAAATTGCTCGGTTCTGGGAAACTGGCTGTGAGCGCCGCCAACCTTCCCGGTACCTCCCCATCTGCGGCAAATCTGTTCAAAGACCGGCGCCTGCTGATCCTGTTCTTCGATTTGACCTCGATGCAACCGGAGGAGATCGACCGATCTGTCACGGCTGCATTGAACTATGTCGATAAGCAAATGGCGCCCGCAGATCTGGTATCGGTAATTTCTCTGGGCAGTACGCTTGCCGTGAATCAGGATTTCACCTCCGACCGGCAACTCCTCAAGCAGGCGTTGCAGGCTTTCAACGCCGGTGGCGGCCAGGGGTTTGAGGAAGGCAGCACGGGCACGACCGAAGGCACGGCCGATACCGGACAGGCCTTCACCCCCGACGACACTGAATACAACATTTTCAATACCGACCGACGACTGGAAGCGTTGCGCTCGTTGGCGGAGTCGCTCTCCCGCGTGGATCAAAAGAAGTCGCTGATTTATTTCTCGAGTGGGATGGACCGCACCGGCATCGAGAACGAATCCGAAATGCGGTCTGCGATCAATGCCGCCGTGCGATCGAATCTCGCGATCTACACCATGGACATTCGCGGCTTGCAGGCTATGGTGCCCGGCGGCGAGGCGCAAAACGCCAGCATGCGCGGCACCTCGCCTTATTCCGGCAAGGCGACACTCAATCAATACAACTCGAATTTCACGACGCAAGAGACACTCACCAGCCTCGCTGCAGACACGGGCGGACGCGCCTTCCTGGACTCGAATGACTTTGGCAAGCTATTCACCCAGATGCAGCAGGATACGCAGACCTATTACGTGCTCGGCTACCACAGCACGAATCCCGCGCGGGACGGCCGTTTCCGCCGAATCACGGTGCGCTTGAACCAGCCCGGTCTGAAGCTCGAGTATCGCAAGGGTTACTACGCTCCCGCGGACTTCAAACACTCCAATCAGGAGGACCGCGAGCGCCAGCTTGAAGAAGAACTGGCATCCGATCTGCCTGATACTGATCTGCCTGTGTATCTGGCGGCGGGCTATTTCCGGTTGAGCACGCAGAGTTTCTATGTGCCGGTGTCGGTGGTGGTGCCCGGTTCGGCGATTCCCTTCACGCTCAATGGCGACAAAGACAAGGCAACGCTCGACATCATGGGAATCGTCCTGGACGACCAGAAGCGTCCGCTCGGGCACATCCGCGACACCGTCAAACTTGCGGTGAATACGTCCACCCAGGTGCGGCGGAAGAACGTCCAGTACGACAACGGATTTATTCTGTCGCCGGGTCAATACCATCTGAAATTCGTGCTGCGAGAAAACGAAAGCGGCAGACTTGGTTCATTCGAAACCGACCTGACTATTCCTGACTTCAAAACGCAGCCGCTGAAGATGAGTTCGGTTATTCTTGCCAGCCAGCTTCAGCCGGCCGCTAGGCGCAGCGCCGGCAACCCGCTGGTGCGGGATGGCTCTGAGGTCATACCCAGCGTCAGCCATGTCTTTTCCCAGGGACAACATCTGTATCTGCACTACGAAGTTTACGATCCGGCGCGGCAGGGTGAAAGCGACAAGAGCAAGGTAAGCGCGAAAGATGCGATCCGCTTGCTCACCAACGTCTCCTTCTTCCAGGGCAAAGCCAAGGTCTACGAAACCCAGTTAGTCGAGGCCGACCGCATCAACGAGCCTGACCGCCACGCCGCCGTCTTTCAACTGGACGTTCCTTTGACCGAATTGAAGCCCGGCTTCTATGTCTGCCAGGTAAACGTCATCGACGACGCAGCCGGACGATTCTCGTTTCCACGGCTCGCCATGCTGGTGCGCGCTTCGGACACCTCCCAGCCTCAAACCGGCGCTTCCTTGCCTTGACACCGTACCGCCGTCCCCGTATGGTCCATTCGGTTGAGGG
>Ga0335079_10003372_pt1 | contig 18468 bp, 15 predicted proteins | sample Lox_Sample_33_FD_206719 | JGI IMG/M metagenome (GOLD analysis project Ga0335079, IMG submission 206719) | Soil microbial communities from Loxahatchee National Wildlife Refuge, Florida, United States - Lox_Sample_3.3 | ecosystem: Environmental > Terrestrial > Soil > Wetlands | place: USA... | reverse complement strand
GGCGTCGAGTGCGAGCAGGCCGAAGGGGTAGAGCCAGTGCGCGCTCCCGTGAACGGTGGCGGTCGCGGCGAGAACGATCACGAGGGCGATCAAGGCGCCGGCGCCGACGATCCGCGACCGCGGTCGGTCGACGGCGGGGTGCTCGCGGCCGGCTCGGCGCAGGGCTAGGCCGATCGCCAGCGCTGCTCCGATCAGCAGACTCGCGGCCCTCGTGTCGGTCCCGTAGTAGACGCGATCCAGATTCCGGCCGCCGCCGAACAGGATTGCGGTCTCGACTGCCGAGGCAATCGCGCCCGTCACGGTGACGCCGAAGAGGATGAGCAGCGGCCGGCGGCTCGCGCGCGTGGCGGCGTCGGTCTGGCTGGCCGTGTCGGTCGCGCGGGCGGCGTCGCGGGTCGCGCGGCCGGCGGTGGCGCGAGTGGCGAGCCACAGCACGCCGCCGAGCACGATCGGCCATACGAGGTAGAACTGCTCCTCGATCGCCAGCGACCAGGTGTGCTCGAGCGGCGACACCGGCCCGGTGGCCGCGAAGTAGCTCGTCCCGGCCGCGATCTGATGCCAGTTGCTGTAGTAGGTCAGCGCCGAGATGCCGTCGCCCTTCAGGCCCGGAATCGCCTGTGCCGACCCCGCCGCCGCGTAGTAGAGCCCGATGACCGCCACCAGACAGAACAGCGCCGGCAACAGCCGCCGCGCGCGCCGGGCCCAGAACGCCCCGAGTGAGATCCTCGACGACCTCTGCCACTCCGCCAGGAGCAGCGACGTGATGAGGAAGCCCGAGAGGACGAAGAACACCTCGACCCCGAGAAATCCGCCGTCCGCCCACGCCACGCCGCCGTGATACAGGAGCACCGCGGCGACCGCGATCCCGCGCACGCCGTCGAGCCCGGCGTAATGGCTGAGCTCGACGCGCCGGCGCCCGTGATGGTCGCCAGACCGCGTTGTCCACCGTTCGGTTAGTCCCCTGCTCACCAACCGAGGGGTACCCCGCAGGGCGTAGTGCCAGCGTAAAGAGCGTCGGGCGGTGTTCGCGCGCCGACCACACGCGACTGGCACGCCGAGACCGGTCACCGGGCAGGCGGAGGGTGATTTCTGGCGGTCAGCGACTTCGGCCCCGCGGCGGCCGGGCGCGGGCAGCGACGTGGAAAGGCGCTCCGCCGCTAGATCCGCGACGACGTGCCCTTGACAACTTATTAGTGACTGCTAAGGTTCGTCTAGTTAGCACTCACTAAGAAGTACGGAGGGCCAAGTGTCTCAGTCGATAAGCCAAAACCGCAGGATCTGGACTCTCGTCATCGTCTCGCTCGGGTTGTTCATGACGGTGCTCGACAACCTTGTCGTCAACGTCGCCCTCCCGAGCATCCACCGCGACCTGGGCGCCTCGATTCAGACGCTCGAGTGGACCGTCAACGCCTACGTCCTCGCCTACGCGGTGCTGCTGCTGACCGGCGCGGCCCTCGGCGACCGGCTGGGACGGAAGCGGATGTTCATGATCGGGATCGGCGTGTTCACGGCCGGCTCGGCCGCCGCAGCGCTGTCCCCCTCGATCGGCTTCCTGATCGCCGCCCGCGCCTTCCAGGGCGTCGGCGCCGCGATCGTCACGCCGCTGACCCTGACGCTGCTGGCCGAGGCCTTCCCGCCCGAGCAGCGCGGCCTCGCCCTCGGCGTTTGGTCGGCGATCAGCGGCATCGGCGTCGCCGCCGGTCCGCTCGTGGGCGGCGCGCTCACGCAGATCTCCTCGTGGCATCTGATCTTCTGGGTCAACGTGCCGATCGGCCTGGCCCTGATCCCGCTCGCCGGCGCTCGCTTGACCGAGAGTCGCGGCGCCACCACGAGCCTCGACCTCCGCGGCCTCGTGCTCGCGTCGACCGGCCTGTTCGGAATCGTCTTCGGCCTCGTCCGCTCGCAGTCGCTGGGCTGGGGCAGCACCGAGGTCGTGATCTCATTGGCCGTCGGCGTCGCGCTCGTGCTCGCGTTCATCGTTCAGGAGCTGCGGACGGACGAGCCGATGCTGCCGATGGAGTTCTTCGCCAACCGTGGCTTCGCGGTCACGAATGTGGTCTCGCTGGCGATGTACTTCGGGATGTTCGGCTCGATCTTCTTCCTCAGCCAGTTCCTCCAGAACGTGCTGCACAACACGCCGCTCGAGGCGGGCGTGAAGCTCCTGGTCTGGACCGGAGCGGTGATGGTCGTGGCGCCGGTGTCGGGCTTCCTGTCCGAGCGCTACGGGAGCCGGGTGTTCATGATCGCCGGGCTGTCACTCCAGGCGATCGCCCTCGGCTGGATGGCCGCGACGGCGAGCGTCGATGTGTCATACGTCAGCTGGGTGATCCCGTTCGCGCTCGCCGGCAGCGGCATGGCGCTGGTGTTCGCGCCCTCGGCCAATGCCGTGCTGGCCTCGGTCCGGACCTCTCAGACCGGGCAGGCCTCCGGCGCCACCAACGCGATCCGCGAGCTCGGCGGCGTGCTGGGCATCGCGGTGCTGGCCACGGTGTTCACGAGCCACGGCAGCTACCTGTCGCCTCAGGCCTACGTCAACGGACTCGTGCCGGCGATCTGGGTGGGCGCGTTCGTGCTCGCCGCCGGCGCGTTGATCGCGGCCGTGCTGCCGTTCAGCACTCGCGAGTCGGCTTCGGCGCACGCGCTGGAGGAAACCGCAGTTGCGTCAGCGCACGCAGCGTAGGAGCATCGTCCCTTACGATCGAGGAACCAACCGTGGTCACCACAGACTCAACCAACCAGGCAACGCAACAGAAGTCACCTCGTCAGCGCATCCCGGCGGCCGAACGCCGGGATGCGCTGATCGATGCCGCCGTGCATGAGTTCGCGCATGGCGGGCTGCACGGGACTCCGGTCGATCGGATCGCCCGCCGGGTCGGTGTGGCGCAACCGTACGTCTTCAGCCTGTTCGCCAACAAGCGCGAGCTGTTCCTGGCCGCCGTCGAGCGCGGCTTCGAGCTGATCGCAGACACCTTCACGAAGGCCGCAGCCGAGTTCGACCCGGCGACCGCTCCGCCCGACGCCGACCTGCGCCAGGCGATGGGCCAGGCGTACACCGAGATGCTGGAATCCGACCGCGACTACCTGATGCTCCAGCTTCAGGCCTACGCCGCCTGCGACGACGCGGAGATCCGGGACCGGGTGCGAGCGTCCTATGCCCGGCTGGTCGCCCACGTCGAAACCCTGTGGCAGACCAGCCCGGAGGAGATCGACGACTTCTTCCGGTACGGCATGTGGTTGAACGTGACCGCCGCGCTGGGCGTCGAGGACCTCTCGGCCGGGTGCGGCTGGATGCGTGCCGAGCAGGCCGAAGGTACGGCCGACCCGGCATCGCCGAGCATCGCCTAGGCTGAGCAGGACACCGGCGTCAGGGAGCGATACGCCGCCCCGACACGTTGGCCATCAGTCGCTCAGTCCGCGACGCGGCGCTCGGGGTAGCGCGGGAGCCCGTCGTCGGGAATCGGCTCCCACGATGCGGCGTAGGCGACGAACTGGTGCGCGGCGGGCCGGACGCCGGGATCCTCGTCGAACGCTCCAAGCCGGACACCGACGCGCGTCGCGTCGTTCCGGTCGCGGCTGAACAGCGCCGAGCCGCAGTCCCCGCAGAACCACTTCTCGGCTCCGTCCTCGGGCTTCCAAGCCCGGAGACGGTCCTCGCCGGCGAGGATCTGGAACGAGCCGGGCTCGATCCGGGCGTTGGCCGAGGCGCCGGTCCCGGTGCGCCGCTGGCACCGGGTGCAGTGGCAGTACTGAGCCGACACCGGCGGCGCGGTGACCTCAAAGCGAACGGCACCGCAGCCACATCCGCCCGTCAGTCGGAAGTTGGTCGCCATGTACGTGAGACTAGAAGCTAGAGCGTCAGAGCGGCGCCGCGACCTTGACGAGCTGGCGCTCGGGAGCGATCCCCCACCGCTCGGCGACGTCCGCCAGATGACGGTCCAGGTCCCAGCGGTCGGGCCGCTCCTCGCCGGAGTGCTCGGGGCTCGCGCCCTTGAGCGCCATGGAGCCGGTGTTATCGCCGATCGCGCGGATCGTGTCGACATCCTCGGCAGTCAGCCGGAGGTCTGCCGGCAGCGCGGCGAGCTCGGCCCGCTTGCTCTCGACCGGGCGAGCCTGTGCGCCTGCCTCCTGGATCAGCGTCGGCACGACACAGGCCACGGGCCCGTGCGCCAGGTTCCACTGGCAAGCGAGCTGGATCATCGTGAGGTCGGCGCGCTCGGCCACAGGCCGCATCCGCTCGAGGCGCTCGCGGCCCTGCTCGATCCAGCCGGCCGGCCGGAAGCTGCGGTGGTCCTGGCGAACCAGCTCCTGGCCGGGCACGAGGTCGTCGAAGAACAGGCCGCCGTAGTCGACCACGCGCGTGATCACCTGCACCTCAGCGGCGGCGGCGGCGTCGAGGACAAGCTCACCAGGCCAGGGCTCGAGCGGGTTGAGGATGATCATGGCCCAGTCGAGCAGACCGCCGAACCGTTCGAGGCAGTCGATCAGGTCGAGCGTGAAGCCGTTGGCGGGGCCGGGGGCGACCCCGATCAGCCGCGTCAGACCGGCATCGCGCAGCGCGGCCATCCCCTCCCACACGGTCTCGCTCGTGTAGCCGGTCCGGTCGGGGTTGTGCAGGAGCAACAGGTCGAAGCTGTCGAGCCCGCAGCGCTCGAGGCTGCGCTCCGTGGCCATGCGCAGATAGCCGGCGTACCCGGACGCGTCCCGCAGCCGGGAGTCGGTGAAGCGCGGGAACCCCTTGGCCCCATCTCGCTCGCCCGTATAGAAGTCGTGGCCGACGGCCCCGACCACGCACATCTCGCCCCGCGGCCGCCCTTCGATCGCACGCCCGAGCATCCGGTCCGCCTCGCCGCCGCCGTACACGTCCGCGGTCATCACCGTCCGGATCGACTCGTCGGGCGCGATCAGCGCCAGGAACCGTTCGTCGTCGAGTGGCTCGCCGAAGTGCATGAACCGCCCGCCGCTCCAGGTGCCGACGGCAACTGGTCCGGGATCGAGCGTACCCACAGGTCCAGGGTCGAGCGGGCCCGCGGGCACGGGATCGCGCGTCTCAGGAAGGTCCGCCATCGAAGCGCAGTTTAGGGTCCGCGACTGAGTAAATGGCGGGATCCGACGAGTGGCTGGGCGTGATCTGGCGCCGCCCGCTCGGCCGCTCGTACTGGTGGTACGTGAGGGCGAGCGGGTGGTGCCAGGCGCGTCCAGACGCCGTCGGAACCGTCAGTTACGAAGTCGGGGGCCCTAAGGTCCGGGTCAGCGCTGCCTCCACCACCTCCCCTTCTCGAGGTCGTGGAAGACGACGTCGTTACGGCCGCACGTCGTGACCACCTCCCAGTAGCGCCGGCGCAGCGGACGGTCTGTCCACCACCGGTCTTCCACCAGCCACGATTCGCGCACCGAGTCGACGGTTCGTCCGTCGACCGTCTGTGGGCTGCCCTCCTTGCCGGCGGTGACCGCGACCCTGGTGGGCACGGACAGACGGCGCGGCCCGCTCACGGCAGATCTCCGGTGGTCGTGTCAGTTCTATCTGGCATCAGTTCAGCCCTCGAATGGCGTCAGCATCGCGCGGCGCTCGGGGAATCGCGTCTGCGGGTCGACTTCGAGTACGCGCAGGGCGGCATCGGGACCGGCGGCCGCGCGCGCCTGACGGATCGCCTCCCGCAGCCGAGCGGTGCGCGCGGCGACGGGGTCGTCCAACAGCCCCCGCTGGTCGCTGGCGTGCGGCCCGAACCGTTCCACCGCGAGTCGCAGCTGCTGCGCCGGGGCAGGCATCAGCTCCAGCCGCGGGGCGAGCGCGAGTCGCATCCTCACCGGGTCGGCCAGGGCCTCCCGAAACACGACCTGCTCGCGCCACGTCCCGCCGTGCTCGACCAGCACCGCGGACAGCACGACCGCCCGCAGCGTCCGGCCGCGTCGCTCACGCCGCGCGAGCAGACGATCGATCAGTAGCCCGAGCGCCCGTTCCAGCTGCATGCCCGACGCGGCCTCGGGCAGCTCGAGCGCCTCGCGCAGGAACTCGCTTGCCGGTCGCGGGCGCAGCGCGCCATCACCGCCGCACGCGAGCTCGTGGGCATGGATCCCGGCCGTGCCGAATCGGTCGGCCAGCGCCGCCGGCGCCAGTGCCGCCAGCTCTCCGAGGGTGCTGATCCCGAGTCGCACGAGCGCTTCGGGCAGGTCGGCCAGGGCCGGACGGGCGCGCAGCAGCGCCACCGGCAACGGCGCCAGGAACTCGCCCGCCTGCTTGCGACCGCCCGAGACGATCACCGGCCGACGGACCCTGGCGCGTGTTGCCGCCGCCACCGCCGCGAACCGCGACGGTGCGACGCCATAGCGAGCCGGTGTGCGCAGGCTTCGCCGCGCCGCTGCCAGAACTCCCTCGATGCCGCCGTGCAACCGCAGCAGCCCGCGCGCGTCAAAGCAGACGAGTCCCGGTCGCTCGGGTTCGACCGCCGCCCCGACCGATTCCAGTCGCACCAGCAGTCGCTCCCAGACGTCGGCGACGCCGGCGGGATCGGGGGCGATGAGCGTGAGGCGAGGGCAACGCGCCAGCGCCTCTCCCAGGCGCATCCCCGGATGAACGCCAAATGCCTCTGCCGACAGCGAGACCTCGCCGATCTGCTGTGTTCCGCCGGGTTCCGGAGCGAGCGCAGTTGGCGACTGCAACAGTTCAGACCGGCCCTCGGATGCGATGGTCAGTTGAAAGCGGGGCATGAGAACACAGGCGATCATTGGATCGAACGCATGTTCGCATGCGGCCCGGATGGATGTCGAGCCAGGCGGGGTGCTGGAGCCAAATCCAGGGAGTTGGCTCCTGAGGAACCGCGCGATGGTACGGTCACGATCGCGCATGCCCCCTAACCCCCTAGACATCGCAGCCGACGGGATCCGGACGCTGAGGGCGTTCGGGCAGCGCATCCCCGGAGCGGGCGACGTGCTCGCTCGCTCGCTCGAGGATGCGGTCAGCGGACGCACCGTGATGATCACTGGCGCTTCGTCGGGAATAGGCAAGGCAGCCGCGCTCGAGATCGGCGAGGCCGGCGGCACGATGCTGCTCGTCGCCCGCCGACACGACCAGCTCCAGGAAGTCGCCGACGAGATCGAAGAGCTTGGCGGCGTCGCCTACGTGCACACCTGCGATCTATCCGACACCGACGACATCGACCGCATGTGCGCCGAGGTACTCGAGCAGCACCAGGCCGTGGACGTGCTCGTCAACAACGCCGGGAAGTCGATCCGCCGCTCGGTCGACCGCGCGTACGAACGCTTCCACGACTACCAGCGGACGATGCAGCTCAACTACTTCGCCGCGGTCAAGCTGATCCTCAACCTGCTGCCGACTATGCGCGAACGTGGGTCGGGCCACATCGTCAACATCTCGACGATCGGGCTGCAGATGAACACGCCGCGATTTTCGGCGTACGTTGCGTCGAAGGCAGCGCTCGACGCGTTCAGCCGCTCGATCGGGCCGGAGGTCATCAACGACGGGGTGCACATCACGACCGTCTACATGCCTCTCGTACGCACCCCGATGATCGCCCCGACCAAGATCTACGATCGGTTTCCGACCCTCAGCCCCAAGGATGCCGGGCACATCATCGCCGAGGCGATCCGCAAGCGTCCCAAGCGGATCGCGACCACCCTGGGTACGATCGGCCAGCTCACGTACGCGGTCGCGCCGGGCGCCCAGGACCTGGTTGTCAACCGCGCCTACCACCTGATCCCCGAGGGCGACCAGAAGCAGCCCGATCACGAGCCGACGCCAGAGGAGCGCGCGTTCGTGAGAGCCACCCGCGGCGTCCACTGGTAAGGGTAAGTGGCCCCTGTAAGGGCCCACTGGTGAGGGCCACTGATCAGGGTTATTTCACACCTCGGTCACACGGCCGTCGCATCGCAGTAACACCAGGCACCCTGGCCCGAACCTAGGATCACCGGCCGGTCCACTCCAGGTTGTCACCATCTCTCCCGACGGGGCACTCACCTTTGTCACCTGCGCCGACGGGGTGTATGCAATCACCACATCGGGTGGCAACGTCCGCAGAGCCCCGGAGCGACTGCACAACCCCCATGGAGTGTCGATCACTCCCGATGGCACCCTCGCCTACGTCACGAACGCCAACGACGACACCGTGTCGGTGATCGCCACCGCGTCACAGACGGTCACCAATTCCATCCCGCTCGGCAGCGGGACCACGACCGACCCGAGCGGCACAACCAAGGGGACGATGTTCCCCCAGCCGAACCATCAGCCGACGGCGATCGCGCTCAGCCCGGACGGCAAGAACGTATGGGTGGGATGCAACACATCTAGCTCGCTCGCGGTGATCAGCACCGCGAGCAAGAGCGTGATCGACTCGACCGACATCGGGCTCGGCTTCGACCCGACCGGGATCGCGTTCGCCTGAGACCGGGTCAGCTACACCGACGAGCCGGCGTCATGGATGAGCTGCGCGACCGGCACGGCGCGGAGGTGGAACGCCACCAGCCCGTGGTCGAGCTTGCCGAGCAGCATCGTCAGCTGCGATGCCTTCGTCACCGACAGCTCGATGACCTCACCGGCGCGGAGATGGCCGAGCCGGTCGTCCTTGTCCTGGAGCCGGATGGCGCCGGCCACGAGCCGGCCCCCGGCCCCATGGGCCATCCACCACTGTCCGACGCTGGGCCCGTTCGAGGCGTACAGGAAGTGGTGGCCGTAGCCGAGTTGCGCCATCAGGTCGTGGAGCTGGTCGCGCGCCCCGAGCCAGCGCACGAGGCCGCCGTTGGGTAGGCGCGGGACGGCCTGGTCGCCGTAGGCCACGACGATCGGCTCCTGCGGGTAGGCGGCCCGCTCCATCGTGAACGAGGCGCGGATACCTCGCATCGACAGGTCGTTCGCGATCGTCGGAATCTCGCTCGCCGGCGCGTCGATGAGGACGCCGACCTCGGGATGGGTCGTGGCCACATCGGTCACCGGCCGCATGTGGACGAAGTGCGACACCAGGCTGTAGGAGGCGCCGGTGGTCAGCGTCCAGCTCACGATCGCGACCGTGGCGGCCCCCGCCAAGGCCCACCTCGCCGTTCGGACGCGCCAGGCGGGGAGCGGCACGGAGCGACGCTCGTCGCTCAGGATCAGCGACGCGGTCGACGGACGCCGCGCGAACGAGCCGTTCGGCTCGGGACGATGCTCGAGCGCGCGATCGAGCGCCGGTCCGATGTCGGAGACCTCGCGAGCGACCTGAGCCAACCCGAACTTAACGAGCGCCTCGTTCGACACGCGGACATGGCCGTAGCCGAAGCCGTAGGAGATCACCGGGCAGCCGCGGATGATCGCCTCGAGCACGGTCAGGCCGGCGCTCGAGTGAACGAGCGCGTCACTCGCCGCGAGCACGTCGCCCATCCGGTCCGTGAATCCCATCACCCGCAGCCGAGGCTCGGACCCGAGGTCCCGCGTCACCCGGCTGCGCAGCTTGTCGTTGCGCCCACACAGGCACAGCACGATCGCATCCGGGACCTCCAAGGCGGCGCGCGTGGCCCCGAGCAGATCGCCGACGCCCCAGCCGCCGCCGGACACCGCGATCACCTTGGTCTCATCGCCGGGCAACCCGAGCGCCCGACGCGCATCGGCGCGCGACCGCGCGGCCAGGAACGCCGGCGAGGTCGGGGGCTTGGCCCAACGGACGCTGCCCGGGCCGGCGATGCTCTCGACCTCCTCGATCGTCTCCGGATGGGTGACGAAGTGCAGGTCGACGCCGGGGTGCGCCCAGAACTGCATGCCCGCGAGGTCGGTGATCGACGAGTAGACCGGGACCTTCAGGCGCCCGGTCCGGCGTAACTCGGCCAACACGGCGGTCACACCCGGGTACGTCGACACGATCACGTCGGGGTTGTGCGAGCGGATCAGCCGCATCAGCCCCCGTCGCCCGAGCAACGTGAGCGTCTTCATCGAGATCCACCGGGTCGGCGCGAAGCCCATGAACAGCCGGTACTGAAGGTCGAACAGCCACGGCACCCAGCGGAACATGAACGCCGAGTTCTCGCGCAGGAGATGGGTCAGGAACCACCCCATCGCCGGCAGGCCGTTGACGATCGCGACGAGCGCGTCCGGATCTTCGTCGTGGAATTCCCGAGCCACCGCGCGCGCCGGCAGATCGTGGCCCTCGCCGATGTCGGCGGAGATGATCAGCACCTTGCGCGGGCCGGACTCGGTATCGGGCTCGCCGGCGGGGATCACCGCTGCGGCGGCCTCGCGCTCGGCGGCCCTGGCCGCGTGTTCCTGGCGCCACTCGACGTAGCGCCGGACGCCCTCCGAGAACGGCGTCCGGGCTTTCCACCCCAACTCCTGCGAAGCGCGGTCCGACATCACGATCTTGCCGTTGAAGTCGCCGGGCCGCGCCGGCGTGTACACGATCTCGACGTCGCCGAGCAGCTCCTGGACGCGAACAGCGATCTGCTTGATCGTGACGTTCTCGTCGCTGGCGAGGTTGTAGACCCGGTTTCGCGCGACGTCGCTGAGCCCGAGCGCGACTCCCTCGGCGAGATCCTCGACGTACACGAACCGCCGCGACTGGCCGCCGTCGCCGGCGAGTGTCAGCGGCTCGCCGCGCAGCGCCTTGCCCACGAACGCTGGGATGACCGCGGCCTCGCGCGCGCGTGGCCCGTAGGGGATGCCGAAGCGCAGGATCGTGTAGTCGATCCCGTACAGCTCCTGGTAGGCCTTGCAGTAGAGCTCGCCGGCGAGCTTGGTCGAGGTGTACAGATGCGACGGCGCCGGCAGCAGGGTGTTCTCGTCAACTACCTCGCCTTCGCAATCCGAATAAACCCAGATGGTCGAGGCGTAGACGATCCGCTTCACGCCGGCACGCCGTGCCGCCTCCAGAACCGCCACCGTGCCGCGGGCATTGACGCGCTCGGCGTCCTCGGGCTCGGCGTGCACGTCGTTGACGTCTGCCACCGCGGCCAGATGAGCCACGGCGTCGCAAGAATGCAAAGCACGCTCGAGCGCCTCGCGGTCGGTGATCGAGCCGAGCACGGTGTCGACGCTGCCAGCCTCATGCCACGGCGACGGCCGCAGGTCGTAGATGACCGGCTCGTGGCCCTGCGCGCGGAGCTTGTCGACTACGTGCGAGCCGATGAAGCCGGATCCACCGGTTACCAGGACTCTCATTCGCTCTCCGGCCGGTAATACAGCGGCACGCAGGAATGGTTGCGCGCGACCCAGTCGGTATTCGGCAGCTTGACGTCGTGGCCCATGATCCGATGGCACGGCTCGTCGTACACGCGCCCGGTCGAACGCTCGAGCCACTCGAACACGATGTACTTGTACAGGCCCGAGACCATCCCGCCTGGGAGCTCGAGCCGGCTCGGGTTCACCGGGTCCAGCTGGGTCCTCGCAACCTCGTTCTTCCAGGCGACGATTTCGGGCAGTCGCTCGATCTCGAGCAGCCCGAGAGCGGCCGTGAACTCGTTCATCCGGAAGTTGAGGCCCGGGACCTCATAGGTCGGCTTGCCATAGTTGCGGAAGGCCTGTGCGTACTCGACGACCTCGGAACGGCTCGAGACCAGGACTCCTCCCTCTCCGGTGGTGATCGTCTTGGTCGCGTACAGCGAGTAGACGCCGGCGTCCCCATAAGTTCCCGCCCGGCGGCCGTTCCATTCAGCGCCATGGGCGTGGGCGCAGTCCTCGATCAGGAAGATCCCATTTTCGGCGCAGTAATGCGCGATCTCCTCGACCTCGAACGCGAGGTGCCCGCCGATGTGCACGAGGAAGGCCGCCCGCGGCTTGTGTTTCTCCGCTTTCGCCTCGAAATCGGCAAACGACATGCAGAGGTCCTCGCGGTTGCAGTCGACGAACTGGACGCTCGCGCCGGCGTTGATCGCCGCCAGCGGCGTCGCCATGAACGTATTCGAGGGGCACAGGACGGTCTCCCCCTTGACGGCGGCGAAGTGGAGCGCCGCCAGCGCCCCCCCGGCCCAGCTCGACATCGCCACCGAAGGGACGTTGTTGTAGAGCTCCCACGCGGCCTCGAGGCGAGCCGTCATGTCCCCCTCCGACCATCGGCCGGAGTCGATCACGTCGTCGATCAGCGCGTGGAAGCGCGCGCGATCGCGCGGATCAAACCCAATCGCGAAGCGCGAGAAGTCGGGGACGGAGTCGACCCGCGACTGCCCGGGTCCGCTGTCTTGCGAGGAAACGGTTGTCATCGTCGTGTTCGCGCGCACCCAGAGTCACGGATCTCGCGCGCTGCTACGCCGGCCGGACGCGACGATCCCTGCGCTGCTCGCCATCCTCTCAGGTGCTCGTGCGCTCGGGCAAGCCTGTCAGACAGGCAGGACGGTACCGATTTTCTGACGTTTGAGTTCTCTCACGATGACCCGGAGCGCCGCCACGGTGCGCTCGTGAGAGCCTCGAGATGAGTAGAAATCCGCATCGTGCAGGAGGATTACGTCGCCCGTGCGTACGCCTGCGCTCGCCCGCGCCGCGATCCGCTCCGGCGTCGTGAACCGCCGCCAATCCTTGCCCCAGCGCGACCACAGCAGAGGATTGAGGTTCTTCGCGCGGACGGCGGCGAGGCCGGCTGGGCTGTAAAGGCCGTACGGGGGCCGGTGCCAGGCCAGTTCGACCCCGGTCGCCGCCTGTACGACGTCCGCTCCGCGCCGCACATCTTCTTGCACCGTTTTCGAGGGCATGAGCAGTTGGGGCCGGTGGCGATACCCGTGGAGGGCGACCACATGGCCCTGCTCCGCGATCCGCGCCGCCAGCGCCGGCCGACGCTCGACCTGCTCGCCCACGAGGAAGAACGTGGCCTTGATGTCCGCGGCAGCCAGGATCTCGAGGACCGCCGGCGTTCCCTCGGGGTGAGGCCCGTCGTCGAACGTGATCGCGACGCCCCCGGCCCCCGGGAGCGTCCTCGGAATCGCCAAGCCAGCGGCCGCGCGGGGGACATGCGGGGCGAGGAGATAACGGATCACGACGCCCATGATGATGGGGTTTTCGGTGGTCGCGGGCCTTACGTGATCGCCATCGAGCGATGCCGCTTGGGAAGTTTCTTCAGCATGGCGCCAGTTTCTTCCCAATCACCGCGGGAACGGACCGGGCCGTCACGACGTCATCGCTCGTAACGTGTTGACGCAACGGATGCCCGACCTCGACCACTGGCTCCCGCAGCCCTCGATGCGCGTCGCCTATCGCCGGGAGAGCGACACGACGCCCGCGCGGCTGTGGGATGCCAGCCGCGAGGTGAAGCTGACCGACACCCGCCGGCTCGGCCGGATCATCCGCTGGCGCATCCCGGGGCTCGCCGCCGACCTGACCTTCGACGAAATGTTCCGCGCCCCGCCGTTCGTCGTTCTGGCCGAGAACGACGGTCACTCGCTCATCAGCGGGCTCGTCGGTCGCATCTGGACGCTCCGCCGGGACTACCCGCGCCTGACCGACCCGGAGGAGTTCCGCACCTGGTCGACCTCCGGTACCGCCCGCGTGCTGTTCGCGAACTGGATCGAGGACGCTGAGGACGGCCGTGCGGCGATCCAGTCCGAAGTGCGCGTAGAGGCGATCGGAATGCAGGGCCGCATCGGCGTGGCGGCGGTCCGCCCGCTCGTCAGCACGTTCGGGAGCCTGGTCGGCAGCGACGGGATCGCGGCGGCGGTGAGGCTGGCCGAGCAACGGTAGGCTCGCCGGCGTGACAGTCACGGACACGGCCGCCGACACAACCAGGAACCGCTTGCATCGCTTCTTCGTCGTCCCCCACACCCACTGGGACCGCGAGTGGTATGCGCCGTTCGAGGAGTTCCAGCTGAGGCTCGCGACCGTCGTCGACGAGGTGATCGACGTACTCGAGTCCGACCCGAGCTTCACGTGCTTCACCCTCGACGGTCAGGCGATCGTGATCGAGGACTACCTCGACATCCGGCCCGAGAACGAGGGTCGCCTCCGCGCCCTCATGCAAGCCGGACGACTCGAAGTCGGGCCAAGCTACATGCTGCCCGACGAGCTGCTCGTCGGGGCCGAGCCACTCGTTCGCAACCTGCTGATCGGACGGGAGGTGTGTCGGCGATACGGCGCCGAGCCGACGCCCGTCGGCTACATGCCCGACAGCTTCGGCCATCCGCTCCAGATACCTCAGATCCTCGCCGGGTTCGGGATCGACACCTTCATTTTCTCGCGCGGCCTCGGCGACGAGCTCGACGATGTGGGCGTCGTGTTCCGGTGGCGCTCGCCCGACGGGAGCGAGGTCCGTGCCTTCCAGCAGCTGCCCTCGTACAGCAACTTCAACGTTCCCGGAGCTGACGCCCCGGCCCGGATCGAGTACATCGTCCAAGGTTTTGGGCCGGCTCTCACACGAGCCGGCGTCGACAGCATCCTCCTCTGCGACGGCGAGGACCACCGCCGCATCCGCACGGACCTGCCGGCCCTGTGCGACGAGCTCGAGCGCCGGCTGCCCGGCACGAGCTTCACGATCTCGAGGTACTCGGACTACGTGGCCGCTGTTGACCCGGACGACCTGCCGACCCACACGGGTGAGCTGCTCGGAAGCCGGCTTCAGAACGTGCTGCGCGGGGTGAACTCGGCGCGGCTGTACCTCAAGCGCGCCAACGAGCAGGCCGAGCGGCGACTACTCGAGGTCGAGACCCTCGGCGCGCTGCGCACGCTGCATACGGGCCAGGGCTTCCCGGCCGCGGACTTCAGGCTCGCGTGGCGGCAGCTCTTGAAGTGCCACCCCCACGACTCGATCTGCGGCTGCTCGTGCGACGAGGTCCATCGCGACATGCTCGTGCGCTACGAGCAGCTCGAGCGGACGGTGTCACAGCTGCAGCGCCGCGCCCTCGAGCCGTTCGCGGTCGACGCGCACAGCGCGGTCGGCGTCGTCAACCTCCTCCCGTATTGGCGGCGTGGACTCGTCGACGTCGCCGGGCACGAGCCGGCGGTCATCGAGCTCGACGGCTTCAGCGCCCGGCCGGTAGATCTGGAGTCCCTGGACGCCGTCCAAGAGCACGAGGGGTCCGCCATCGAAAGTGACTGCATCCGCGTCGAGGCCACGCCGGACGGGGCGCTGACCGTGCTCGACAAGCGCACCGGCCGTAACTACGACGGACTGCACCGCCTCGAGGACGAGCCGGACATCGGCGACCTGTACAACTTCTGCCCTGCCGAAGGCGCGGCGCCCGGGTTCGTGGGATCCGCCTCGGTTCGCGTTCTGAGGGACGGACCGACCGTCTGGGAGCTCGAGATCCGCATGCTCACGGTCACGACGGTCGTGCGGCTTATCGCCGGCGTCCGGAGGGTCGAGTTCCGGACGACGATCGACAACCAGACGAAGGACCACCGGCTCCGAGCCGTGTTCCCGGTTGGACCCGCGGCTGAGACGCCGGCAACGGTCCGTGCCGAGGGACAGTTCGCGGTCGTCCACCGCCCGCTCGCGCCGCCACGTCCTAAGACGGAGTGGGTCGAGCCGCCCGACCCGACGCAGCACACCCTCGGTGCGGTGGCGATGGGACCGATGGCGCTCCTGACCAAGGGGCTCCCGGAGTACGAAGCGCGACCGGGCGAGCTCTGCCTGACACTGCTCCGATGCGTTGGGGTGATCTCGCAGCCAACGGGTGCGCTGACCACTCGGCCCCTGGGCGCCGGCCCGCCGACGCCAACCCCCGACGGGCAGTGCCTCGGGCGCCACCGCCTCGAGTACGCCCTCCTCCCGGGCGCGGACGAACTCGACGACGCTGAACTCGTGCGCGCCGCCCACGACTATCGCTACGGCTTCCTTGTCACGTCGCAAGCCGCGAACATCGATCCGCCGATCGCCATCGAAGGTGACGCCGTGTTCTCGTGCCTGAAGGGCGCCGAGGACGGCGACGGGCTGATCCTGCGGTGCTTCAACCCGAAGGCCGCGCCGGCGAGCGTCGAGCTCGCCGGCGCCTTCACCTTCTCCCGCGTCCGCCTCGACGAGACAGTGATCGAAGGCGAGACTGCAGAAGGGCAAAGAACCGATCTCCTCCCCAACGAGATCGGGACCTTCAGGGTGCGACCACTAGCTTCCTAGGAATTCGACGAGGTCGTCGACGAGGTCCGCGGCGCCGCGATGAAGATCGCCCGGACGTTCCCGGTGGACGTGCTGGTCGTCCCGGCGCTTGTCGAGCTGCTCGTCGAGTGGCAGTGATTCAACCGCGCACCGATGATCTTGACCAGATCGCCGGCGGCGGGCGTGGTCACACCGTTGCCGAAGAACACCTTGGCGTTGGTGAACGTGTACGTCACCTGGGTCGGCTGCGTGCTCTGGGTCGACTGAGTGCTCGAACCATTGCGGGCCCAATGGGCCTTGAAGTCCGGCTTCGTCACGGTGATCGACCCGCTGTACGTGTTCGTCCCGGTGGAGGTCGCCGTCCAGCTGACCAGCGTCCCGAACACGGAGCGTCCGAAGCCACGTCCACGACGGCCGAACCTCGTGAACTGACTGTGATCGCCACGGACCTGGCCCTTGTCTCCACGGAGCTGGGCCCCCTGGGCGTTCCCCTGACTCTGCTTGCCCTGATGGCCTTGCGTACAAGCTTCCGCAACCGCTGGACCGGTGACGGCGAGCGCACCGATCGCGGTGACAATTCCTACTTTGGCTTTGAGCCTCATCGTGCCTCCTGGCTTGTTCGGCTTTTCCCCCGGACCACGCGCGGGAGGGCCGAACGTCAGGACCTACTTGCTGTGGCCGTGCCCGGGCACGGAGCCCTCAACCGCACCGTGCTGACCGTGCCCGTGCGAGGACCTCTCGACCGCACCGTGCTGGCCGTGTCCACCACCCGCGTATCCCTCGAGCGTGCCGTGACTCACGCCCTTGACGGTGCCGCGACCCGCCGCCGACTCGCCTCGGTGTAGACCGCGATCGCCTTGACCATGCTCACGGTGCGTGACCACGGAGTAGGAGGACTTGCCATGCCCCCCGAACGTGGCCCGATGCCAGCCGGCTGCGCGCCCGTGGCCATGCCGCCCGGCAAAGCGGACGTGCCGGCTCGCAGCACCGGTGTGGGTGCCGCTCCGAACCGCGCCGGCGCTCGATCCGCTCCCGCGTGACGATGTGACCGCGCCAGAGCCGGAGTGGCTCCCGGCGCCGAGGTGATGGTGGGCCGTGCTGACGCGCGCCGGCTGCCCGGACCGTGGCTTTCCCAGCGGTCCCGACTCGGGAGCGAGCCGCACCACGGCCGCCACTCCGCCGACGCTGACGGCCGCGGTCGCCAGCAGAGACGCCGACGCGAACCCCTTCGACGTGAAGGCAAGCCCCACCGTCTTACCCGCGGCGCCGGCGGCGCCCGTCCCCATCGCGCTCCCGGCGACGCCGTGGCGCGCGGCGGTGTGTGTCGCGTGCGTTAGTACCGCGGCCGAGACGGCAGCGGGAAGCACCGGAACGAGCGCTCGCAGATCCGACTCGCGAGCCCCTATCGATGCCGCGAACGTGGCGCATGATGCGCAGTCCCGAAGGTGCGCCCGTACTCGGCGGCCGCGGATCACGCGCCGGTCGCCGTCGGAGATCGCTCGGCACACCTCAGCGCACGGCATCGCGCGTCCCTCGGCGAACTCCTGCAATCCGCGACGGGCCTCGAAAATCGCTTGCTTCGCAGCGCCCGGGGTCGTGTCTAACGCGATCGCGATGTCCTCGTGAGACAACCCGCTGAGCTCCCTCATCACGAGCGCGCTCCGCGCGCGGTCGGGCAGGGCAGCGAGGTCGCTGAGCAAGACCGCGATCCGAGCGCGCTCGCCGGCCTGCTCCTCGGCCGAGGCCGCGACCGGGAGCGACGCGGCGGCCAGCGACTCCTCGCCGCGTCGGCGGCGGCGGAGCACCGAGATCGCCTCGTTGTGCGCGATCCGGAACAGCCAGGGGCGCAGCGGCGCGCTCCGTTGACCCCGCTGGAGCGCCGACAGCGCGCGCGTGAACGTCGATTGGAGTGCATCCTGCGCATCGGCGTCGTCGCGCACAATCGAACGGCAGTAGCGGTACAGCGTCTGGTGATATCGCTCGTACACTGCCGCGAAGGCGCGCGCGCTCCCACGGGTGGCGAGCCGGGCCAGTCGCTCGTCGCCGAGTCGGGGCAACCGCAGCGGCCCGAGTGTGCTCGTCTGCGATGTCCATTCGTTATGAGCGACGCTCGGGGGCACCAGAAGTCAGGACCTTAGTCGGTGGTCACCGGCCCTGGGCGGCCTCCTACCCGCCCTGCTTGCGATCAGGCATCGGTCTTGTGACGTCTGTGCAACAAACGCGCGCTTTCCGCCAGCCCCCGCTCTAATGTCAGGCCGGTGACGACGTTCGATTCCGAGGTGACCGTCAGGCGCACCCGTTTCGCGAGCGCCGAGTCCGGCTGGGCCGTGGTTGAGGCTGCTGACCACGACGGGACGCCGATCGTGCTCGTCGGCCCGCTGATCCATCTCGAGCCTCGCGAGCGCGCGCACGTGATCGGCACCTGGGTGACCGACAGCCGGTACGGACCGCAGGTGAAGGTAACGGAGGCCAGACCCCTTCC
>Ga0335079_10003371_pt1 | contig 18468 bp, 21 predicted proteins | sample Lox_Sample_33_FD_206719 | JGI IMG/M metagenome (GOLD analysis project Ga0335079, IMG submission 206719) | Soil microbial communities from Loxahatchee National Wildlife Refuge, Florida, United States - Lox_Sample_3.3 | ecosystem: Environmental > Terrestrial > Soil > Wetlands | place: USA... | reverse complement strand
GCGGAAGCCTATAGCATCGCGCTCACGGGGCTGCGCGCCACGGTGGTCGGCGCCTCCAACATCGTCGGCCGGCCGATGGCGCTCGAGCTCCTGCTGGCGCGCTCGACCGTGACCGTATGCCACACCGGCACCCGCGACCTACGCGCGGAAGTCGAGCGCGCCGAGGTGCTGGTCGCGGCGGTCGGCAAGGCGGGGTTCATTTCCGGCGACTGGGTGCGCCCGGGAGCAGCAGTTTTCGACGTCGGCATCAACCGCACTGCCTCGGGCAAGCTCGTGGGCGATGTGGAGTTCGAGCGCGCCGCCGAGCGTGCCGCCTGGATCACCCCGGTACCGGGGGGCTTAGGTCCCATGACCATCGCGATGCTGCTCTCCAATACGGTCGATGCGGCCAACCTGAGGGCCGGACACCGGGAATAAAATCCCGCCACGCGCGGTCTAGTCGCTGGTGGATGACAAACGCAGTCGCTTCGAGGCGCAGGTTCTGCCACACCTCGATGCCGCGCATCGGCTGGCGCGCTGGCTCAGCCGTTCCCCGGGCGATGCCGACGACATCGTGCAGGAGGCGTGTATGCGTGCGTTCCGCGCCTTCGACACGCTGCGTGGGCCCGACCCGCGCGCCTGGCTGCTCTCGATCGTGCGCAACTGCTCCTTGAGCGCGCTCGCCGAGCGGCGGCAGCGGGGCCACGAGCCGCTCACCGAGGAGCACGAGATGGAGCCGGCATCGGCCGCCGCGGCCCCGCCGCCCGACCCGGAGAGCGCCTCGATCGAGCGCGACGAGCGGCGCACGCTCGTGCGGCTGATCGCCGCCCTGCCGCAGGAACAACGCGAGGTACTGTTGCTGCGCGAGCTGGAGGATATGAGCTACCGCGAGATCGCCGCAGTCGCCGAGGTGCCGATCGGCACCGTGATGTCGCGCCTGGCGCGCGCGCGCGCTGCGCTGAAGGCACTCTGGCCCGAGGCGCAGGGAGAGCCGCGTGCAGTGCGCTGAGAGCCTGAAGGTCCAGGCGGCCTTCGACGGCGAGCTTGATGCCGTGTCCGCGGCCGCGGTCGAGCGCCACGCCGAGCATTGTCCCGAGTGCCGCGCACTGCTCGAGCATCTCGAGCAGACGCGCTCGAGCATCCGCCGCGATCTCGACTACGGCCGGGCGTCGCCCGAACTGCGGGGGCGCATTGCGCGCATGCTGGATGCGGAGCAGGCGGCCGAGAGGCGCGCGGCGCGGCCGCCCTGGCGGGCGCGCCCCTTCTGGCTAGGAACGGTGGTCGGCGCGGGTGCGGCTCTCGCGGCGAGCGTCGCCGTCGTGCTGCTCGCGCCGCTGCTCTCCGCGCCGCGCTTGCCCGATGAGCTCGTCGCCGCGCACCTGCGCTCGCTCGAGCCCGGGCAGTTGACGGCCGTGATCTCCGCCGACCGGCACACCGTGAAGCCCTGGTTCGCCCGGCGCACGGACGTCTCCCCGGTGGTCGCCGACTTCGCGGCGCAGGGCTACCGCCTGCTCGGTGGCCGCGCGGACACCGTCGATTACCAGCGCATGGCGGTGCTGGTCTATGCGCACGGTGCTCACGTCATCAACGTGTTCGCCTTCATCCCCGGCCGCGAGGCCTTGCCGCCCGAGCGCAGCCGCCTTGGGTTTCACATCGCCTGCTGGCGCGGCGGCGATCTCGGTTATTGCGCGGTGTCGGACGCGGGCTGGGAAGAGCTCGCGGGCCTGAAGCAGCTGCTCACCGAGCAGGCCGTCCGCGACACGCGCTGATGGCTCGAGGACGTTCGCTGGAATAAATCACCCGATCCCCGAGTCTCGTCACCATCAGACGTGTCGTGAGGAGACCCACATGCCGGATAAAACCCCCGTCGCATCGCGCCGTGATGCCCTCAAATGCCTGGCGTTCGGTGGCGCCGGTACCTTGTTCACGCTCGCGGGCGGCGTGCTGACGCCGAGCGCACTCGCCGCCGCCGCCGCGGATCCCAGGGGCGCGGCCGCGCTCGGGAAGCCGCTCTTCGTACAGATCAGCGACAGTCACATCGGCTTTCACAAGGACGCGAATCCCGATGTGAACGGCACGCTGTCGGCCAGCATCGATCTCGTGAACGGAATGTCCGAGCAGCCGGCGCTGATCCTGCACACCGGGGACATCACACACCTCTCGAAACCCGCGGAGTTCGACCTGGCGCAGCAGCTGCTCGGGCGACTGCGCGCCACCGAGCTGCACACCGTTCCGGGCGAGCACGACGTCGCCGACGCCACGGTTACAGAGTATTTCAACCGCTTCGGCAAAGCCTCCGCCGGCCGCGGCTACTACAGCTTCGATTCCTGCGGCGTGCATTTCGTGGCACTCGTCAACGTGCTCGAGGCCAGGGACGGCGGCTCGGGTTACCTCGGCGAGGAGCAGCTCGCCTGGGTGAAGGCGGATCTCAAGGGGCGCAGCGCGAGCACCCCGATCGTGATCTTTGCGCACATGCCGCTGTGGGACATCTACGAGCCCTGGGGCTGGCGCACGAGTGATGCAGAGGCGCTCCTCGGTGACCTGCGCCGCTTCGGCGCCGTCACGGTCCTGAACGGACACATCCACCAGATCGTGCAGAAGGTGGAGGGCAACATCACCTTCCACACCGCCCGGTCCACCGCTTACCCGCAGCCGGCGCCCGGGGAGGGCGCGGGGCCCGGGCCGCTCAGGGTACCGGCAGAGGAGCTGACGCATCGCCTCGGGGTGACGAGCATCTCGCTGCGGGCTCATCCGCAATCGCTGATGCTGGCCGACACCGCGCTGGCTTGAGAGGAGGCGTGATCGTGAAGCGACCCCGCAGGAGCTCCGTCGATCCTCACGCGTGGGCCGCGGCGCTCACACTCGCCTGCGCGCTCGTCGCCCTGGCGGCGGCATCGGTGTACGCGGTCGCGGCGCCCGAGACACCCACGGGCGATCCGGTCCGCGGCCGGACGGTTTACCAGCTGTGCATGGGCTGTCATTCGCTGGACGAGGACGACGTCGGGCCGCGTCACCGAGGTGTCGTCGGGCGCGTGGCCGGAACAGTGCCGGGCTATGCCTACTCGCGAGCGCTGAAAAACTCTCACATCGTCTGGGGTCCGGACACCCTGGATCGGTGGCTCACCAACCCGCAGGCGTTGGTGCCGGGAGCGAGGATGTTCTTCGCGATGCCGAGCGCCCGCGCCCGGGCCGACGTCATCGCGTATCTGACAGAACAGCGCTAGAGGCAGTTGCTGACGCGCTGACGCTTACGACCCGGCAGCGGCAGGGCGACGACGTGTTGCAAGTTGGTGTCGCCACGGAGCGCCGCAGCAACGTCGGCCCAGGGTGCGCGGCTCCCCGGCCCTTCTAACATGTTACAGATCGTTCTTGGGACGCGCGCTTCGCCGGCTAATCGGTGTATGATCCCAAGTCCGGCCCTCGAGTTGGGTGACAGCGGAGCAGCGAGATGGCAAGACGTCCACCGAACGACGGCGCTTCCTGGAGCGCGCGTGAACTGAAGACCCTCAAGGCACTCGCGAAGGCGGGAACTCCCACCAGTCAGGTCGCCAAGAAGCTCGGACGCACGGCAGCGGCGGTCCAGCAGAAGGCCATGCGCTCGGGGATCTCCTTCAGAGCCGCCAAGCGCTCCGGGGCCCGACGTAAGAAATAAGGCGCGGAGCGCGTTTCGCGGCCGGGGGCTGCGCAGCGGCGTGCCCGGCTCACCGTTCCGCGCAGTCAGGAAGGGGGCAGTATGTACAAGCTCATCCGGCTCTCCTGGGTCCCGGTGGTGCTGTGCCTGAGCGCCTGCGACGTGCAGGTGAACGACACCACCCCGGCCCAGTACCAGGCCAACAATGACATCGGCATGTACGAGATCACCGCGACCACCTCGCAGGGCGCGCTGGTGACGCCGGGCTCGCTGGTGTTGTTTGCGATCGGCGACAATCAGAAGATCCCCCTGAGCCCCAACTCGGACGGCTCCGGCTGGCACGGCCTGTACTCGGTGCGCTGCCAGAGCACCTTCCCGCTGCAGATCCTCGCGGTGTGGCGGCTGCAGGGGCTGGCGACGCGCAGCATCGTGGTGCCGGTGCAGCCGCGTCAGATAAAGCTGACAGAGCCGCCGCTCTCCAAGCAGGAGGGCTTCGACACCGCCAAGCCGGCCGAGAAGGGCGCCAAGGGTAAAGGCGCTGGCAAGAGCGAATGGGAGGGCACGGTCTACTACCGCTTCGCCACGGTGCCCATGACCGACATCACGGCGGCGCATGTCGAGCCGACGAGCGCCTCGGCGGAGGATGTCGCCGCCGCGCGCGCCATCTCGGTGAGGACGTCCCTGCCGTTGCAGGCCCCGTGCGGCGAAAACGCGCCGCTGACCCTGATGTCGACGGCGCAGCGTGCGCACGGCACGCTCGTGATCGATACCGACAATCCGGGCATGCCGCGCTGGCAGACGTACGTGGAGTTCTCACCCAAATGAGACGGGCGACGACCCCGAAGCGCTCGCCCTGGCGGGCAACTGCGAGTGGCACCGGGTCTGAAGTAGGGACACCGACGCGGCAGTCCCGAAATGCGCGGGAGCCGCGAATGTCAGATAACCATCTAATTTGCCCTCGCAGACCCGCTGAATCGGGCCTCTACGGCCGAGATTAGATGACTTTCTAACAATCGAGCCCGAAACCCATTTCGGGACCTGTCACACAGCCCGCTAGCTACGCCGCCGGTGGTGGCTGGCGCTCGACCTTCGGCAATCTCTCGTCGATGCACGCCCAGCTGGGCGCGCTCGCAGTCCAGATGGTGAGCTCCGGGTGGGCGATCTCCGGGTCGTCGAGCGTGCCGGCGCGCACGAACACCAGATGCGGGCGTGCCTCGGAGGCGCTGAAGAGGTGCGTGCCACACGCCGGGCAGAAGCGCCGGTGCGCGGCGTTGCCGCTGTCGGCAATCATGCGGTAATCGGTGAGCGCGCCCGTCACCTCGAGCGCCGCGCTCGGGAAGCAGGTGTTCACGGTGGCGCTGCCTGCGCCGATGTACTGGCACACGCGGCACCAGCAGGTGCGCGTGACGATCGGTGCGGCGCGGATCGTGTAGCGCACCGCCCTGCAGAGACACCCGCCGGTGATTTCCACGTGAGGCTCCTCGGCTCAGGAAGATGCGCGAGGATAACTGAAGTCAAAAATAAAGCACCGGTGTGTCGCGTGCTCAAATCCGTGCCTGGTTCCATTGGTGCCCGCGCTTCAAGGGCGGGCGGCTCGGGAGCCCGCGCAACCGGTGCAGTGTCAGTATCGTGCAGCGTGGCTGAACCCGTCGTGAATGGGGCGAGCTACTCGCGCAGCCGCGCGCGGAGCGCGGCGATCTCATCGCCCGTCAGGCCGATTTCCCGGAGATACGCGCGCACGCCGCCCGCGTGGGCGAGGAATTTCAGCATGTTGTACGCACCCTGCTCGGGGCAGTGCAGGGCGGCGAGGATCCGCTCCGGCTCGAGGTGGGCATAACGGTGGAGATAGCCGTCGAGAAGATTCGCCGTGCTCATGGCGTAGTCCTGCGCGATGGACTCGGGCAGGACGTCCGCGAGCGCGAGCAGGAGCGCCGCGACCAGTCCGGTGCGGTCCTTGCCGGCGATGCAGTGAAAGAGCAGTGGGCCGGGCGCGGCGGCCGCGATCGCTCCGAGCACCTCGCGCAGCTCGAGCCGGACCTCCTCGAGCACCACGCAGTTCCACAGCTCCTTGGTGGCATCGCCGCCGCGCTCGCGCCACTCATCCTCGGTGGGCGTGAGGAGCGAGATCTGGCGGTAATGGATCTGCGGCAGCGCGGCGGGAATCGGGCTCGGGTGCCGTTCGGTCTCCGCGCGCCAGCGCAGGTCGACGACCGTAGTGAGCCCAAAATCGGCGAGCGCGCGCAGGCCGTCCTCGTCGAGCTGAGCGAGATCGTCGGCACGCAGCAGCGAGCGCCAGCGCGTGCGCGCGCCGTCGAGCGTCGGGCAGCCGCCCAGGTCGCGCGCGTTGAGCAGCTGCGGAAATGTCAGGCGGCGGCGGGGGTCCGCCGTCAGATCCCCGGGTGTGGTCAGCTCGCGAGCGGCCATTACTTCCTTGTAGCACGCTGCTGGCTGAGCGCGACACCCGAGAGGATCAGCACGCCCGCGAGCGCCATGGTCAGCGTGAGCGGCTCCCCGAGCAGCAGCCAGGCCCACACGACGCCGAAGAGCGGAATCAGGTAGGTGACGGTCGCCGTGCGCGCGGCGCCGATGCGCGCGATGAGGCGGTAATAGAAGACGAAGGCCGCGCCGGTGCAGAGCACCCCGAGGAGCAGCGCGCTCACCCACGAGGCGGCCGGGATCGCATGAGCCGGCCAGTTGTAGATCGCGAGCGGCGACAGCAGCACCGATCCCGCGAGCAGCGTGGCGGCCGCCACCGCCGCGGGCGGATAGCCGGTGAGGTGGCGGCGCACCAGATTGATGCCGAATCCATAGCAGACCGAGGCTGCTGTGCCGGCGAGCGCCGCCGGCCAGACGCTCGCACCCGCGGTCCTGCCGCTGGCGAGCACCGCGACGCCGACGAAGCCTGCGCTGAGGCCGATGAGGCGCCGTGCGTCGATCTTCTCACCGAAAAAGAGGAACGCGACCAGCACCGTGAACATGACCGTCATCGCATTGGTGATGGCGCCGATGCCGGCGGGGGCGCGCTCCGCGCCCCAGGCAAAGAGCACGAACGGCGTGACGGAGTTGATCAGCGCGATAACCGCGATGCGCAGCCACAGCCCGACGCTGAACTGGGCCCGCGCCCGCCACAGGAACGGCGTCAGGATGAGCCCGCCGAGCGCGAGGCGCGCCTCGACGAGCGGCACGGGGCCGAAGTCCGCCGCGGCCACGCGCATGAAGAGGAAGGACCCGCCCCAGATCGCCCCGAGGACGGTGAGCTCGAGCGGTGTGCGCCAGCGCTCCTCGGCCTGAGCTGCGCTCCTGGCCGCCGGTGTGGTGAGATCAGTGGACATGCTCACCCGAGCGCCTGCGCGAAGTCTTCGAGCAGGTCCTCGGTGGCCTCGATGCCGACCGAGAGGCGCAGCAGTCCGTCGCCGATCCCGAGGCGCGCACGATCCTCGCGCGACAGGCCCGAGTGCGAGGTCGTGGCCGGGCGTGTCAGGAGCGAATGCACGCCGCCGAGGCTCGGCGCGACCGCCGGAATCCGGACGCGGCTCGCGAACTCATCGGCCCGCTCGGGCGGACCTTTGAGCTCGAAGCTCAGCACGCCGCCGAAGCCGGCGAACAGGCTCACGGCGCGCTCGTGCCGCGGATGGCTCTCGAGACCTGCGTAGTGCACGCGGGCGACGGCGCGGTGCGCCTCGAGGAACTGCGCGAGCTTGAGCGCGCTCTCGTTCTGATAGCGCACGCGCAGCGCGAGGGTCTTCAACCCGCGGTTGAGCAGGAACGCGGCGTGCGGGTCGAGCGAGCCGCCGAGATGATTGGCCTTGTGGCGTATGCGCTCGATCAGCGCGGCGCTCCCGGCGACCGCGCCCGCGACGATGTCGGAGTGGCCGTTGAGGTACTTGGTGGCGCTGTGCAGAACCAGGTCGAACCCGGCTTCGACGGGGCGGAAGTTGACCGGGCTCGCGAAGGTGTTGTCGATGATGGAGAGCAGGCGGTTGGCGCGGGCGAACTCGGTCACCGCCTCGAGGTCCGCCACCTCGAGCAGCGGGTTGGTCATCGCCTCGACGTAGATGGCGCGCGTGTTGGGCTTCAGCTGCGCCCGCCAGGTGTCGCGGCGGTCGGCGTCGATGAAGTCCAGCGAGAGACCCAACCCCGAAAACTCGCGCGTCACGAAGTCGTGCGTGCCCCCGTACAGGCAGCTCTGCGCCAGCAGATGATCACCGGCCGAGAGCACCGTGAGGAGCGTGGTGGTGATCGCCGCCATGCCGCTCGAGGTCACCAGCGCGGCTTCGGAGCCTTCGAGCTCGGCGAGCTTGGCGTGCAGCGCCAGGTGGTTCGGCGAGTTGTTGAGGCGCAGGTAGCGCACGTCGTCGTAGCGCTGCTCGCCGCGGTACTCGAAGGTGGCCGACTGGAAGATCGGCATCTCGACCGCGCCGTCGATGCGCGGGCGCGGGTCTCCGGCGTGCACCAGCTTGGTCTCGAGGCGCTTGTAGGGGCCGGACATCTCGGTCCTCCGAACACCGGGTGACGACATTGTCACGCGATTACGCTACCGTGTCCTTACGCCTTTATGGAGAGGCGCGCGGCGGGCGGCGGGCTCACACTGTGCCGCCGTGCCGGCAGTACAGTGGCGACGGGCGATCGGGCAACCCACCATGACACAACCGACCGAGCGCTTCAGCTCCCGGGTGGACAACTACGCGCGCTACCGCCCGAGCTACCCGCCGCCGGCCATCGAGCTGTTGAAGGAGCGCTGCGGGCTCGTCGCCGGCGCGGTGGTCGCCGATCTCGGCTCGGGCACCGGCATCCTGACGGAGCTGCTGCTCAAGAGCGGGGCGGAAGTCTTCGCGGTCGAGCCCAACGACGGCATGCGGGGCGCGGCGGAGGCGCAGCTCGGCCACCATCCGCGCTTTCGCAGCGTCAAGGGCAGCGCCGAGTCCACTACGCTCGCGGGCGCGAGCGTCGACCTGCTGGTCGCGGCCCAGGCCTTCCACTGGTTCGATCCGCAGCGCGCGCGGACCGAGGCGCTGCGGGTGCTGCGGCCAGGCGCCTGGGCGGCGCTCCTCTGGAACGAGCGGCCGCCCGAGGCGACGCCGTTCCTGGCCGACTACGAGGCGTTGCTCGAGCGCCATGCGCCCGAGTACACCCGCATCACCGCAAGCCGCGCCGATGTCGCCACGATGCGCGCGTTCCTCGGCGCGGCGATGGAGGTCAGGACTTTCGCCAATGAGCAGAGCCTCGATTTCGAGGGGCTGACGGGGCGACTGATGTCGTCCTCCTACGCGCCCGAGCCGGGGTCGGCCGACTACCAGCCCATGATCGCGCTGCTGCGCGAGGTGTTTGCCCGTCACGCGCGCGACGGCCGCATCGTCATGCCCTACAGTACGCTGGTGTATTTCTCGCAGCCGGGAGGTCTGTTGCCCCAAGGCACTGCATGATGTCGGCAATGCGAGGTTTTCCGTCGCTGATCCGCAGCATCGTGCTCGTCCTCGCCTGCGTTCCCTGCGCTCTCGCGTGGGGACCGCAGGGGCACCGTACCGTCGGCGCGATCGCCGATCGGCTGCTGACACCGGCGGCGCGGGCGCAGGTTGCCGAGCTGCTCGCGGACGATCTCGACAAGTTCGGCAATCCTTCGGGGCGAACGACGCTCGAGTCGGTCGCGGTCTGGGCGGACGAGATCCGCGGCACTCCGGCCGATCGGCCGCGCTGGCACTACGACGGCGTGCCGCTCTGCGGCAGCTCGCTGCGCGAGAGCTACTGCCCGGGAGGCGAGTGCAATTCCGCGCAGCTCGAGCGCCTGACCCTGGTGCTGGCCGACCGCCACGCCGAGCTGCGCGCGCGCAACGAGGCGCTCAAGTGGATCGTGCACCTCACCGCTGACCTTCATCAGCCGCTGCACGCCGCCGACAACGGCGATCACGGCGGCAACCGCGTGCGCGTGGCGCTCGTGGGCGTGCGCACACGCGGACGGCTCACGCTGCACGGCGCGTGGGACTCGGAGCTGGTGACGCTCGCGCTCGGGACGCGCAACCGCCAGCAACCGCCGCGCGACATCGACGCGCTCGCCCGTGAGGCGAGGAGCCTGACCCTCGAGGCCGGGCAGGGCACACCCTTGAGCTGGGCAAGCGAGTCCAATCATCTGGCGAGGAACGTCGCCTATCAGTATCCAGGCTTCGCCTGCGGCAGCGTCCCGGCGGGGCGGGTGGTGCTCGACCGCGACTATCAGCGCGAGGCGGGGAGAATCGTGCGTGAGCGGCTGCTCCTGGCGGGCGGACGCCTTGCGAATCTTCTTAATGAAACGCTCGTAACTCGCTGACAATAAAGTCGATCTGACCCCTCGCCCCGACGCAACGGAGCCGTGCTAGATTTAAGCTTCCAGAATAAGGAGCGTAAACCCGTGAGCGCGAGCGACGAGGGTCTGATTTCTGGCCGCAAGCACAACGAGAGCGCCCGTTCCGTCGCGCAGAGCGTCGCCGAGACGGCGGCGCAAGAGTCCGGCGATGCACGGTCCACGGACCGCTGGCTGCTCAAGCGCATGTCGTCCTTCCTCGGCGATCCGCCGATCGAGTTCGCCGTGCGCGGCGGCGCACGCGTGCGTGCGACCTCGGCCCCCATCGGGCGCGTCACCTTTGCCAGCCGCGCCATGCTGGTCTCGATCCTGGCCGATCCCTGGCTGCGGATCGGTGACGCTTACAGCGACGGCAGCCTCACCGTCGACGGCGATCTGGTCGCGGTCCTCGAGGCCGTGTACCGGGCGAGCACCATGGGCGACAAGCCCTCGTGGCTGCGCCGGGCGGCGGACCTGACGCACCGATCGCGCGCCAACACGCTGCGCGGCTCGCGCGACAACATCCATCATCATTACGACATCGGCAACGAGTTCTACTCGCTGTGGCTCGGCGACACGATGGCGTATACCTGCGCCTATTACCCGACCCCCACGGCGACGCTCGATGAGGCCCAGACCGCCAAGATGCACCACGTGTGCCGCAAGGTGCGCCTCAAGGCCGGCGAGAGCGTGGTCGAGGCGGGCTGCGGCTGGGGGACGCTGGCGCTGCACATGGCGCGTCATTACGGCGTGCGCGTGCGTGCCTTCAACATCTCGCACCAGCAGATCGCCTACGCGCGCGAGCGGGCCGCGCGCGAAGGCCTTGCCGGCCAGGTCGAGTACGTCGAGGACGACTACCGCAACATCTCCGGCCACTACGATGCGTTCGTCTCGGTCGGCATGCTCGAGCACGTCGGCGTGAAGAACTATCCGACCCTCGGGCGCATCGCGCGGCGCTGCCTCGGCAGCAACGGGCGCGGCCTCATCCACTCGATCGGTCGCAACCACCCGGCGCGCCTGCAGCCCTGGATCGAGAAGCGCATCTTTCCCGGTGCCTATCCGCCGGCGCTCTCCGAGATGTCGCAGATCTTCGAGCCGTGGGATCTGTCGGTGCTCGACGTCGAGAATCTGCGCCTGCACTACGCGCAGACGCTGCGCCACTGGCTCGAGCTCTACGAGGCGGCCGGCCAGCGCGTGCGGGCGATGTTCGATGAGAAATTCGTGCGCATGTGGCGGCTGTACCTGGCCGGCTCGGTCGCGGCGTTCTCCACCGGGACGCTGCAGCTGTTCCAGGTGGTATTCGCGACCGCCGACAACAACGACCTGCCCTGGACGCGCGCGCACCTGTACACCTGAGCGAAAACATGCGCTCGAGTGAGGTCATCATCGTCGGCGGCGGACCCGCGGGCTCGAGCGCCGCCCGGCGCCTGAAACGCGCCGGTGCCGAGGTGCTGGTGCTCGATCGCGAGCGCTTTCCGCGCCTCAAGCTCTGTGCGGGCTGGATCACCCCCGAGGTGGTGCGCGAGCTCGAGATGGATCTCGAGACCTACCCGCATCGCCTGCTCACGTTTCCGCGCCTCAGGGTGCATTACGGGCGCCTGAGCCTCCCGGTGCCGTGCGTGCAGCACTCGATCCGCCGCTTCGAGTGGGACGCGTGGCTGCTCGAGCGCTCGGGCGCGCCGGTCGAGCAGCACAACGTGCGCGAGATCGTCGCGGACGGTGAGGGCTACCTGATTGACGGCGCGTACCGCTGCCGCTATCTCATCGGCGCCGGCGGCACGCGCTGCCCGGTCTACCGGAATCTGTTCCGCCAGCTGAACCCGCGCGCGCACGAGCTGCAGATCGTGACGCTCGAGCACGAGATCGAGTACGACTGGCGTGACGGCGATTGCCACCTGTGGTTCTGCGACGAGGGGCTGCCGGGATACTCCTGGTACGTGCCGAAGGAGAGCGGCTGGCTCAACGTCGGCATCGGCGGCTTCGCCGAGCGCATCAAGAGCGCGGGCCAGGACATCAAGACGCACTGGGCGCACTTCGCCACGAAGCTCGGCGAGGGACTGACGCGCGGGGCGCAGTACGACCCGTCGGGCTACAGCTACTTCCTGCGCGGGCGCGTGGATATCGTGCGGCGCGACAACGCTTTCATCACCGGCGATGCGGCCGGGCTCGCGAGCCGCGATCTCGGCGAGGGGATCGGGCCGGCGATCAGGAGCGGCGTGCGTGCCGCCGAGGCGATCCTCCACGGCGCGCCGTATCAGCTCGACGATGTGACCGGCATGAGCGTCGCGAGCATCGCGCGCAGTATGCTGACGCGCGCGGCGCGGCCGCTCGCCCCGCACGGGCGGCGGCGCGCGGGCAACGGGGGACCAGCGCATGGCCTACGTCACGGTAATCAATGAGCATCAGCACGTTCAGCAGGTCGTCTCCGGGCACCACCACCTGACGGCGGATGAGCCGGTGTCCGCCGGCGGCAGCGACGCCGGCTTCGCGCCGCGGGAGCTGCTGCTCGCGAGCCTCGGTACCTGTACCGCGGTGGCGCTGCGCAAGCACGCCGCTCAGAACGACTGGATGCTCGGCAAGATCACGGTCGGGCTGCGCTGGTCGCGCGATGCGGCGGGGGCTGAGCACATCGAGCGGCGGCTGTCCTTCGCCAAGCCCCTGACGCCCGAGCAGAAGGCGCGGCTGCTGGAGGTCGCCGAGAGCACACCCGTCACGGGCGTGCTGCGCGCCGGGATCAGGATCCAGTCGCTGGTGGTGGACTGACGCGGCGCCGCCGCGCTGCCTCGGCTGCCCGCTCAGTAGTTCACGGTCACCGTGATGGTGTCGGTATAGGTGCCCGGCACCGGATCCTGGCCCGCGGCGATGGCGCCGTAGACGGGCAGCGAGGCGTTGGGAAGGTTTTTCTTGATGGAAACGCTCCCCTCGACGCTGCCCCCGGTGCCGTTGCCCCAGACCTGCGAGTAGCCGGCGTCGAAATACAGGTTGTAGCTGAGCGTCGAGGTTCCGTTCGCGAGTGTGCGCGTCGGCCTGTAACTGTTGCTCCCGCCGGTGCCGAGATCGATGGTCACGGCGTTGTTGCCCGTGACGCCGGTGCAGGCGATGTTGATCGTGCCGTTGATGTCGAGCGCGCTCGCCTGGAGCGGCGTGTAGGTGCCGAAGGCGACGCCGGTCACCATCACGGTGCAGGAGGTGATGGATCCGGCGCGTCCGGGCGGCGCGGCGAGCACGGCGAGCAGTGCGAAAGCCGTTCCGACGCCCCGCGGGTGTAGTGCCATGGTCTTAGTGTGCGCCGCTCAGTAGTTCACTGATACCAGGATGGTGTCGCCGTAGCTGCCCGGCGCGGGATCCTGACCGGCTGCCACGGCCCCGTAGACCGGGAGCGAAACGCTGGGCGTGCGGCGGCGGATGGTGGCGTTGCCTACAACGCTGCCGCCGGTGCCGTTGCCCCAGATCTGTGTGTAGGCGGCGTCGAAATACAGGTTGTAGTTGAGCGTGTAGGTCCCGGCCGTCAGCTTGCGTGGCATGTAACTGTTGCTCGAGCCCGTGCTCAAATCGATGGTCACGGTGTTGCGGCCGGTAACCCCCGTGCAGGTGATGTTGATCGTGCCGTTCATGTCGAGCGGCGCGGCCTGCAGCGGCGTGTAGTTCCCGAAGGCCACCCCGATGGCGCTCACGGTACACGAGGTGATGGTGCCGGCACGCGCCGGCGAACCGCCGAGAAGGGCGAGCGCCGCGCAGGCGAGCAGCGCTGGAGCCATCGAGCGGCGGGCGGCGCGCGCGCTCATGGGGCGTTCCGGCAGGCGATCATGCCAAGATCCGGCTGCGGCTCGCCGGCAGGCGGCGGCGGGAGGCGGAACGTACACTTGCCGTCCGCCCAGTGCGCTTCGCCCGTAGTCCCGTGGTCGTAGTTGGTCACATAGGCGAGGCCGTCGAGGCCCACCGGGAAATCCTCACCCGAGAGAGTGACGGTGGCGCCCGCCGGCACCGGAGTGCCGTCGGCGCGCCTGAGCTTGAAGACCCCCGCATGGATGCGCTTCACCGGGAAGTCGACCAGCACGCCGCTGCGGTACGGCGGGACGACCTGCACCTTCGGGTCGGCGACCGCGGCATCGAGCGGCAGCTGCAGCGGGTCGATGCTCAGGCGGTTGACGTCATAGGAGCGCAGGTCGCGCACCACCGCGAGCCCCGCATCGTCGGTGCGTGCCACGGGCTGGTTGTCGTAATAGACCGTGATGTCCGGGATTCCGCCGACTTGCACCGTGGCGAAGCTGTCCGTGACGGTGCGCGTCGCGCGCAGCTCCCCCTCCATGAGAGTCAGGCCTCCGTTCAGGGTGAGGCTCTGGGCGCTCGAGTCGAGATAGCGCGCCGCCTGGGCGCTGACCAGTAGCGCGTCGAACTGGCGCTGGTACTGAGCGTTGTAGCTGGCGTCGGTGCCCACGGACAGCAGGTAGCCCTCGCCGGGACCCGGCGGCAGGTTTTTCTGCAGCGTCTCAACCAGTGCAGCGTTGGGGGAGGGCTGTTGGCTGTCGTAGCGCACCTGGGTGGAGGTGTTACGGCGGCTGTCGAGCGGCAGCACGTAGAAAGCCGAGCCGTAGGTGTCGGGTGTCGGGCCCATGGTGCGGCTCACCGTGGCGCTGAAGCTCCCCCGCCCGATGTTCACCGAGTAGGTGACACCGAAGGACTGCTGGCGCGTGTCGTCGGGATTGCGCTGATCGACCCAGGCGAACTGCAGATTGCCGGGCTTGCCCATGTTCCAGCCGAGCTGCGCGAGGTTGCGCTCGAGCGGCACCGGCACCCCGCTCACGTCGCCTACTTCGCGAAAGCCCGAAGTGGAGTGCTGCGCCTCCAGAATCAGGCTGAAGCGCTGATTGATCCGCTGGATGCCGAGCGCCGCATAGGTTCCGGAGCTCGAGGGCTGCGCAGGGCCGCCGAGGAGTCCTTGAGTGGCCGACTGGCCGCCGACCGCGAGGTCGGCCGTCACGACCGCCCAGTGATCGATTCCCTGCGCGAGATCGATGCCGCCCGCCCACGGGCCGTTCTTCATGGCCTCGCCATGAAACTCGCCGGTGAAGAGCGCAGTGAAGCCGTGGCGCCAGGTTCCGGAGGCGATGAGCGGCCCATAGTCGCCGCTGGTCAGGCCGTAGTTCTCGCGCACCGGACCCAGGTCGATGTCGTAGAGCGACAGTCCCGGCTGCAGCATCACGGCGGCCGAATAGAACGGCACCGAGATGATCTGTTCCTGGCCGAGGGCGTTGCGCACCACGATGTTGACGTCGCCGCTGCCATTCAGCGCCGGCACCTGGTTCACGACGAAGGGGCCCGCCGGCACTTCGCTCGATCCGACGGCCCGGCCGTTGACGAACACGTCCACCGTCGAGGGCACGACCGCAGTTCCGGTCGCCGCGAGGAGCGGTGTGGTCACGAGATCCGGCCGGATGCCGTAGTTGGTGCCCCACTGCAGTCCGCCGAAGCGCACCGCATTGGCCCACGAGCCCGGGACACTGACGGTATCCCCGAGGCGCAGCGTCTCGAGCGAGTCGGGAAAGTCATGGCTGAAGGTGCTCTCGAGGCGCACGAAGGTGCTGGTGCCCTGGGTGGTCTGCTCGGCGCCGGTGTTGATGAGCACTCCGAGGGGGCTGAAGATTCCAAGCTCTCCAAAACCGCTCGCGACGTCGGCACCCGAGTACTGGCCCCTCTGGCCGTAGAGCTCGTAGTTGAAGAAGGCGCCGGTGCCGGCCTTCGACATCGGCGGTCGGCTGAGGCCGAGAAGCGCGAGGCTCGAGCTCAGAAAGGCGGCGGCCGGGACGTTGACGCTCGCCGCGCTGCGCGCCTCATCGAACGTCACTTTCGCGCCGGCAATGGCGCTCACCGCGTAGTAGCGCTTGCCGTCCGCGACGTGGGGCGGTGCGGCCGGGAGCTTGAGGCGCAGCCGCACGAAGTCACTCTCGGCGAGCCACAGTCCCCCGCCGGCGTCGCGCAGCGCCACTACGTCCCGGCCCGAGAGCACGCCGTTCACGCGCAGCTCGAGCACGGTCGCTCGCCAGTCGTTGTCAGGTCCGGCGGCGTCGTCGGCGCTCGCTGCGGCCATGCAGCACCACAAGAGCACCGCGCAGATTCCGGATGCGCCCCGATTGAGTCTCTGCATGGCGCATGGTCTTCTTAGGGAGCACCCGGGCTGCTGGTGACGGTGAAGTCGCCGGCATCCGAGTGGCCACGCACGACGATGGGGCTGCCGTGCGCGAGGCTGCTGCCCGGACGCAACTGCCAGTGCGCGGCCGTGCCGGGCAGGAGATAGTGCGACTGCTCGGTGTGCAGCTCCGCCTTGGCGGCCCGATCGCGCTGCACGTCGAAGTCGAAGATCTGCAGATGTGCCGTGCCGCGGTTCTGCGCCTCGACATCCAGGGTGCCGTCCGGCAGCCAATGGTGGCTCCAGGCGAGATCCGCGGCGGCGTGCGCCCGCGGGCTGACGAACACCGGCAGCGTGATGCGCAGCGCCACCCGCAGCCCGGTCGTCTCCGGAGGAGTCGCGGGCGGGATCTCGTTGAGCACCAGACGGTAGGGGAGCTCGCGCGCGGCGTCCGGCTCGCGCAGCAGTGCGATCCTGAGCACCTGCACTCCGCGCGGCGGGACGGTGAAGATCGGCGGAGTGACCAGCAGATCGTGAGAATCGTCGAGCTGGTCCTGGCCGTCATGTTGCGACCAGGCGGCCGGCCGCACCTGGACGACGACCGGTGCGTCCTCCTGGTTGCGCACGGTGAGGACCGCGGTGCGCTCCTTTGGACTTAACTCGACGCGGATCGGGGCAACACTCAAGGTACTGGCTGCGACCGTGGAGGCCGCAGCCAGTACACCCATTGCCAGAAGCGTCGCCGCGATCGCCCTCATGTCGCCTTAGTACGCGACGCTGACGGTGACCGTGTCGTTGTAGGTCGCAGGCGGGGCGTTGAGGTTTGCGCCGGCGTCGGTGATGAGGCCGTACGCCGTGAACGTCAATCCCGTACCCATGCCCGAACCCGCGCCGGTGTTGGTCTGAGAGCCTGCGGTGCCGTCACCCCAGACGGTCGTCCAGGCCGCGTCCTTGTAGAGGTTGTACTGCAGGGTGTCACCCGCGCCGCCGTCGGTCATGAGGCGCTGGGCGATCGTCCCGCCGGTCGTGGTGCCCTTATCGAGCGCCACCGTGAAAGTGGTGCCCTTGGTGCACTTGACCGTGACCGTGCTGGTGGTGGACAGGTTTCCGGTTCCCGGATAGTACTGACCGAACGCCGCGGCGGTTGCACCGACCGAGCAGTTCTTGGTCACGCTGGCCGACACGGCGATGCTGGAGGTGGCAGGATTGGGCGGGGCGGCCTGGGCCGCACCGGCAAGAGCCAGCAGCGAGCCCGCGCTGAGACAGGCAATAACATTACGCATAAAACTCCCGAACGTTGTAAGAAAACAAACTGGTCGCGGCTTCCGTTACCGCTTTTCTGCGGCTTCCGTGTCCGCTTGTTGGGTGTGATCTTGAAGAAAACGCTCGGGAAATTACGGGCATAGGTCCCATTTCCGGGGTTCGCCTGATGAGCGTTTTTGCGGATATGAGAAGCGGTCGAGCCTCTCGAGGCGCGGGGAGTCAGCGCGGCGGCGAGCGCGCCGAGGCGCAGTGTGAGTCAGCTCTCACGCCCACGACGCGCGCAGCGACGCGCGTCACACCCGGGCGTCAGTAGGTGACGGTCACCGTGATCGTGTCACTGTAGAGCCCGGGGGCGAGATCCACGTTCGCCGGAGCGTCAGGTACCTGACCGTAGACGGTCTGGGTGATCGCAGCGCCGCTCATGAGTCCGCGGCCGACGCCACCCACGGTCGCAGTGCTTTGCGTACCGTCCCCCCACACGGTCGTGTGAGCCGCCGTGGTGTAGAGGTTGTATTGCAGGCGGCTCGCGCCCATCGACATGAGGCGCTGAGTCACGGTACCGCCGCCGATGCCGGCGTTGAGCGCGACACTGAACGGTGCGCCTTTGGTGCAGCGGACCGCAAGCGTAGTGCTGGCGGAGGCATTGCCCTGTCCCGGCTGGTAGGTGCCGAAGCTCAGGGGGTTCGCCGACACCGTGCAGGTCGAAGCCAGGGTCACCGAGACCATGATGGTGGTGCTGGCGGTCGCAGCGGAGGAATCGTCGGCTGCCGCGAAGAGCAGCGCGGCTCCCAGGGAGCCGATGAGCAGTCTCGCCTTGGAATGTCCCGAGCGCTTAAGTGAAACCATGGTGCCCTCGTTCCGTGGACGCAGGAATCAGCCGACTGCTGCTGAGCGGTCTGATCCGTTATCGTCCGGACCGGCCGCGACTTGAGGCTCGCAGTGGTCCTATTCAGGGCCGATGATTCTTAGAGGCGACGTAGCGCGTCGATCCCTTGGTTGTGCCAGTTCCGCCGGACTCCAGCTCCCGGCGCGCCCTGCGGACTGAGTGGTTGTTGGAATGGTCCGCAACGGCCCGATAGTGCTCCCGCACTCGCGGTTTAACAAGACGCGGAGTATGCGGGGCGAATTAAGTTGAGTCGCTCAGGACCCGAGCTC
>Ga0335079_10003370_pt1 | contig 18471 bp, 16 predicted proteins | sample Lox_Sample_33_FD_206719 | JGI IMG/M metagenome (GOLD analysis project Ga0335079, IMG submission 206719) | Soil microbial communities from Loxahatchee National Wildlife Refuge, Florida, United States - Lox_Sample_3.3 | ecosystem: Environmental > Terrestrial > Soil > Wetlands | place: USA... | reverse complement strand
CCAGAATGACACGGATATGGCGATGGCGCGCCGCCTGAATGGCGCCTTCGACCTCAGGCCGCGGCGCGCGGTCCGAACCCATTGCGTCCAGAGCTATGACGCTTGGCATTGTGAGCGAATTTACTTCGCTTCTTCGATTTCCAGAACTTCGCGGCCTTTATAGTAGCCACACTTCGGGCACGCGCGGTGCGGCAGCTTGCGCTCGTGGCAATTTGGACACTCGGAAAGCGAACGGGCCGTCAGTGAATCGTGCGCCCTGCGGTTTCCCGTGCGCGCCTTGGAATGTCTCCGTTTCGGATTAGGCATTCGAACTCCTCATTTCTCCTTAAAATTGTCCTGCGCGAAGTATGAGCTTCGCGTCACCCAAGCTCATACCAAGTCGACGGACCTTGCGCTTCTTGGGCGCAGGTGCGTGGCGCTAATTTTCCAGCTTGGTGCGAATCTCTTTCAGCGCCGACCAGCGGGGATCTTCCACCGGCTGTTTGCATGCACACTGGTCAAGGTTCAAATTCTTGCCGCAATGCGGACAAAGCCCTTTGCAATCCTCGCGACAGATCGCCCTGACCGGCAACGCCAGCAGAATCTGCTCCCGCAGCGCGTCCTCCAGAAGCAAGCCTTCTCCCTGATAATAACTGACTTCGGCTTCCGCCGTGGTCACAGAAAGCTCCTCGCGCCCGGCATCCGCGCCTTGAGGCCGGTAAAGCAGATCGAAGGCGCGGTCAACCTTCACTTCCACCGGCTCCAGGCACCGCGCACATGCCATTTCGACCTTGGTATGCAACGAGCCGGCGATGCGAATATCGTTGATCTTGCCGCGATGTCCCGAATGCTCTTGCACTAACTGGGCACGCCCGGAACTCCCGAGCACCGAACTCTGCCGCAAATCGGGGTCTAAATCAATCGACCCGGCGGGCAGTTCCTCTTCAAAATCAATGGGATGGAGTTCCAATTCGCGGATTTGAATAAGCATGGGACCCTCCGCGCCCACCTGACACCGCCCGACGCGGAAGCACGCTCAGAAGCGCAAGTTCTGCAGGGAGCAAAATTCAAGGATAAAGACGGGAGTTCGGGGGTGTCAACTCTGCGATCTCATCTCCAATGGGGGTAGGCCGAGTCTCGCCGGGGTTGCGAGATCCGGCGTCACGTCTGGCGCGGACATTCCGGTGCCCGCAAATTTAAGTTATGTTCCACGTGGAACGTATCGTCATAACGGAATGAGCATCACAATTCTGCCATGTACTTAGACAGCGACAGCCGGCCCTCGTAAGAACCGCTGGTCTCCGCATGACCTAGGCGGCTTTAGACTCGTCGCACAGCTGCTGATAATAATCGCGCCCGCGCTCATAACCCCGGCTGAATGGCTTCGCGACGTCCCGGCCCGGGTATCGCTTCTCCAGTTCTTCGATCCTGGCGTCCATCTCTCCCAGCGTTTGATCGTATTCTTTGCAGCGTGTCCGCGCGTGCAGCGCTGACTCAAACCCGAGCCGGTAGAAAACCTCGTCATCTCCGAACTTTCGGCCCTGCGCCGAGTAGTGTTCCTGCTCGGCACTGCGCAAGCCAATCCACCATTGCTCGCGCGCAGCATCGACCGTTTCAGCCCCCTCGACTTGCAACAGTTCGCGAAAACGTGAGGCCTCGGTTTCGTCCGTGGCCTGGGCGATTACCACGCTGCGGCCTTTACGGAGAGCGTCTTCATAGACAAAGATTTCATCCTCCGGCAAGCCTTCGGTCATGGAATTTTCCAGTTTTGCACCGGCTGCGGAACCCACCGTCGCTCCGGCCAGCCCCAAAACCGCTCCACCCAGCAACCCGATCGCGGTCACCGGTCCGACTCCGGGAATAATGGCCGCCAACAGCAACGGGCCAGCCGAGAGACCCGTAGCCACTCCCACAACCGCGCCGACCGCCTTTCCCATCCCCGGCTGCTCGGCGGCCGCTTGTGGCACAGACTCCAACTCCGCCCGGCTGCTGCCCGGAGTCAAAAGCGTGATTCGGTCGTCGTGCGCTCCAGCTGAACTCAACTCAGCCACGGCGTGTTGCGCTTCCGATTGCGAAGCAAATACTCCGGTCACAGTTTTCATCCTGGTCCTCCAGTTGAATACCCCTCAGTACGTGTTTTGAGTCCGATCCAGCTATGTTCGTTGCCAAGATACTGAAATTCACCGGCAAGGCGGCCGAAGCGTTTGTGCGCCAGATTCCAGCCGGCAAGCGAGTCTTCGCAAGCCAAGGTGCGGGATGTGTTGATGGCAGCGGCTAAGTCGAGGCTCCTGACATCGTGCTGCAACCACCGCAAATATATGTGCCATCGAAGCCACGCGAGGTGCCCTGATGATTCAGTATGCATGTGATACGTGCTTAGCCGTCAAGCAGCCGGAGGAACAATGGATCGTAGGCCTCGCGGCGGAAACTGTAGGAGCCACATCGGCGCGGCGGGAGATCAACATCCAGTCGGTTTGGAGCAGAGAGACAGCTGTGCATCTCTTAGCGGTTCACTTTTGCTCTGCGCAATGCAAGGACAAATACATGGCCAAACTCTTCGTTCCCGACGCGCAAGCCGTCGTTGAACGGACGACCCCGCCAGGAAAGAAAATCAGCGCCAAACGACATACCACCACGACCCGCGGACATCGCAAACGCGCAGCCTGAGCTATGCGGAACCTGTAGGGCGAGCCGGTCGCGGCGCAGGTAGAAATTTTGCTTTGCATTGTCATCCCGAGCGGAGCGAGGCGTGAGCCGAGCGCAGTCGAGGGACCTTGCACTGCCGCTCCTTCGGCACCGGCGTGTCAAGGGAACCGGCACAAGGTCCTTCGACTCCGCTCAGCATGACAAAGGAAAGGCGACACGCCCGTCCTACACGCGCGGCGTTCAGCTCACCCAGTCCAGGAACTTGTAATACGCGCCGACGAACGGCAGGAACCAGGGCGTGCCGTAATAAAAACCCAGCGGCGCGCCGGGGAACGGGATGTCCATGAACGGGACGTCGGGCTGGCTGCCCGCGATGAGCTCGGCCATTTTCTGGCCGAGCCAGGTCGCCATGGCGACGCCGTGGCCGGCATAGCCGAGCGCGTGGTAAACAGCGTCGATCTGGCCGGCGTGGGGCATGATGTCGAAGGCAAAATCGAGCGTGCCGCCCCAGACATATTCGAGGCGTGTGTTTGCGAGTTGCGGATAGACCCCGACCATGCCGCGGCGCAGGATTTCGGCGCTGCGCCGGATGGAGTTTTCGGTCTCAGGAAAGAAAGCCGCGCGGCCGCCGAAGAGCATGCGCCGATCGGGAGTGAGCCGGTAGTAGTACAGATAGTGCTTGGAGTCGTAGATCATGCGGTTGCGTGGGCTGAGCTCGCGCGCCAGCGCCTCGGGTAGAACCTCGGTCGCAATGATGTACGAGCCGATGGGAATGATCTTTTTCTGCAGCGCGGGAGTGGCTTTGCCGGTGTATCCGCTGGTGGCGACGAGAACGTGCCGCGCCCAGAGTGAGCCTCGCGAAGTGGTCAGTCGCCAGCCGGGAGCTGCGTTGCGAGAGGCGCGTTCGACTCTTTGCACCTGCGTGTTTTCAAAGATACAAGCGCCGGCGGCGATGGCGGCGCACGCAAGGCCTGCGACGTATTTCGCGGGATTCAATCCGGCACTGGTCTCATCTACCATGCCGCCGTGATAAATGGAGGAGCCGATTTCGTCCGGCAACTCATTTTTCGTGACCACGCGAATGGGATGATTGAATTCCCGTGCGATGACGGCGGCTTGCCGCGCGTACTCGTCGAAGTGCCGCTGCTTGCAGGCGACTTCCAGATGACCGCTGCGAGAGAAAAAGCAATCGATCTTCTCCTCGCGAACGATCTGCTCGACGCAGTCGATTGAGGCGAGCGAAGCGGCGTACATGCGTTGCGCGAGTTCGCGGCCGTAGGCAGAGATCAGCTTCTCGGCCCCCAGCTTGAGGCCGGTGAGGACCATGCCTCCGTTGCGCGAACTGGCGCCCCAGCCAATGGTATGCGACTCAGCGACCACGACCTTAACGCCGAGACGCGCGAGGGTGCGCGCCGCAGAAAGCCCGGTGAACCCGGCGCCGATGATCAATACGTCCGCCGTTTCCGGGGGCGCCTGCGCAGCGCCGACGGGCATGTTGACAGTAGTGGACCAGTAGTTTTGTTCGCGGATGCTCATGCGGTCACAGCACGGCAGTTTCTTCGATCAGCTTTCCTTCGGCAAAGCGCGACAGGGCGAGCAGCGACGTATCCACCAGATCGCATTTGCTCGTAAGGATAAGATCTGAGAGAATTTTGCCCGTGGCCGGCGCATGCATGACGCCGTGCCCGCTGAACCCATTCGCCAGATAGAAACCCGAAACGCCCGGGGCTTCGCCCAGAATGGGGTGGTGGTCAGGCGTCATCTCATAAAGCCCCGCCCATGCACGCTTGGGATTGACGGCAAGATTCTCAAAAACCGGCACCCGATCGGCGGCGCGAACCAGAATCTTTTCTATAAACCCGGGATCAAAGTCGGTCTTGAAACCCGGAGTCTCTTCCGGATCGTTCCAGGCGAGCAGAAATCCCAGTGCTTCCGGACGAAAGTGAAATCCGTTCGACATGTCGATGATCATGGGCGCCGTATGCGGGAACTGGTCGAACGGTTCGGTCGGCACCAGCATGCGCCGCAACGGCTCGACCGGGAGATCGACCCCGGCCATGCGGGCGACTTCGGCCGCCCACGGTCCCGCCGCGTTGACAACTTGTTGCGTCGAGACCGTTCCGTTCTCCGTTTTGACGGCGAAGATTCCATTCTTGTCACGCTGAATGCCAATTACCGGCGCATGCCGCTGCAGCTTGACACCATGATCGACCGCCCAGGACATGAATCCGACCGCCGCACTGTAGGGATCGACGAAACCGTCAGTCGCGCAGAAGCTGCCGCCCACAATGTCATCCGAGCGGAGCTGGGGAAACATGCCGCGGATTTCGTCTCCTGAAACGAGGCGAACGTCTTTCAGGCCGAAAGCGACTTGCTTTTCGTAATTCGCTCGCAGGTAAGCCATGTGCTTGTCGCTGGTCGCGCAAAAGAGATAGCCCTGCGGGCGGTAGTCGCACGGGTATCCGAGACGCTCATGGAACGAGGCATAGAAAGGGATAGAGTAGAGCGACATCTGAATATTGATGGGAGTGGAAAACTGGGCGCGGACGCCGCCCATGCTCTTGCCGGTTGATCCCTTGCACTGAGCGGACTCCCGCTCGAGAACCAGAACATTCTTGCAGCCCGCCGCGGTGAGGTGCCAGGCGATGCTCGACCCGACGATTCCCGCTCCGATAATGACGACGTCCGCTGTTTGCATGGACAGAGCATTGTAGTCCCCCGAAAAGACGCAGGGAACTGAGCCCTTCGGGCACCTTGAACCGCGTTCGCGGCTGCCCGTAGACTTAACACAGATGCACGTTCACGCTACCCACGCGGGCCGGAGCACATCGAAAGTTCTGCTGGTATCGCTCGGCGTAACGCTCGGCTACATCGCGCTGCTCGTGGTCGCAGGATTGCGAGCGCACTCGCTCGCACTGCTCTCGGAAGCTGGGCACAACCTGTCGGACTTCCTGGCGCTGCTGCTTTCTCTGGGAGCGGTTTATCTGCAATCGCGTCCTCCCAGCGCGACCAAGACTTACGGCTACCACCGGGCCGGAGTGCTGGCTGCGCTGGTGAATGCAGGCTCGTTGGCCGCAATCTCATTTCTGATCTTCTATGAGGCTTTTCATCGCCTGCAGAAACCCGAACATGTACAAGCCGCGACCATGATGTGGGTGGCCGGGACTGGCGTGGTGATGAACGGAATCATCGCGCTTCTGCTTTACCGCTCGGCCCAGGACGTCAATATGCGCAGCGCATTCATTCACGAACTGGGAGACACGCTCTCGACCGCGGCGGTCATCGCGGGAGGCTGGGCGATTCTGGTTACCCATCAGTACTGGGTCGACTCGGCGCTATCGGTCGGGATCGGCGCCTTGATTCTCTGGTCAGGATTCGGAATTGTTCGCGAGACGCTGAACATCCTGCTCGAAGGCACGCCGCGCGGAATCAAGCTGGAGCGGGTAGAAATCGCGATCCGCCAGATTGAGGGAGTCAACGACGTTCACGATCTCCACGTCTGGTGCATCGGGTCGGAGACGCGAGCGCTCTCCTGTCACATTTCCATCGCAGACATTCCGCCGTCCGTCAGCGAGAGAATTTTGCGGGATGTGAAAGTGCGATTGCACGATGATTTTCGTATCGACCACACGACCATTCAGTTTGAGCATGTGGTATGCGAAGTGGCCCACGGGTGCGTGATTCCAGCCGGCGGGCAACAGCCGCATGAGCATTAACCGACACATTTTCATTCAGGTAGTCGCTGAATATTGAAAACGCCACATTTGTGCAATTTTGTGCGTCATCGGCGACATACAAGTGCAAGTCATTGCACACAAGTTCGACACGGAATTTGACACAATCATTACTCCTCAAACCAGCTCTGGTGTGCTAAATTTGTTCCCCTAAGTCGCGTTGGAGCCGCCCAGCGTAGCTCCCCAGGCACCGCCAACGCAGCCGAAATACCATCGAGGATTCTATGGCCACTCTTCGTCTACGCGCCGGTGTGCGCGCTGCTCTGATAGTCGTCTTTTGTGCCGCATATGCGAGCGCCTCCGGTCCAGCGCAGGTCACCACCTATCATTATGACAACTATCGAACCGGCTGGAACTCGAACGAGACTGTACTGACTCCGGCAAACGTGAACGCCTCATCCTTCGGGCTGTTGCACTCGGTGGCGCTGAATGACCAGGTGGACGCGCAGCCCCTTTACATGCCGCAGGTGAACATCACCGCCGGGCAGTATCAGGGCACGCATGACGTTGTTTATGTGGCGGCTGAAAGCGACACGGTGTATGCCATTGACGCCGAGAGCGGCGCCATTCTTCTGAATCCGAGCTTTGGCACGCCAATTCGCTATCCGCTGGGCTGCGGCAATAACGGGCCGAATGTGGGCATTAACTCAACACCGGTGATTGATTCCACAACCAACACTCTATATGTGATGGTGTACACCAAGTCGAGCGGCACGCCGGCTTATTATCTTCACGCCCTCGATCTCGGAAGTCTGACGGATAAAGTTGCTCCGCAGTTGGTGATCGCTTCCCACACGCTGAACGATGGAACAACTTTCAACTTCAACGCCACATACCAGCGGCAGCGGCCGGGACTGCTTCTGGCGAATGGAAACATTTATGCCGGATTCGGAAGTTTCTGCGATTTTTATGCGAACCTTTCCCGGGGATGGCTCCTGGGTTGGCAGGCGGGAACCTTGACCCCGCTTGCAGCGAACCGCCTGAATGATACGCAGGCGACCTCACCCTATACATTTTTCTTGTCTTCCATCTGGATGTCGGGCTATGGCCTATCCACCGATGATTCGGGAAACGTTCTCGCAGTGACTGGAAACTCTGACCCCTCCGGGACAACCTATGACGGAGTGACGAACATTCAGGAAAGCGTAGTTAAGTTTTCACCCGACCTGTCAATGATGCTGGACATTTTTACGCCGTCCAATCAGTCGAGTCTAGATCAGTCGGACGACGATTTCGGTTCCGGGGGCGTCATGGTTCTTCCGGATCAGGGAGGCTCGTATCCACATCTTGCTGTGGCCGCTGGGAAATATGGTTCGATGTATTTCATGAATGAAGATAATCTGGGCGGCTACTCCACCCAGACGAACCATGTTCTGGGAAGCTATTCCATCGGGGGCTGCTGGTGCGGTCCTTCCTACTATGTGGACCCCAAGGATGGCGCTGCACGGGTGGTAAGCAGTGGCGGATCGACCGTCGAGGTGTGGCGGTTGCTCACCTCGCCCACAACATCTCTCAAGGAAGTGTCACACTCCGGATCAATCGGCGGGGGACAGGATCCGGGATTCTTTACGAGCATCTCCTCCAACGGTAACAGCAATGCGATCATCTGGGCGCTTTCAAGACCGGAGTCGCAGAACGTTCCCGCTATTTATTTGTATGCATTCAATCCGGACGGAGCCGGCGGCATGAAGCCATTATTCAAGGCGCATGCAGGAGCGTGGCCTAATGTCGGCGGGAATTCAAACCTGGTTCCGGTGGTTGCGAACGGAGAGGTGTTTGTTGCCAGCCACGCAAAGTTGCAGATTTTTGGGTTGAAGGCGGCGGGGAGCAAGAAGAAGTAAAAGGTCTTTGGTCATCCGGCTCTTTTGTGTTGCGATGCGAAAGCTGACCACTACGGAGGGCACAGAGGCCACAAGAGCGATGTTAATTCCCGTATTTGTTGCTCAGGTACTTCCCGACCTCATCCTCAAGCGAGCCATAATCAGAGTGGATGGTGGCCCGTAAAGCAGCCTCGGTTGAGTTACCTTCACCCAGGCGCTGGAGTATTCTTTGTAGATCGCTGATCCCGTAGGTATCGCTGATGTACTGCACTGTGGCCAGAGACTCCTCGTATGCCACGGCAGCTTGGGCTGAGTTGAAGCGCATGAAGCTGCCTTCGAGCACGTTTAACGGAATTTCACGTTGCGTCTGGAAAAGATTGGCGATCAACCGCCCGTTTGAAACCTGCTTCGGTTCCATTGCCTGAGCCACGCCCTCGTTGAGCCACTGCGGACATCGTCCAACTGCAAGCTGATTGATGAAGCAGTGAGTCAATTCGTGTTTCAAAACGCGGGCGAGATCGGAGTTCACCGAATCAATTCCACGGACCGGAATACGCAGCTTGCCATCATATACAGCGCCGCTCCATGAGGGAGCCTGGGTGACGTCAAAGTATTGCTGCTCGGTATAGAGAATGACGGTGATGGTGTTCCGCGGCGCTATGCCCAATTCGCGCACAAGATCGTCATATTCGGATTCGAGGGTGGAAAGCAGCTGCGTACGAAAGGCATCGCTAGTCTGGCGGCCCTCGAAATGGAGGCTGAAGTGGCTGCTCTCACGTTCTGAGTAGTCCGCCTCAGCTGTGGCGTCGCGTTGGGCTTTTGCCAGATATTGCTGCACAGTGGCGTCAGGGCGCAATGCAAGCGCGCGCTTCCATGTGCGCACGGCGTCCTCGGTATGGTCGGAAGCGAACTGGGCGTAACCGAGAACCGTAAGGGCATCAGGTGAATCTGGAGCCATGCGCACTGCCCTCTCAGCGTAAGGAACCGCCTCGGAAGGATTTCCCGTTCGTACCAGCAGGGATGCATAGTAGTTCAACGCGGTGACATTCTGACCATCAAAGCGCAATGCCTTGTCGAAATATATTCGGGCCTGAGCGAAATTACCGTGATCGAACTCGTGCTTGCCGGCAATCGAGTATGCCATAGCGGCGTCACTAGGATTGGCAGATTCAAGGGCAGAAAGAGCTTCCGGGTCTACCTGGTCGCCGCGAATAATCTTCTCTGACACCGCCGGATCCTGTTTCAAACTATCTGCGGGCGTGAATTCAGGCACGTCGTGCGTCTTGCTCGTCGTTGCGCTGCTATACGCAGGGGGCATGCCCCCCGCTTCGATCCGCTCCACGAGAGATTTTGGGATGGAATAACTGTCTTCCCCAACGTCGTATTGGATGTGGTTTCCCTCCTGGGTCACGTGGTCAGCCCAGATGGTACGCCCATTCTTGAGATGGATCACTTCTGCTGGACACACGGCGGCGCAGAGCGTGAAATAAGCAGATAATAAGAAGAACGTGACAGAGACTCGCACTGAGGCGAATTCTAGAGTACGGAAATCGAACGGCGTAGGTGACCGAGGTAATGCGACGGCTTCCAGATAGATTACTGTTCATTGGGCTTCTCCTGCTGTGTTTCACCGCTTTTGGACAACAAACGCCGCCGACGCAGCTTTCGCTCAGGAAAGTCAGCAGCACCACCCCGCGGCGCTACGGCCCAGCCGAAACGTTGTACGAACAGTTACGTACAGCAGACCTTGATGACGCTCGTGTCTACCACGTTCGCAATCTGAACCTGGATCGTGGTGAGATTCATATCAGTCTGGATGATGGAGTGATCGCCTTCACGCACGAGGTGGAGGGGAAAATAACGGGAGCTTTCTTCGAAGGCGATGGGGATGTACTGCTTGCACCTCCCAATCAGGTGGAGCGGGCTTCGATGACGCTTTTTACGGGCGCTGCCATCCTGGAGGAGCGCTTTGTAACGGCCTATTTCCGCTGGAATGACGACACGTTTGCCGAGATGCAAGCTCAACTTGCTTCGGAGGAGCACGGCGCAGAGTTCGTGACCCAGTGGGATGATATGGCGCGCAATCTCGCCGAAGTTGATGCATTGCGGCTGCTGGTGAGCTTCAGCAGGCTGTTGCCGGAGAAAGCGCAGGGCACCTCACCATCGCACCCGATCAACGGCAGTGCGGCGGATGACCGGCTGTTTCACGGACGGATCCAGGGACGAAAGCTCGGCGTCTTCGACATTTATTACGATTCAACCGCGGCAGAGCAGATTTGGGCCGGTCAGGCCATGCTGAAGGACGGCAGCATGTATTACGACGTGTGGACGTCGTTCTCCCTCAGCACGCCTGCGAAAACGCGCTCCCTCACACCGGGGCCGGAACGCGATCCGATTCGAATATCAGACTACCTTATCGATACCGACCTGAAGCCACCCACCGAACTCAGCGCAGAAGCGTGGCTGCAGATAGATGTTCGAAAAGGGGGTGAACGAACAGTTCTGTTCGAGCTTTCCCGGTTCCTGCAGTTGGACGATGTGGAATGCGATGGCCAGCGCGTCGAATACATTCACAACCAGGCAATTGAAGGAACGGCTCTGGCGCGGCGGGGCAACGACCTGGTTGCGGTCATCTTCCCGCGAACACTGGAAGCCGGTCAGCACCTGAACCTGCATTTTTCATACAAGGGAGATGTGCTTTCGCAGGTAGGGGCTGGTCTGCTTTACGTGGGCGAGCGGGGAACGTGGTATCCCAATCGCGGAATAGCAATGTCGCGCTTCGATTTGCGATTTCGTTATCCGGCGGAGTGGACGCTGGTGGCAACCGGAACACGGGTGACTGAGAGCGCTCCTGCAGTTGCCCCTCCGTTCGAGGCTCCTCCAGGACAGGAGAGCAGCCGCTGGATTTCGGAGAGTCCTATTCCTCTTGCCGGCTTCAATCTGGGCAAGTATCAACGAAGTTCGGTACAGGCGAACAAGATTTCTGTCGATGTCTATGCGACGCGAGGTGTGGAACGCAACTTCCCGCAATCTCGTACTCAGGAGGCGCTCGTTACTCCCCCTCCGGGCCTTGGACCCAAGCTTGCACCAATAGTTCCTGTCGCCCCGGCGCCCCCTTCGCCCGCGCGAAATGAACAGCAGGTCGCCAGCAATGCTGCGCACGCGCTGCAAGCGTACGAAGCATGGTTCGGCTCATATCCATATCAATCGCTGGCGATCACGCAACTCCCGGGCAATCTTAGCCAGGGATGGCCGGGACTGATATTTCTCTCCAGCTTCTCGTTTCTTAATGGTGAAGAACGATACAACCTTCACTTGAAACCCGCGGACGAGCTAATAATGGGTCAGGTTGCCGCCCACGAGATTGCGCACCAGTGGTGGGGAGACCTGGTTACGTGGCGCGGCTATCGGGACCAATGGGTGGCGGAAGGGCTGGCGAATTACAGCTCACTGATGTTGCTGGAATCGAAAAACCCTCAGAAGTTTCAAGAAGTTATGCGGAAATACCGGGACGACCTGCTGCAGAAAAACAAAGAAGGGTATGCCCTGTCAGAAGCTGGACCGGTCACCTTAGGGGCGAGACTGTCTTCGGCCGAGTTCCCGGATGGTTACGAGGCCATCAGTTATGGCCGTGGAACATGGCTGTTCCATATGCTGCGCTGCGCGATGCGGGATAGCGAAGCCCGACGCTCCAGCGCGGCTGCTTCGACGCTGTCCGATGAACCCTTCGTTCGCGCACTGCGGCAATTGAGAGATCGCTATTCCGGACAGGCAATTGACACCGCCGACCTCATGCACGTGTTCGAAGAAGAGCTGCCGCGCAATGCATGGTACGAAGGCAAGCAATCTCTAGACTGGTTTTACCGGGGCTGGGTGAATGGTACGGCGATTCCGAAATTCATCTTGCAGGGCGTGCGGTACGCCGATCACGCAGGGGCAACAACCGTAACCGGGACCATTGTTCAACAAAATGCGCCGGACGATCTGGTCAGCTATGTCCCGATCTACTCCTCAGGTGCGGGCAGAGTTGAATTGATGGGGAGGGTATTCGTGGACGGATCGCGGACCCGGTTTCGATTAAGCGCTCGGGCCGGCACACGCAAAATAGAAATTGACCCGCAAAGAACGCTGTTAACAGCGGAATAGTTGGCTGGACGAATTATTCCCGTTTTTGTTCCGAATTCCCAAAAATCCCAGGCAGACATTCCCGAATTCGGCCTTCGTGCCGGCATCGATCCTTCTTGGCCGTCAGCTTCAATGAAATCCGTATGGTCATCAAGGTGCAATCCAAACCGGGGGAACAGCAACGTGGAAGCAGCGGGTAGACAAGCTTTGGCAGGCCTTACTCAGGCACCTCTTGGAGAGTTCGAATCCATGGCAGGAGCGACAGCGGGGATTCTGCTTGTCGAAGATGAAGCGTTCGTGCGGCACGTTACTTGCGAGGTTCTCGAAGCGGCCGGATACCGCGTGTTCAAAGCTCGTAACGCCCGGGAAGCCGTGACTACCTTTCGAGAAAATTCCATCGAGATCCAACTACTGCTCACCGATGTGGTGTTGCCCGGACAGAGCGGCCGCGAGCTGGCGCAACAGCTTCGACACCTGAAGGCTGGACTAAAGACAATTTTTGTTTCGGGCTATCCGAAGAATGGAAAAGGGACAAAAGGCATCGCGGGAGTCTCATTCCTGGAAAAACCCTTCTCTTCGGAAGGCTTACTGCGGAAGGTTCGCGAAGTTTTGTCCCCGGAGGACTTGGCTAGGCAGGCCGCCGCTGGCGGGTAGCTTGAACGATCTGCTGGGGAATTTCGTGCAGCGATACAACTTGTTTTAAGAGGCCTGGAACTTCCGCGCAGGAGCGAGGCATGCCGTAAACCGTGCAGCTTGCCTCATCCTGACCAATCGTAAACCCTCCTTTCCCGGCGATTGCCTTCATTCCCTCAACCCCATCTGCACCCATACCAGTCATTATGACGCCCATTGCCAGGGACCCGTACACATCGGCAACCGACTGCATCATCACATCCACCGACGGACGGTGCAAAGTTTTGTCAGGAAGTTCGGAAAGGTGAATGACGCATTTCGAGTTGCTCTCGCGAGCCACCGTCATATGCCGGCCTGCGGGAGCAACGTAAGCCACTGCAGATTCGATCGGGTTCTCGTGCTCAGCCTCACGCACCGAGATCTTGCATAAATTGTTCAGGCGGCGAGCGAAGGGACCGGTAAAGCCTAACGGCATGTGCTGCACGATCAGTAAACCTACGGGAAGGTCGGCCGGCAGTATTGGCAGAATTTCCTGCAATGCCTTTGGCCCGCCGGTTGAGGTTCCTAAGGCCACTACAGAAGGAGGAGTTTGAGGCAACAATCGCGGAGTGGGACGGGCGTGCTGAACAGGGACGGCAGGCTTGCGCAAAAGGCCACGGTGTCCGTATTGGTGTGCTGCCTTGAGTTTGGCAATCAGTTCGTCCCGAATGTTGACGAGGTCCAATGAAGAAACAGCCTGAGGCTTCGCTATACAATCAAATGCTCCGCTCGCCAGAGCTTCCAATGTCGTTTCCGCTCCTTCTTGCACGAGCGAACTGACCATAATCACGGGCCGGGGTACTTCCTGCATGATTTTCTTAAGTGTTTCAACTCCATTCAGGCCGGGCATAATGACGTCCAGCGTGATCACATCTGGCCCTAGTGCGATCGCTTTCTCAATGGCTTCTGTTCCGCTGCGTGCTGTACCAGCAATGCAGAGCTCAGGATCGGATTCAATCATGCGAGTGATCGCGGTGCGCATGACGATGCTATCGTCCACCACCAGCACTCGAATCGGATTTTCGAGCGGAGTATTCACCGCCCGCCCCGGTACAGGACGCTCACGAGACGATGGACTTCCTCCATGTAACCTTCCAGCTCAAAAGTGAACCGCGCCAGGTCGAAGGTCCTGAGCGCAGGGCATTCACTCAGCAGGACAGCGAAGGCGCTTTCTTCAGTAAACGTGACTTGGCGCTCTTCGATGTACCCATAGCCAAGCCCATTCATGCGGCAAAGCAAGTCGCTTAAAGAGATGATTGAAACCAGTTCCCGCTGAGTGCTCGCGGTTTCGGGATCGTGGTGGCAGCTGATGGTCGCAATAATCTCAGCCGGCAAACTCCAGCGCTCCCCGAGGATTTTGCCGGTGTGGCAGTGGTCGGTTCCAATGTAAGCGATTTCGGCTTCATGCAATGCAATGCCTTTTGCGGCTGCGGTTTCAAGGCATTGCTGAAATTCCGCAGGGATAATCCAAAGGTGGGCCACAATGCCGATGTCGTGAAGCAGGCCGGCAAGATACGCCTTTCCGGGCTCGGAAAAGCCGATCTTCCTGGCAAATTGCCTGCTGACCAGCGCACATCCCAACGAGTGCTCCCAGAACACCACGGGATCGACGTCGCTCCCTCCCGAGGGAAGCAGTGCCAACACCGAGCAGGAGATGGCGATGTCACGCATCCGCTGCATTCCCAGACTTACAACTGCGCTGCGAACACTGTTCACCTTCTGCCAGCGTCCAAAGAGTGGCGAGTTCGCCATATGAAGGCATTGTGCGGCGAGAGACTTGTCCTGCGAAATAAGGTCCACTACTTTCTGAATCTCCATCTGATCGGGCGGCAGTTCCAGATACTGGATCAAGGGGTAGAGCACAGCGGGAATGGTGGGCATCCTTTCGAGGCCTTCAAGTTTGTTTCGTAGCTCTTGTTGTACATCGGTCATAACATTCGCCTTAACGGCTGACCACCCGTTTCGCCGATTTGACGTACGCCGTGGCTGAGGGCAAGTGAACCAGCCGGAAATCGTCGGTGACTCCGTAAAGTGATTCCGCATGGCCGAGAAACAGATATCCGTGCGGAAGAAGATTGTTATAAAAGTGCTGAATAACGCGTTTTTTTGAGCCCATATCAAAATAGATCAGCGCGTTGCAGCAGAAAATCACGTCCAGTCCCTTAATAAATGCCATGCGCGCATCATCCAGAAAGTTCACCCGGTTGAAAGTCACTTTTTCTCTAACGCTTGGATTCACGTGCAATTCGTTCCCACGAGCGGTGAAGTATTTCTGCTTGAAATAAGCTGTGAGATTTCGCGTGCTGTAGGTGCCATACAGACCATTTTTCGCCTGGCCGATGGAGCGCTCATTCAGATCGGTCGCGATGACTTCATAAGTCCAACCTTTCAGTTTCCCGGCGAGCTCTTCCAGCATGATCATGCTCAAGGTGTACGGCTCCTCGCCAGTGGAGCAGGCCGCGCTCCAGATCCGCAGATGCCGGAGGGCAAGTTTCGCCCGGGCTTCCACTATTTTTGGCAGAACGATATTGCGAAGCGCGTCAAGCTGCGGTTGGTTGCGAAAGAAGCAGGTTTCGCCGATGGTAATCTCGTTCAGCAGGTTGAGGAGTTCCGTCTGACGAATCGGCTTGATGGTGAGGCAATCGTAATAGTCGCGGAGCGAAGTAACGCCGAGCACTCCCATGCGCTTTGTGCAACGGTCCTCCAGGAACCGCAGCTTGTTATCGGGTTGAAAAATGCCTGCGACCTGGTACACCAGGTCACGCAATTGCACCAGCACGGGATTCGGCGGTCCCAGCGACGTCTCGGCTGCGCGGAACGGGCTTGAAGACATGATTACTGGATCACCTCGTTTAGAGCGTTGCCCTGCGCCATTGCCAGCAAGCCCGCGGGATCGAGAACAAGCCGGACGCGCCCGTCACCGCTAATGGTTGCCCCTGCCACGCTCGAGCAATTGTGGAGATACGACCCGAGCGGCTTAATGACGGTGGACTCCTGGCCGACGAGGTGATCCACGAGCACGGCAAGCTGCCGCCCCCCGACGGTGAGGATTACAGCTTTTTTTTGCATGTCTCTTTTCGTTTTTGCCCGTGTGGGAAAAATACGGTCAGGACGCAACAGGGGGAGGGTCTCACCGTGCAAGCGCAGCACCTCGTTCGCCTCGACACGATGCACATCGTTGTCCCTGATTTTGGCGGTTCGCAGAACGGAACGCAGCGGCAGAGCGTACACTTCATCCGCGATTTCGACGAGTAAGACAGGAAGAATGGCGAGCGTAAGCGGCAATCGGAGCAGAACGGCAGTTCCGGTTCCCAAGTGGCTTTGGAGTGCAATGGTTCCGTTCATGCGCTTCAGATTCGAGCGCACAACATCCATGCCAACTCCGCGGCCGGACAGATTGTTGGCCTTCTCTGCCGTGCTGAATCCCGGCAGAAAGATGAAATCCATGATCTCGCGCTGGGTCAGAACTTTGGCCCGCTCCGCAGAGACAATTCCTTTTTCGATGGCTTTGCGAAGAACGCGATCCGAGTCGATTCCCGCGCCATCATCGGAAACACTGATCACAATCTGATCGCCTTCCTGGGAAGCCTCGAGGCGAATCGTTCCTTTGCGCGGCTTTCCGGCGGCAACCCGCACATCCGGCATTTCGAGTCCGTGATCAAGAGAATTACGGACGAGATGAACCAACGGATCGCCCACCAGTTCAACCATAGTTTTGTCCAATTCGGTCTCCTCGCCACGCACAACCAGATCAACTTCTTTGTTGAGGCTGTGGGCGATGTCCCGGACCAGACGGGGAAACTTACGAAAGACTGAATCAATCGGCACCATTCGGGTTTTCAGACCGGCCGTTTGAAGTTCCTCCGTGATGAAACTGAGGCGAGCAGTGGAATGGGTCAATGCTTCCTCTAGTTGCCCGGCCTTGGTCCGGCCGAGCGTGAGATCGCTAGAGAGCCGAACCAGGCGGTTACGTTCCAGAACCAGCTCGCCGATCAAATTGATTAGTTCATCCAGCTTGCGCACGTCCACGCGCATGGTGGCGGCGGCTACGTCCGCCGTTGTTTCTGCTGGCGCCTTTTTTTGTGCGGAGGCAGTGTCTGCATTTGGAGCATCAGGCTGGCGCGGCGTTGGCAGCTTTGCGGGCGCCTCAGAAGCCGCCGCATCTTTTGAGTCGGAAGCGTCAGGGCGTTGCACGGCTTGCAACTCTGTCAGCAGAGCATCCGTTTTATATTGCTTGAGACCACCGTGGGAGATGTCGGCCAACATCCGGCTGAGTTGATCGCGCGTTTGGAGAAGGGCATCGATGATGCGTCGATTGAGCTTGATTGAGCCGCGCCGCAGGTCATTCAGCACATCTTCAGCCCGATGACTCAGCTTTACGATGGGATCGAAACCAAGGAACCCTGATGTGCCTTTAATGGTATGTAGCGCCCGAAAGATGCGGTTCAGCAGGTCGGCATCTTCCGATTTCGATTCCAAGCTGACCATGTCCTGATCCATGCCCTGCAGTAGTTCCTCGGACTCGGCGAGGAAATCCTGCACAATCCCGGGATCTTGAGACAAGTCGTTTTCCATCGGCGCTTGCTTCTTCCCGCGAAATTCCGCCGCTCACACTAGGCGGAAGCAGCGGAGCTGAAATCATCAGAGTCGGCCATCAAACGGTCCACGTCGAGCAGGATGAGAAGGCGGTTATCAAGTTTGCCGACGCCATAGACATACTCCCGTTCAACCTTACCCAAGCGCGGCGGCGGCTCGACTGTGCTGGCCGGAATGCGGAGAACTTCCGAAACAGAATCGACGATGAAACCGAGTACCGTCCCCTTAACTTCAATGACGACGATGCGTGTTTGCTTGTCATGCGGCAACTCCTCGAGGCCGAAGCGCTTGCGCAAGGCGATAACGGGAATGACTTTGCCGCGAAGGTTGATTACACCATCCACAAAAGGCGGTGAATTCGGTACGCGAGTCAACTCCTGGATGCGAATAATTTCCTGGACCCGCAGAATGTCGAGGCCAAATTCTTCTCCGCCGATATGGAAGCTGACTAGTTGCAAAAGTTCGCGATGCTCTTGTCCAGCGACATGAATGTTGGTCGTGCTGGACATTGATCTGGCTTCCGGATCCATATTGTCTCTCCCGAGGTACCGAATCCTCTATTGCGTGGCCGCGGCGATTGCGATTGAAATTGCCACTCAAGCCTTGTAAAGCTCTGTCGTCAGGCGGCGCTTTCCCTATGCACTTCTACGATGACGCTGTCGCAGCAAGAGCCTTCACCGGCTTGGGTTCCCCCGACCGCATTGCCAAATCTCCTCCGCGTTTGAACGAGCGAGGACGCGCCGCCTGATAGGAGTGCCCGTTTTGCCCGAGCTTGAAAGTGCCCACGAGTTTCTGCAGATCGAGAGCCAGCCCGGAAAGGTCCTGACATGCCTTCGCCGACTGCTGCGCCCCCTCCGCCGCTTCCTTCACCAGCCGAGCGATCTGCTCCATGTTGTTGT
>Ga0335079_10003369_pt1 | contig 18472 bp, 12 predicted proteins | sample Lox_Sample_33_FD_206719 | JGI IMG/M metagenome (GOLD analysis project Ga0335079, IMG submission 206719) | Soil microbial communities from Loxahatchee National Wildlife Refuge, Florida, United States - Lox_Sample_3.3 | ecosystem: Environmental > Terrestrial > Soil > Wetlands | place: USA... | reverse complement strand
GCGCTCTCATCGCCTCCCCGTAAACGCTCTCGCCAGCGCGACCGGTCGGCCCCCGCCCACCGCTGCCTGACCACCTGAAGAGCCTCGTCCTGGGCCTGCCCTCCGAGATGCGCATAAAGCATCATCGCGATGTAGGGGACGTAGGGACTTTCAGTCTCCAGAAACTTCAGCCCGGTCTCCTCGAAATCCGAGTCGTGCATGAGAATCTTGCCCAGCGCCGCCGTATAGAGCATGCCGGAGTGTGTGTCATTGTTGGGGTTGACGTCCGCCCGGCGAAGTGCTTCCTGCGCCACTGCCCTCGCTTCGGAGTACTTGCCCAGAAAAAGATTCGCCCAGAAATCCAGCAGGTACAGATTCGGATCGTCGGCGTCCTTCGGCACCGCCATGGCCTGCCGTGCCATCGTGTGGGCTTCCTGGTAGCGTTCCCTGTCCAGTTCCGCTTCCACCAGTTCGGTCAGGGCCTGGCCCTTGATTCCGGGTACCGGCGAGGATCCCAGCTTGCGAAGGATCTCTTCGCATTCGGTCCAGTGGTCTCCGGAACCTACCCTGGAGAGATATGCCAGAGCATTGGCCCTGGCAAAGAGAGTCCAGTCCCGAGCCCAGGCCCGGTCCGTGGACGAGAGGTTACTTGCCGGAATTCTCTTCTCCAGTTGCCCGGCGAGGTCCAGCGACTGCTGCAGTTCTTCCGCGCGCTCGTGGTTGCTCAGCTGGACGGCGAGCTCGACCGAAGTGCGGACATCCTGGCGGACTGCCGCCAGATCCTTCAGGATGTTCCACGACCACTCTTTGGGGCCGGGCTTCTCGAGGAGTTTCTCCGCGTCTTGATACATCTTCCAGGCTTCGTCGGTGTTCATGCGCGAGATGGCGCTCTTCAGAAATGCCTCGGCGCTTTGCCTGGTTTCCAGCGAATCCGCGAATGGCTGATAATCCTCGAGTGCTTCGAGCGCCAGCCACCCGCCCTCGGCGGCAGGCCAATCCCCGGCGGCCCCGTGCCGTTTCATCAGGTCCTTCTCCAGCGCCAGCCGCCTTTCATGCAGGTTCGTGGGATAGGAAGCCAGAAGGCAGAGCTTCAGCTTCCGGCTCTGGTCCTGGCCCATGTCGTTGCCATAGCCGCTGAGAAAATCTTCCAGATCGACCTGTTTCGTAAGCGACAGGCGGGCCTTCATCGGATCGGTACATTCGTCCGTAAACCTGCGTAGATCGATGGCTCGCAGGCTGCCCGGGTAAGCCGCCAGGAAAGCCTGTATCGCAGTGTTGCGATCCGCCTGGACCGCGCCGGCGAACGTCTTTTCTGCCTCCTCCAGGCTGCCCGCCTCTACTTGCGCGATCCCCCGGGTGACCTGGGCGGACACAGCCTGGTTCCCCTGCGCGGTGACCGGCTTTAAGCGCGCCCGCTGCGTCTGCCGAAGTCCGTCGGTCATGGCCGCGGCGGAATGCGCGTCGGCGATTTCCGACCAGAACACGAGAGAGCGAAGCAGCCAGTCCAGGTGCCGGAGACTGTCCTCGGCGGGAATCGCTATCGGGTCGCTGTCTTTGGCTGCACGCCGTTGCGCGAGTTCCTCCGCGGACGGACGCAGCACGGCTCGCATCATGACCTTGATATCGGTCATGGAATACCGCTTCAGTACCAGCCATGTCTTTAGCGAATCGTCTACGTCGGGACCCAGCCCGTTCACCTCTTCCTGGCTCAGCAGGGTGCTTCTCAGGCCTTCGGCGCGGATTCGTAGCGCCGCCATCATTCGATCCGGCGCCGTATCGGCGGTGGCCACCATGGGTTGGGCTTCCGAATCTGTCGAACTCTGGTTGAGCACCTCGATCCGAAAGGCATCGGGCCCGCCGGCCAGCAGGTCGTCCTGCGGGCTCGAAGAATAACTGATGCGCGGCAGCGGCACGCCGAACTTGCGGAAGAAATCGTAAGCCAGCGCCTCGCGCCGCTCGACAAACGAATGGCTCGGCCGGCTAAACCGTGATTGAATGTTCCGGCCCGCGAAGAGCCGGATGGAATAGTAATCCGCGGAAGGCAGGTGCCGCAGGCGTGGATCTTCGACGTCTTCGCTCGGCTGCCTGCCCCGAACCGTCGCGGCCTTCTTCGCATCGCCTTTCGTTGGATCCGTTTTCCAGGCGCCGTTCAGGTTCGGCAGCGGCGCCTGCGGATTCTCCAGGGATGCCTTCACCAAAGCCGCCGCCTGCACCGAGGTGGCGTTCGGATAGGAGGCCAGTCCGTCCAGGGTTGCCTCCAGGCTGGTCAGCGGTAGGCCGGCTTTCACGATCTCAATCAGGTCCTGGGGCAGCCGCTCGCCGCGTGCCGCGCGCGCCTCGTATACGATCCCCGCGTGGCGCTTTTCTACCCGCTTCAGGAGGAGATCCACTACTTCCGGCGTCAACAAAGCCTCGGGCCTCTTGCGTAGCTCGTTGCCTAGGATCAGCGCCGGCAGGCCGCTCGCGTCCATGGCCAGTTGACCGGAGACCTTCCATACGGGCAACGACCACCGCGGGACAATCCACCATCTCCCGCCGTCGTCCAACTCCGTGATCTTGTTCCAATCCTTGTAGCGATGGAAAAACTCCAGTGCGGTCCCGGATAAGCGGGCCGAAGAGATGATCGCGTCCTTCTCGCGCACATTGCTCTGGATCGCCAGGTCGAAGGGAAGCTTCAGCTTGGCTCCGGTCACGCGCAACACGTGCATCGGCAGCGGATCGGCCGTGACATCGATCCGCTCGGGAGCCGGAATGCCCCATTCCTGGGCCATCGTCTCCGCGCGCGCCCGCCACGCATCGCTCAGATATTGCCGGTCCACGTTGAGCAGGGTAGAGAAGTGCAGTTCGATCGGCGAATCGGACGCCGGGGCTGCCGCTCCCGACGTGGCGGTGAAGCTTTCGATTCCGTAGCCGCGGGGCTGCAGATCTTCGTATTTCTTAAGCAGATCGCGGAGCGTGTCCAGGCGTTCCGGCCCCGCGGACCGCAAAAGCAGATACTCGGTCGCATAGTCGAGCCGGCTCTCGGCGAGCGTTCTGCGTTCCTGGTAGGGTCTCTTCGCAAACTCCGGCGTGCGGAGCTCCGACAGGATGCCTTCGGTGTTACGGCGAAGCTCCTGCTGTTCCGCGCGGTAGTGGCTCACGTACATGCCGATACCGCACAGGCCGGCGATGCCGATGCCGGCCAGAAGCCACCGGAATTGACGTCGCAGCGCGGCGCGCTGCAGAATCGTCTTCCTCCAGGGCGCAATGATCCTGATAAACGCGTCGTGCTGGAGCTCGAAAAGCTCCTGTCCTCGAAACGTGCGCGGGCGCAGCACGCCGCGAGCGCTCAGCCGTCTCAATTCCTGTTCCACCCGGCCAGGCTGGAGATTCTCGTTTTCCGCGAGCTCATCGACGGTATATGGTTTCTTGAAGCCGCTGGCCGGCGCCAGTTGCCGCATCAGCTTGGCTGTCACGTGCTGGTCCTGCCAGCGCTGCGGCATGACGGCGCGAACAAACGTGTCGATGATCCGGCCCGCGCCTCCCAACGATTCGTAGAGCGCACGGGTAATTGTCGATTGGCCTCCTCGCGCGTCCCAAAGCTGCCCGCACACGAGTTGCAGCATCGGCAGATCGACCGCCTGTTCGGCGCGCAAATCGCGAATGAGAGTGTCCACCAGCCCATCCTCGTACTCGACCCCGAACAGGCGCGCGGGCTCCTGGATCGCCTCGCGGACTCCCTGATCGTCGAGGTGGTCGAGCGAGTAGGTGGAGTGGAACAGATTCAATATGTCGGTCCGGAACGGCTCCAACGCGGCCAGAAACTCCTGCCGCAGCGAGAGTACGATCCGAACGTCCAGGGCGGAATGACGAACCAGCCCTGCCAGCTCCTTGCGAAGCGGATCCAATTCCTGTGGGTGGTTGATCAGGAACTCCTCGAACTGATCGAGAATCAACACGACCGTTTGCCCATCGAAGCTGGCGATCAGGCTGATCAATTCGCGCAGCGACGGAGCGCCCGCGCCAGGATCGGGAATTCCCAGTTCTGCGGCACGGTGGGCCAGGAAGGATTTCAACGCCTCGGCCGGATCCTCCGCGGCCCAGGCATCGTAATAGAAGGCGCGCGCGCGTTGGTCCTCGAGCGAGGGAATGACGAGCGTTCGCAGCAGCGACGACTTTCCCACTCCCGACGGGGCATAAAGCAGCGTCAACCTGGAGGAGAAAATCTTGCTGCACAGGAACCTCGCATCCCGCTCGCGCCCTCTGAAGATGCCGTGCTCGTTCCGCTCGAACGGGCGGAGGCCCACATAGGGACGCTCCAGCGGGACCGCGAGCATTTCGGCCGCGGATTGACTCACTACGCCCAAGCGACACCCCGCGCCGCCGATCCCAGATTGTCCACCACCCGCGTGGCGAATGCGTTGGGATCGAGCCGGATCAGGTCCGTGTTCAACCGTTTCCAGGCCAGTTCTTCCATGGGCGAGACGGGTTCCCGGGTAGCCAGGCTGGTGAGCTGTTTGCCCTTCTCCCCGATCGATTCGAACACACGCATCACCAGGCGATACTGCCAGACGTCCAGCGTGTAACCCATGAAAAGAATGGAATGCGTCTGCAACGTGCGGATGAAGGCGGTTGGAACCTGCGTATCCTGGTGCTCCAGGCGGCCCAGCATCAGGAGGTGATCCGTCTCCGTGAGCACCAGCGTGTCAATCCCCAATCCGGGGTCGGGCACGTCGTTCAGCCCCGGAGAACCGAGCAGCTTATAGATCACGTAATCGCTGCCGCTCACATCGACTCCGTCGGCTACGCAGATCTCGTACTGATTTCCCTTCACCACCAGGATCTTGCCATCATGTTCTTTGTTGTAGGACCGCACGATGTGGCTGACGATGGTGCAGGACTTGCCGGCGTCCACCAGGCCTTTTTCCAGCTTCATATCGCAGGTTGTGCTCACGATCAAAGGCGGAGGCTTGACCCGAAGCAGCATCGAGTAAACCTCGGGAACGCCGTTCAGGCTTCGGCTCTGCGCTTCGAAGATCTGGCGGAAATTGTCGACGAATAACTCGCGGTCTTTCAAATAGCGTTCCCGATACTCGCTGGCTGTGGCGAGGCAAACCTGGTCCTGGCCGCATTGTTTGCCCAGCGCACCCGCCAGCATCGCCGGACTCAGGGGACCGTCGCCAAACACGCCAGGCCCGATGAAGGGGACGCTGCGGCCTTGGAGCAGCCTCTTGCAGGCGCTGTCGAAGTAGTCGAGCCCGCTCTCGGGTGCTGCTGCGGCTTTCGCCTGTTCGGCCAGGATCCGCTGCTGGTGGGCCAGCAACACTCCTCGCACGCCGGCTTTGAACCCGGGCAGCGTGGCATCCGTTTCGGGATCGAAAAACACCGCGGGAACGCCGATCCCCGAGCGGAACTTCTCCACCCACGCGTACGCCGCCGGATCCCGGTCCCATCGATTGCCCGGCCAGGTGTCATTGGCAAGCATCGCCAGCACGGGAATGTTCTTCTCGCGGGCACAGTCGAGTTCCAGCGCTGTAACCGACTCTGTTCCGTCGCCACCCTGCTCCGGAGTGGGAACCCACCCGCGCCGGAAAGCCACCAGCAGCAGCATTACGTCCGATTCGGCAAGCTTGTCGCGGCAGGCTTGCACGCTGGGGTTGGGAATAGCCCCCCAGTGCTCCATCATATTCGGCATCCAGCCTACGTCGAGCACCACGTTTCTCGCGACGGCGCGATAATCCTTCAGGTCTTCCGCGGTTGAAGAAATGAAGACGCGAATAGTGTGGCTGGTGTTCACAAGCAGCCTTCCCCGAAGCATTCCCTTGGCAAGGGATCGGTTGTTAATACTATACCGGCAGAGTAGCTGGCGCAACAGCTATTCAGCATCATATTAGTGTTTTCCACTATGCAATCGTTTCCATAAGTGGGGCAGGTGTCGGCCTGCCCCGCGCCGGCGCTGCCTACAACACCTCGCGCAGATTCATGGTCCGAATCAGCCTGCGCAGCGAATTCGGATGGATCTTCAGCAGCTCGGCCGCCCGATTGTGATCCCCCCCCGCCTCCCGCCACGCATTCAGGATCACCTGCCGCTTGATCTCGCTCACCGACGCCTGTAACGCGCCTCCCGCATCCGCCGCCGGGGCCGCGTCCAGCACCGTCTCCGGCAGGTCCTCCGGCACCACCACCTCCGACTGCCCCAGTACCACCGCGCGCTCGATCGCGTTCTCCAGTTCGCGAATATTTCCCGGCCACGCGTAGCTCGTCAGGTACCGCTCCGCCTCCGGTGAAAATCCTGTCACGCGCCTTCCGCATCGCGCCGACGCCCGCTCCAGGAAATGCCGCGCCAGTGCCGGAATGTCGCCCACCCGGTCGCGCAAGGGCGGCACCCGGATCGCCACCACGTTCAAACGATGATACAGGTCCTCGCGAAACGCGCCGCGCCGCGCTTCGGCTCCCAGGTCGCGATTGGTCGCCGCCAACAGCCGCACGTCGAGCTTCAGCGTGCGCGTTCCACCCACACGCTCGAACTCGCGCTGCTGCAGCACGCGCAGCAGCTTGGCTTGCAGCGTCGGCGACATCTCGCCTACCTCGTCCAGGAAGACCGTCCCGCCCTCGCCCACTTCCAGCTTGCCCTTCTTCTGGGCCACCGCCCCGGTGAATGAGCCTTTCTCGTGCCCGAATAACTCGCTTTCCAGCAGCGTCTCCGTGAGTGCCGCGCAATTGATGGCCACGAATGGCCTGCCCGCCCGCGGACTCTGCTGGTGCAGCGCCCGCGCCACCAGTTCCTTGCCCACGCCGCTCTCGCCGAGAATCAGCACCGACGTATCCCGCGGGGACACCCGCGCCACCAGCTCGAGCAGCTTCCGCGTCGCCGGACTGTCGCCCACGATTCCCGTCTCGATCGGTTCCAGCCGTTCGCGCAGCAGGTCGTTCTCCGTGCGCAGCCGCTCCATGTCGCGGACGCCTTCCAGGGCCGCTGCGGCCAGCGTGGCGATCGCGCTCAACGTGTCGCGGTGCTCCGGAAGCACCGACGCTTCCGGATCCGCAAACCGCGCGGCCAGCACCCCGGCCAGCTCACCCGCCACGTAAAGTCCCAGCGCCAGCGTCATTCCGTCGCCCGTCTGCGCCACTCCTTCGCGGCGGATACACCCGATGAGCGGATCCAACTGCAGGCGCGGAGCCGATTCCACCGCCGCCAGGCGCAGATCCTCCACGGTGCGCCCCAACAGGACCGCTCCGTCCTCGCACGGCACGATATCGGCGATCAGGCGCAGGATCTGCGTCTCCAACCGCGCGCGGTGCGGCCCGGTTTGCGCCTGGGCGAAAGCCCGAAACAGGAAGATCAGCGAGCACGCCCGCACCATCATGTGCTGCGGCGAATCGGCGGCCAGGTCCACCGGGCCCTCGCGATACGCCAGAATCGTCTCGCAGATGCTGATCTGGTCGCCGGTTTCGAGATAGTGCTCGTTGACGCGCATGCCATTCACATAGGTGCCGCTGCCGGTGTGCCGGTCCAGAATGCGGTACCCGTCGCCATCGGGAAGCACGACGCAATGATGCCAGGCGGCGTCGCGCTCGGTCAGGCGGATATCGCACGAAGGGCCCCGGCCGATGCACAGCTCCTCCTGGCCCAGTGCAAATCGCGTGCCGAGAAGCGGTCCGCTCACTGCGATCAGTTCCGCGTCCATGATTTGGCAGTTTAGCAGGCGCATCGAACCTTGGCGTGAACCGGCGTGTTCACTCCATGAACCGGTCGGTTCACGCTTCGGCCGCCGCGGCGGCGCCTCCTCACGAATTATCAGCGGCTTGCGTCCCTATTTCCGGTTGGTACGCCGCCTGCTTCTACCAGGCCATCCGGCAAAACGGAAATGCCCAAAGGAGGACACGACGATGAAGAGCACGACCACGAAACTGATGATCACGGCGGCCGCGCTGGCGTTCGCCACCGGCGTCGCTTCCGCGCAGACGCTACAGGCGGACATCCCGTTCGCCTTCCGCGCGGGCGATAAAGTGATGGCTCCCGGCACTTATCAAGTGAAGGCGAACGAGGCCCGGCAATACGTGATCATTTCCAACTTCGAAACCAAACAGTCGGTAATCGTTCTGGCAATTGCCCAGAACACGCCGCCCGCCAACTGGACCGCCAAAGGCGAGGCCGTGATGAGCTTCGAATGCGGCGCCAGCCGCTGCGAGCTGACTAAGCTTTGGAATGGGCTCGGTTATAACGCGCTCGCCTTCCGGCGCCACGAGACCGGCAGGTACGAACAGGCGTTCGTCACCGAAATCCGCCTGGCCAGGGTGAACGGCGACTGATGAGCGGCGGGCCCGCGGGCCCGCTCACCCCAACCTTTCAAGCAATCAATCGGAGGATACGACCATGAAGACCACAATCACACGAATCGCAATCGCGGCCGCCGTCCTGGTGCTGGCCGCCGGGGCCCTCTCGGCCCAGACCCTGCAGGCGCAGATCCCATTCTCGTTCCGCGCCGGCGACAAACTGCTACCGGCCGGAAATTACACGGTGTACGTGAAGAACACAAGCACCCTGGTGATCCTGTCGAATTTCGAGGCTAAACAGAGCGCGGCGGTCCTGCCCGGCGAGCGCTCCGAAGCGGCAAAGGAATGGAGAGCCACTGGCACCCCGGTGCTGGCATTCGAATGCACCATCGGCCGCTGTGCGCTCATCCGGCTGTGGGCCGGCCAAGGAAGCCCCGCGCTTTCGATGCCGCACCGCAGTCTCGACAAAGTGGAGCACGCAAGTCTTACCCTGATTCCCCTGACCAGAGCTGCCGACTGACGTGCACCCGTGGGGCGGACTCGCATGCTAGCCCGCCCTGCTTCCTTTCTAAGCCCGAACCTCAGCCAGAACCTCTCCCGCCGCACTCACCGTTCGCCGGATATCTTCCTCTGTGTGGGCCGCGCTCAAAAACGCAGCTTCGAACTGCGAAGGCGCCAGATAGATCCCCCGCTCCAGCATCCCCCTGAAGAACCCCCCAAATTTCGCCGTGTCGCACTTCTTCGCCGCTTCCCAATCGGCCACCGGCCCGTCCGTGAAGAAGAACGTGAACATCGATCCCACCCGGTTCACCGTCACCCCCTTCGGCGCCGCGGCCGCCAGCTTCGCCCCCATCGCCTCCAGCCGGTCGTAAACCTCCGGATGCGCCTTGAGATGCCGCAGCATCGCCAACCCCGCCGCCACCGCCAGCGGATTCCCCGAAAGCGTTCCCGCCTGGTATACCGGCCCCGCCGGCGCCACCTTGCTCATGATGTCCTTGCGTCCGCCGTACGCACCCACCGGAAGCCCGCCGCCGATCACCTTTCCCAGCGTCGTCAGGTCGGGCCGGATGCCGTAGCGCTGCTGAGCACCGCCATATGCCACTCGGAAGCCCGTCATCACCTCGTCGAAAATGAGCAGCGCCCCGTGCCGCTCCGTGATCGCTCGCATGCCTTCCAGGTATCCCGCGAGCGGGGGTACGCATCCCATGTTTCCCACCACCGGCTCCACGATCACCGCCGCGATCCGGTCCCCCATTTTGCCAAACGCCGCCTCCAGCGCGTCCAGCGAGTTGTAGGGCAGGGCAATGGTGGTATCGCAGAACGCCTTCGGCACGCCCTGCGTGTCGGCGATGCCCAGCGTGGCCAGCCCCGATCCGGCCTTCACCAGCAGCGAATCCACATGCCCGTGATAGCAGCCTTCGAACTTCACGATCAGGTCGCGCCCGGTGAACCCGCGCGCCACGCGGATCGCCGACATCGTGGCCTCCGTGCCGGAATTGACCAGCCGCACCATCTCGATCGACGGCACCGCGTTGCAGATGGCATCGGCCAGCTCGACCTCCTGTTCCGTCGGCGCGCCGAAACTGGTGCCGATCGCGAGCGCACCTTCCAGCGCCTCCAGGATCTCCGGATGCCGATGGCCCAGGAGCAGCGGGCCCCAGCTTCCCACGTAGTCGATGTACTCGTTCCCGTCGGCGTCGAAAATGTGCGAGCCCTCGCCGCGCGCGACGAACACGGGCTGTCCCCCCACGCTCCGGAACGCGCGCACCGGCGAATTCACGCCGCCCGGAATCTTTGCCACCGCGCGGCGAAACAGTGCTTCCGATTTCTTCAGGTTCATGTCGAGAGATTGCCGGCGCGCGGCACGATGCGCGCAAATCCGAAGCTCATGGCGATCTCGTACAGGCTCCCGTTGAGATTCTGCATCAGCCGCCGCTTCAGCCCGAGATACGGCTGCCGCCCGGCAAACAGGTCCTGCATGATCGCGGCGAATCGCGGACTGCGCCGTGTGAACTGCACCATCCGTTCCGGCACGCTGCCCAGCAGAAAGCGTCCCAGAAACACGCGCTTGGCCAGGCGCGAGCCGAATTCCAGGTCGGCCGCGAAATCCTTTCGGAGCAGTTTGCGGTAGTGCTCGGGATTCTCGGCGGGTGCGGTGTCGGCGAGCAGGCTCTGCGCGGCCAGGTCCGCCGATCGAATCGCGTAGTACAGGCCCTCGCCCGTCACCGGATCCACCAGGCCTGCCGCATCGCCCACCGCCATCCAGCCTTCGCCGGCCACGCGGTTGCGCTTCCACGATTTGATATCCAGCGACGGCAGTAGGTGGCTGTAGAACGCAGCGCCCTTCCAGGCGATGCCTTGCTCGGTCATGTAGCGTTCCAGTCGCTGCCGCAGCGACGTGGCCGGCTCGCCTTTGCCGCAGATCCCCACCGAGAGGTGGCTGCAGCGCGGGAAAACCCAGATGTAACCCTCCAGGCCTGGCAGAAAGTGAATGTCGATGCGCGCCTGGTCGCCCGGAATGTAGTATCCCAGGGCCGACATCGCGTCGGATGGCGCCAACTGTGTCCCAACGTCGCGCAGCGGATTGCGCGCGCCCGTGGCCACGATACAGTAATCCGCATCCAGGCTGCCGCCCGGTGTGCGCAACTGCCACCGCGAGCCGCGCCGCTCCATCCCCGTCACCCGGACCTTCTCGATCTGCGCCCCGGCGCGCTCTGCACGCTCCAGCAGCATCCGGTTCAAATCGAGTCGCGAATAGATCAGCAGCGGGTCGCTCAGGCGCAGCGTAACCCGGCCTGCCCCCGGCGCTCCCAGCACGGTCTCGGTGACAAACCGTTTGGGTGTCGGATTGTCGATCAGAAAAGGGTACTGGTTGTATGCTTTGAACGTCAGCCCGCCGCCGCAGGGTTTTTCCCAGGCGAGTTTTTCGTCCATCAGTACCACACCAAGGCCGGCCGAAGCCAGCCTCTCGGCGGCAAATGCTCCCGCCGGACCACCGCCCAGGATCGCGATTCGCTTCATTCCTTCTTTCCGGCCGGCGGCAGATCTTCCGGCGAGGGCATCTTGCCGGAACCGCCCGGCGCCGCCGGCATCGCGCCGCCCGCATGCGGGTTCCCGCCCGGCATTGCGCCCGCTCCCGGGGGCGCGGTGGCGCCGTGCTGGCTGGTGTCCTGCTTGCCCACCACCACCCATTTGCCGTCCTTCTGCTCCAGGTGGTAGTTCATCGTCATCGAAGTCGTGCCGCTGCCCTTTACCCCCATGTTGACCGTCGCATCCGCCTGGCTGCCGTTCACCTTGACATTGCCGATGCTGATGTCCATTCCACCCACATTGAGACCGATTTTCTGCAGGTACTCGACAACGCCCTGGCGGAGCGCTTCATTGTTTGGTTTGCCGCTGTTGCAGCCGGAAAGACAAGCGATCAGGAGGATTGCGGACGCGATTCGCACCACTCAATTATAACCTTGGTGAATCCATCTTCCTCGCGCGGCCGATGCTATAGTGTTGCTGGACGGCATGAGCCCCAGCACTCCTAAAACCGTGCCACAGGCCCGCGGCGAGCGTTGTCCACGGTGCCTTCAGCCGGTCGAGTTCCATGCGAAGCGCTGCCCCAATTGCGGCGAGCCCCTCTCCACTCACCGCGGCCTTTCGCTCTGGATCGGTGTCGGCGGCCTGCTCGCCCTGATCTTCGTCGTAGGCCTGATGTGGCTCGTGGTCCGCAACGACGATCTCGCAAAGGCGCCGCCGCTCTTCGATGAGCAGTCCCAGGCCCGCAAAGAACAGATCCTTGCCGACCCGCCCAAGGAAAACAAGGAAAACAAGGACGCCAAGCCCGACAAACCCGAAAAACCGCCCCCGCTGAATCAGTGACCGCCCGAGTAAAGCGGGAGGAACTTCATCTGTTACATGTTCCTGATCCGCTTGCGCGAGACGTCCGGCGGCGTATGAACCGTCACGAGGAAGCCGCCGCGGCCTGCCGTCTACCAGAGGACCGCATGAGGCAGCCATGCAGCTATTGTGCCTTGCTCGCCGCGCATTCGCGGTCGCTCAGCTTTGCCTGCCCGCTGGCACTGCCTACGGCTTCAGTTGCATCTCCAGAAACTTGAGGAAGACATCCCAGTCCGCGGGCAGCGTGCCGTGACCGCCGGCGTGCATGTAGTAGCCGATATCGTGCAGGATCGCCTGTCCCGCGGGCGGCCATTCGGTCGTCCCCAGGCCCTGCTTGCCGAACAGGCGGTACACCGGTTCGGCGGCCGCCGCGGCCAGGAACTCGCCCTTCGGGTCGGACCAGCCGTCCTCGCTGCCGGTTTGCAGCAGCACTGGCCGCGGCGCCACCAGCGCCACCAGCATATGCGCGTCGATAGGCGATTCGCGTGGATCGGCGGCCCACTTCTTATAGTTGCCGCAGAACTGGTACGGATAGCGTGTGGGTGCCACCAGGTGCGCGATGGTCTCGCCGTAATTGCGGCGGCTGAGCGCGGCGCCTCCTTCGCCGGAGCAACTGGCAATCACCGCCGCTACGCGCGTATCGTGCGCTCCGGCCCACATCACGGTCTTGCCCAGCCGCGAGACGCCCATGATGGCCACGCGTTTCGCGTCGATGCCCTTGTCGGTCTCGAAGTAATCCACGGCGCGGCTCACGCCCCACGCCCACGCCGCGATGGAACCCCATTCGTCCGGCGCGGGCTCGCTTTGCCCCGGCTTCAGGTACAGCGCGCGCACGCCGAGCGGCACTCCGCCCAGGAAATCGGGATCGATATCGCCGTAATACACCGTTGCCCAGCCGATGCCCTTTTCCAGCAGCGGCGCGACATTCACCCGTCCGAAGCCTCCGCCGCGGCTGGCCGGGACCTTCTTATGGTCGCGGCCCCAGATTTCGCCGAGTTTGATCCCTGGGTCGTCCACCGTGCTCGCGTTGGCTCCGAACCCCAGGTTGAGCAGCAGTGGGACCGGCTTGGATGCGCCGGCCGGGAGATAGATCAACAGGTCCATCTTCGGCCCGTTCTTGTCCGCGGAGAAGTACACGGTCACCTGCCGGCGGATCGCCTTGCCGTCGAGCGCGGGGGTGCCCTTGTCGAAAACGTCGAAGCTCATCGCCGCCGGCCGGCCGGGAGCGCGCCCGTACTCGTTCTCCTCGAAGAGCCGCACCAGTTCCGGACGGCGCTGCTCGTTCCAGGTCCTGGCGTCTTTCACCGCCTTGCCGTTGGCAAGCACCAGCGGGTCGGGCAGCGTATAGGTTCCCACCTTGGCCTCGTCGTAGTTGACCGGGATTCCGGCGACTTCGGACGGAGGCGCCTTTTTCGCGGGCGGAGCGGGCTGGGCCAGGGCGGAAATCGTCCAAAGCACGAGGGCCGCGGATCGGCTGGAGATGCACATGCCCCCTATGTTACTGCGTCTGTAGGGTAGGCCTCCTGGCCGGCCCCGCGCCGCAGGGCGCTGCGCCACAATGGATCTTTTTTCGTGCCGGCTGCGTATGGAAGAATATATGAGAGTGATGTGCTCGTTTTCCGTACTCTTGTTTACTGCCGCAGCATGGGCCCAAAGTCCGCCGGCGCGCCCGGAATTCGAAGTCGCGTCCGTAAAAGCAGCCCCCACGAATATCGATCCCACCATGCAGGTCGGTGTGCACATCGACGGCTCCCAGGTTCACTTCAGCCGATTCTCGCTCAAAGATCTCATCCGCATCGCCTACCGCGTGAAACTCTTCCAGGTGACCGGGCCCGAATGGATCGCCTCCGAACGTTTCGACATCAGTGCCAAGCTCCCCGCGACGGCTACCCGCGATCAGATCACCGACATGCTCCAGTCGCTGCTGGAGGACCGTTTTCAGTTGAAGCTGCATCGCGAATCCAAGGAATTCTCGGTATATGGACTGGTGGTGATGCCCGGAGGCGTTAAGTTGCAGCCGGTTCCTGAGGATCCAGCCACCGACGGCACGGATCCCGCCCGAAACGCGGTCCAGGTCAACGCCACCGGCGGACCGAGCGGCGTCAATATCAGCTATGGTCCGGGCTCCTACTTCCATTTCGGCGACAACAAGATCGAAGGCCGAAAACTCAGCATGCTCAACTTCACCGATGTATTGGCGCGATTCACCGACCGCCCTGTGGTCGACATGACGAATCTTCCGGGGCGCTACAACCTGGACGTGAATCTCACTGAGGACGATTACCGGGCCATGCTGATCCGTTCTGCGATTTCCGCGGGCGTGACGCTGCCCCCGCAGGCGCTCCGTCTGTTGGACAGTTCCGATGGCTCGCTCTTCAGCGCGCTCAAGCCCCTAGGCCTGAAGCTCGAAGGCCGCAAAGCCCCGCTGGAAGTCCTGGTGATCGATTCCATCCAGCGCACTCCGACCGAGAACTAGACTAAATACTACTGTGTTACAAAATGTGGGGCGGCCAATCCTTGGCCGCAGCCGCCTTTCAGGCGGCCAGTTGCGCTCCTGGGCATCGACGGCTCTGCGCCCGTCGCTCTTTGCCGTCCGCCCACCTCGCGTAGCGAGCCCTTTCACTGCACCACCTCGAACGGAACCGCCGGCAGTGTCCCCAACGGCTGTTTTCGCGTGACCTGCTTCCCGTTATTCTGCACCTGCCGCTCGACGAAGGCTTCTAGGATCAGGTTCCCCTTCAACCCAGGCTTGACCTTCGCCGGGTCGGTCTTCAGTACTACCGACACCCCATCGCGCGACGGCGCGACGCTCTGGATGGTGATTCCCTCTGGCGGTTCGCTGAGCGTCATCAGCACCTGCCCGTTGAGCCGCTGATTGGGCACTGGGATCTGCACCGGCGCGGTGCCGCCTGCCGGGAGCCGCACCGGTTTGTCACCAAATGCCTTCCACAGCACCGGTGGCCGCTGTGGGCCCATGACCCGCACCACCACCTCTGTCGCCGGCACGAGATGGTGATAATAGAACGCCTGCATCATGTCCTCGGCGGCAATGGCGGTGCGGTGAACCTCGCGTCCGCCCATCGACGCATGCCCCTCGAACGTGATCTTGTGCGGGCTTTCGAGGTGCACCACCGGCACGGTAAGGGTCATACGAACCTGGTCGGTTCCCGATGGGATCACGGCGCCTTCGAGAGCGAACCCCGGAGGCGCGTCTTTCAGCTTCACCGCGATGTCTCCCTCGAATCCGTCGCGCCGGATGGCGTGGACCGCAATCGGTATGGTCGCTCCGCTGCGCGCGTTGATGCCCGAGGGTGTGATGCGCAGCTCGAAATCGGGTTGCGGATGGCTCACGCGCAGGCGATAGGCGTAGTCCGGCCCGCCCTTGTGCTGCGCATCGGCCAGAAAAATATAGTACGTGCCCTTGGCAGGCAGCTTCAGCATGATGCGCGAATCGGCGTGATGTGTCAGCAGTGCCGCGCTCTTGTCTTCGGTATCGTCGTTGACCGCCAGCTCTTTCCCCTTGCCGTCTGTCAGGCGTAGGATCGAATCGAGTGGCGAATCCAGCCGCCGCGCCATCACTTCGGCGACAATCTCATCGCCGGCCTTGGCATCGAAACGAAAGACGTCCTGATCGCCGGGCCGATTGATGCGGCCGTTGACGATCACCGGCAGCTTCAGCTTCTGCGCGTTCTGCGTGCGATCGTTCGGCTCTTTCTCGAGCGCCTCGGGCAGCGTGTCCACCGCAAACGGAACGGCGTTGGAGTTGGCCGGCGACACGAGCTCCACTCCCTTCGCCTTCCCTGTCTCGGCAAGCCGCGGAGACGGCAGGTTCCAGCCTTTGACTTCCACCGCCGTCCGCGCGCCGGCCTTGCCCCCCAGTGGGAAAATGCCGGTGACGAACGGCAGCTCGCCGAGCTGAATGCGATACACGAAATCCTCCCGGCCACGATAGATCGAATCGTGGATCTCGATGGTGTACTGGCCGTCGGCCGGAATCTCGCAGTAGAGCACCGGGTCGGGATGGAAGCTGTAGTGATCGGCGTAATCGACCTCCTTGCCGGCGGAGTCGCGCAGGGCCAGTGCCGCCTGGAACCACCCGGGCACAGCGTCGGAGATGTACGGAATCAGCTCCCGCGCGTTGGCAATCGCCACCAGCCGCTGTCCCTTCGCAGCCGCGAACCGGTAGCGGTCGATGGCGCCGGGCATGATCTGCCCGTTGATGACCACCGGCAGCGTGACGTCGATAGGCGCGGTGGCCGCCGTGCTGGGCGTGATGTTCCGCTGTTGGGCCGGCCGGGCCACGCCGGGAGCGCTGATGGCTTCCGCGGTCGCCCTCGTCCACTCTGGCAGCGTGCCGATCTGGAAGGCCAGCGGGTTGGTCATCCCATTGGGCGTGGCGAGGCGCAACTCGCGCGAGCCGGGCGCCGCGCCGGGATCGACCGTCACGCCGATCCGGACCGTTTCCGCGATCGCCGCATTCATGGGGCGGCGCACGAACTTGGCGAGCTTGTCGCGGATTTCGAGCAGCTTCTGCATGTCCGCGGCGGGGAAAGCGCCCGGGTTGGCCTGGCGTTTCTTGTTCAGTTCCTGCGCCTGTTCGCGCAGCGTGTTAGCCTCGGCGGGCGTCATCGGACGCTCATACTCGATGATGCTGATGTGGACGCCGGGGCCGGAGAGATACACGTTGTTCACGCCGTTCAGGGCCTGGCCGCCGACCGTAACTTCGAACGTTGTCCCCTGGCGTCCCCCGGCGGGATAGACGTAGCCGGCGTGCGGCGCGGGCTGCGGCTGCTGCGCGAAGGCGGCCGAAACCAGGACGAGCAGTGCCGCCGGTTTCACACGATCTCCTTCAAGCGGCCGGCCAGTTTCACTCCCTCTTCCTCAGTGGGGACCACCCGCGCCACTTGGCCGGTTGGGTGCGGGAGCTTCGCCTCGGTGTCGATGCCCAGGCGCTCATAGATGCTGCCGATAAGGTCCGCGGGGTAGACCGGGCGGTCTTTGACTTCTTCGCCGTGGGCGTCGCTCGACCCGACCACCTGGCCGCCCTTGAAGCCGCCGCCGGCCAGCAGCGCGCTGAACACCGCGCCCCAGTGGCCGCGCCCGCCGTTCCACGGAGCCTCCCACATCACCTTGGGAGTGCGGCCGAACTCGCCGTTCCACCAGACTACCGTCGAATCCAGCAGGCCCCGGTCGGAGAGGTCCTGGAGCAGCGTAGCCAGGCCCTTGTCCATCTCGGGCAGCCGCCGCCGCATTGTCTGAAAGTTCTGCTTGTGCGTGTCCCAATCCCCGCGGTAGTTGATCGTGATGTACGGGACGCCGCGCTCCACCAGCCGCCGCGCCACCAGGCAGGATTGTCCGAACGTGCTGCGCCCGTAGCGGTCGCGCAGGTCGTCCTTTTCCTGCGAGAGGTCGAACACCTTGCCGGCATCGCCCAGGATCAGCTCGTAGGCCTGCTCCTCGGCTTCGCGCGAGGCGGCGACCTGCGGATCGGTGGCGAGCGCGTTTCCCAGCGTGTCCACCTGGCGCAGGAATTCGCGGCGCTCGCGCTGCCGCTGTTCGGTCACGCCAGGCGCGATCACGCCCTCCACGGCGAAGCGCGCCTGGTTGGGATCGCCGCCGGTGGAGAACGGTTTGTATCGCCCCCCGAGGAAACCGGCTTCCGAGAAGCGGCCCTGCGGCTCGGTCAGCACGATGTACGGCGGGATCAGGCCCTTGTACCCGGCGTTGTAGCCCTTGAACAGCGAGACCACCGCGCCCACGCTCGGATAGACGTCGCGGCCACCCGCCGGGCGCCCGGTCTGTACCGTGTAGGAAGCCGTCTCGTGCGCATTCACGCCATGCGTCATGCTGCGGATGAGCGAGTACTTGTCCGCCTGCTTGGCCAGCAGTGGCATCAGCTCGCCGATGCGGATTCCGCCGGCGTTGGTGGCGATGGGCGAGTTCAGAGGCCCGGTGTAGTCGCTGCCGGCCTCGGGCTTGGGATCGAAACAATCCAGGTGCGAGGGCCCGCCCCACATCCAGATCTGGATCACGGATTTCGCCTTGCCTTGCGCCGCCGGGACCGCCGCACGGCCCAGGCGGTTTCCAACCAGCAGCCCGGCGGCTCCGAATACGGCGCCCTTCAGGGCCTCGCGGCGGGTGAATGGGAGACGATGCAGAATCATGGATGGCTCCTAATGCCGGTAGAGAAATTCGGTGCTGTTGATCAATGCCCACGCCAGGTCCACGGCGCTCCGCGCGCCGATGAGCTTGGCTTCTTCCTCGGTCGGGTAGCGCGAAAGAATGCTGAGGTAGACCGCGGCCACCAGGTTCTGCCGCACGCGGATATTGCGGATCATCCCCTGAATCT
>Ga0335079_10003366_pt1 | contig 18477 bp, 12 predicted proteins | sample Lox_Sample_33_FD_206719 | JGI IMG/M metagenome (GOLD analysis project Ga0335079, IMG submission 206719) | Soil microbial communities from Loxahatchee National Wildlife Refuge, Florida, United States - Lox_Sample_3.3 | ecosystem: Environmental > Terrestrial > Soil > Wetlands | place: USA... | reverse complement strand
ACGACCAGTCTCGACGTGAACGCCGCGCGATTGCTCGAGATCGATGTCGCTACCGGCAAACGCAAGGTCATAACCGAAGATCCGCAGTTTGACGTCAACAGCACTATCAATAATCCCAAGACGAACGCCCTGGAAGCTGTGAGCTATTCGAAGCAGCGCAGGGAATATATCTTCGTCGATCCGAAAGCAAAAGCCGACTTCGACGCTCTTGGAAAGGTCCGCAGGGGTGACATTGACACAATCTCGCAGAATCTTGACGACAACAAATGGGTCGTCGGCTTCATCAGCGATGATGCCCCCGAGTATTGGTACTTGTATGATCGTCGCAAACAGCAGGCGACTTTGTTGTTCAGCAACCGCCCGAAATTGGAGAAATACACGCTTTCGGGCATGAAACCGATCGAGTTCACCGCTCGCGACGGCATGAAGCTGTACGCCTACTTGACCACCCCGGCGGGCATGGAAGCCAAGAACCTTCCCATGGTTGAGTTTGTTCACGGCGGCCCGTGGGGCCGGGACGAATGGGGTTACAACCGCTACGCGCAGTGGTTAGCGAACCGTGGGTATGTGGTTTTGCAGATCAACTTCCGCGGCTCGACCGGATACGGCAAAGAATATGTCAACGCCGGAGACCGTCAATGGGCCGGCACCATGCACACCGATCTATTGGATGGAAAAGACTGGGTCGTGAAACAAGGGATCGCCGATCCGGCCAAAGTTTGCATTATGGGCGGCAGCTACGGGGGTTACGCGACGCTGGCTGGCGTCACATTTTCGCCCGACGCATTCGCCTGTGGAGTTGACATTGTCGGTCCGTCAAATCTCAACACTTTGTTGAAGACCATTCCGCCGTATTGGTCTACGATCCTCGCGACCTTCCATAAGCGCATGGGCGACTCGGAGGCGGTATTAAACGAAGAATCGCCGCTCTTCAAAGCCGACCAGATCAAGGCGCCGCTGTTGATCGGGCAGGGAGCAAATGATCCGCGGGTGAACAAGGCTGAGAGCGATCAGATTGTGGCGGCCATGCGCAAGAACAACAAGCCGGTTCAATATTATGTGTTCCCCGATGAGGGGCACGGCTTCGCCCGCCCCGCCAATAACATGGCCTTCAATGCCGCCTCGGAGGAATTCCTGGCCAAATATCTGGGAGGACGATTCGAGCCCGCCGACGCCGACGAGAGCAAGTTGCTGGCGAGCGTCAGGCACTAAGCGCGGGTGCGCCGCCCGTCGAATTGTGGGTGCCCATCCTTGCGTTCTTTGCAAGTCGGCGCCGCCGTCGAATTGTGGGTGCCCCACCCTTGTCGCGATTTTTGCGAAAGGGTGGGAACCACGCTTTCCAAGACCCGCGCACAGTGTTGCATTCTTGGCGCGCCCCATGTTTGCCCGCTTTTGGCAAAAGGGTGGGCGACACAAACTTCACCTTCGCTACTGCATATTATTCATCATCACCGTGATCGTGTGGCCCTGGTAGCTGTCCCAATTTGCCAGAACTATATCTGCCCATCCGGCCTTTCCCGCGCCGAACTCGCCTGCTACCAGACTGATCGGTTGAATTCCGCCGGGATAAGTTTGTTGCATATTGAAGCTGCCGTTCCCTTTGCCAAAGAGCACGGTGACAGTCGAGTCGTATCCGTTCGGAACCGCCAGGTCGAGCTTGCCATCGTCGTTGAAGTCCGCGGTAGCGACATCAAAAGGGCCGTGGCCAACGTTGTAGTCGGTCTGCGGCTCAAACGTGCCGTCTCCTTTTCCTAAAAGCACGGAGACTGTACCGGTTTGTTCGCACAGTATATTGTCGTGGCCGCAGATATTCGCCACTCCCAGGTCAAGCGTGCCGTCTCCGTTGAAGTCCCCAATGGCCACGTTGCCGGGTTCGGAGTCGACGCTGTAACTCACTGCCGGCTGAAACGTGCCATCGCCATTTCCCAGCAGAACCGATACCGGGTCGTTGGCATACCCAGCCCACGTGGGAACGACCAGATCAAGTTTGCCATCGTTTCTCAAGTCGGCAACCGCCACATTCATGGCGCGAGACGCCACGGGATAGCGGACCGGCGATTCAAAAGTCCCATCGCCATTTCCTAACAGCACTCGGACAGCGGAGTTGATGAAATCGGTCACCACGAGGTCGAGTTTCCCGTCGCGGTTGAAATCGCCCGTGGCCAGGTTGTCGGCCTGAATGGGAGTGCCAAGACTAGTGACCTTCTGCGATTGAAAAGTGCCGTCGCCATTCCCCAATAGGAGGCTCACCGTCCCGTCTTCGAAATTCCACACCGCTAAATCGAGCTTTCGGTCGCCATTGAAGTCGCCCGCGGTTACCGCTGTGGGACCGCTGCCGGCCGCGAAGTTGGCGGGCTTGCCAAACGCCGCGTCTCCCTTATTCAGCAACACGGCCACGCTATGGTTCGGCTTGCCGTAGTCGGTGTTTCCCGAATCCGCGGTCACAACGTCAAGGTGGCCATCTCCATTGAAATCGCCAGCCGCGATGCCATAGGGGACGGCGCCCGTCGGGTAAAGCTTGTCTCCAAAGCCTACGTTGGATGTCGGTGGGGCGAAGGCGCCGTCATCTGTTACCAGCACGTTGTTACGCGGTCGCACCAAGGCGCTTTGCGGTTGCACTTGAGCCTGCATACCGGCGCATACCAGGCCGACAAATATCAACGAAACGATAACAGGACTTCTTCTGCAAGACTTACCGTGGCGCATGGCCGGATCTCCTGATGCCCGATGAATTATGGGCAAATCCGCGACATCATAGCACCGGAATCCTTTAATTTTGGATGAATATCCGGCACTGCATGGCTACCTATTTTCCGTGTGGGGCTTACCGTGGAAGATTGACGTCCGTGTCGCCCGATAAGCCGAGAATATTTCTTCTCCCAGGCGGGATGCCCGGGGTGCCCCAGGTTCCGCGAGCGTTTTTCGCGAGCTAACCTGGGTGGCACAGCTTCTGCTCCCATGCACCACAATGGTGTAACATGGTGCTATGGCTGCCATAAAGCAAGTCCGGCGCAGCGTAACGCTTCCCGGCCGCATCGCGAAACAAGTGGACGCAATTGCGGACCGGCGGCGGCTGAGCGATAACCGCGTTCTGGTCGAGCTGATTGAGCTGGGGATCGAGGCCAGCAAGCAGAAAGAGCGAGCGTTCTTCGATCTGGCCGAGCGCTTCCGCGCGGAAAAAGATCCGGCCGAATCCAAGCGTCTTGGAAACGAACTCGGCCGGTTCGTCTTTGGTGAATAGTGCCGCAGCTTGACCTGGTCGCGTATGCCCCCCGGATGAATGGTTCAACGACTTCGAGTCTTTCAGGTTGTGCGGTGCGGTGAGGGGAAATACCCAAAGACATTTTTCTGCCGGGCAAGCGGCATCCGGAAGAAGCTTTAGCCGAGGAACGACGCGGCTGTGTTAGAGAGGAGTCCGTGAGGGAAGGAAGGGCATCGCGATGGCACCCGAAAATGGAATCGTCAGCGTCCCCAGCGATCGCTCGGTCGAGCAGATCGTAGAGAAACTAAAGCACACGTTCGAGGCGAAAGGCGTCAAGCTCTTCGCGCTCGTCGATCACAGCGGCGAAGCTGAGAAAGTCGGACTGAAAATGCCAGCTACCAAGCTGCTGATCTTTGGCAGTCCGAAGGCTGGCACGCCGCTGATGCTGGCCGCTCCCAGTGTAGCGATCGATTTGCCATTGAAGATTCTGGTGTGGAGCGATCCTCAGGGAAAAACCTGGCTCTCATACAACAGCGCGCAATATCTGCAACAACGACACAATCTCCCCCCGGAGTTGCTGCCGAACATCGCAGTGGTGGAGACTCTGGTTGCAAACGCTAGCCAATGAGGGCCTGAATTCCCGCCGGCGGCGATAATTCGCCGGGTCTCACAAAGCCTGCCCCAAAGGAGATCAGCGTCGGTTTTACCATGGCCAAACGTGTCCGCCGAGCCAATAGAGAATTCCCCGGCGTAAAGCTAAACTTATCTTGTCCTCGTGAATTCCGGTTTTCGATTTTTTCTCTCCGCACTACTGCTGACCTTTGCTGGGCTGCCGGTTGCCTGCACTCGCAATTCCGGCAGGCCGCAGGAGATCGCCTATGTCTCCGCCCCACAAGTCTTTCTAAGAGATCGCGTCGCCCAGGTTTATAACAAGACCGGAACCGTCAAGAACGGTGACCGCGTACAGGTCTTGGACCGAGAGCGGCGCTTTGTGCATGTTCGTACCGATAGCGGCGCGGAAGGGTGGCTGGAGCAGCGCTACCTGGTACCGGAAAAAGTCTTCACTGAATTTCAGCAGCTGCAGTCGCAGGAGAAGACCGCGCCGGTACAGGCCACTGGCGTAACTCGAAACGATACCAATATGCATGTTGACCCGGGCCGGGAGACAGAGCACCTTTACCTGCTTCCCCAGGGGACGAAGATTTCAATCCTGAAACGGGCAACAGCCGAGAAAGGCGCTGCCGAGCCGATGGTTCATCCGGTACCCGTGAATGGCAAGCAGCCGGGCAAAGCTGCAGCGCCGCCGATGGAGGACTGGTGGCTCATACGCGATCAGCAAGGGCACGTCGGCTGGGTGCTGTCGCGCATGGTGGATATCGATGTGCCGCTCGACATCGCGCAGTATGCCGAGGGCCAGCGCATTGTGGCCTTTTTTGTGCTGAACGAAGTCAATGATGATGACAAGAAGGTGCCGCAATATCTGATGGTGCTAACTGAACCCAAAGACGGGATGCCGTTCGATTTTAACCAGATCCGCGTCTTCACCTGGAATGTGAGGCGGCATCGCTATGAGACCGCATATCGGGAACATGATCTCGATGGCGTCTTGCCGGTGACCGTCTCTCAGGAAAATTTCGATAAGGAAGGCGTCCTGCCGGTGTTCATCGCGCGGGTGAAGGACGAACAGGGAAATGTTATCGAGCGGAAATATAAGATGAACACGCCGATTGTGCGCCGGGTGCTTGCTCCGGGAGAAGAGCCGCCGAATGTTGCTGCAAGAAAAAAGAAGAAGCGGCGCTACGAGTAGAAATCAGCGATGCTCTCGACCACCCACTTCTGTTCGTCACGGGTTAGTTCCGGGAACATCGGAAGCGCCAGCACCTCGCGTGCTGCGAGTTCGGCTTCGGGCAGATCGCCTTCGAGATAACCGAGATAAGCGAAACAAGGCTGCCGGTGCAGAGCGATGGGGTAATAAACTTCCGTTCCAATCTTGCGGTCGGCGAGAAATTTCCGCAGATCATCTCGTTTTTGCGTCCGGATGACGTATTGATGAAAGATGTGATGGGCGTGAGGAGAAATGACGGGCGTCTTGACCGCGCTTGCAGACGTTAATCCCGCGGCGATGAATAGGCGAGTGTATTCAGCCGCATGCTCGCGGCGCTTTTCATTCCACTCGTCAATGTACTTCAGCTTGACGCGTAACACGGCGGCCTGGATGGCGTCCATGCGCGTGTTCCAGCCGAATTCTTCGTGCAGGTAACGCTCTGGACTGCCGTGGTTGCGCAGCTGGCGCATGTGATTGGCGTAGTCTCGGTTGTTCGTCGTCACCATTCCCGCGTCGCCATAGGCGCTCAGATTTTTAGTCGGATAAAAACTGAACGCGGCGGCTTCTCCCAGCGATCCTGCCGGGTCGCCGCGCCACTTGGCGCCAATGGCCTGTGCCGCGTCTTCGAGAACGGCGATTTTGTGTTCGCCTGCGATTTCCCGCAGGCGATCCATGTCAGCGCATTGCCCGTAAAGATGGACGGGAAGTAAAGCTTTAATTCGATACGATCCGCGCTGCTCAACCTTCGCCTGCACTCTCGCTGGGTCAATGTTGAAGGTCTCGGAATCGATATCAACGAAAACTGGCCGCGCTCCGATGTGTTCAATCGAGCTTCCTGAGGCGAAAAAGCTGAACGGAGTGGTGATGACTGCGTCGCCGGGCTGAACGCCCAAAGCAAGCAAGCCCAGCCAGAGCGCGTCAGTTCCTGACGAACACCCCACCGCAGAGTCTGTCCCGGTATAAGTGGCGATCTCGCGCTCCAGTGCTTCGACTTCTGCCCCGAGCACAAACTGCTGGGAGGCGCAGACGCGCTCGATGGCAGCAAGCACTTCTTCCCGGATTAGCCGGTACTCGCGCTGCAGGTCGAGCAGTGGGACAGGACCGATCTTTGAGGAGCCTTCGCGCACCCTCGATTTGACTGTGGAGGTGTATGCCACGGAACATGCGATTCTAGCAGGGGAAAGTCAATATCTTCACTTAACTAGAGTAATGTTCGGAAATGGAGGAGGCTCCGTGCCGGCTGCGAGGGCTCTCTGCCATGCCCCCAGGCCTTGCAGAAGTTGTCCCGTCCTTATGCCGTCGTATGTGTCAGGGAACGTGCCAAGTTTTTCGATGGCGCGGATTAGAAGAGACTTTGCGCCCCGCAGATTTCCTTTCTGGTAATGATGAAAGCAAACGGCCGCTTGAATCAGGCCTTGCAGGAATCTTTTCTGCGGTTGTGGCGCGTCGCGCCAAACGTCTTCCAGGGCTTCATGGGCGTCGAAAAACGAGCGTGAATTAAACAGCTCAATTCCCTTCCGGTACATCGGGCCAAGTTCTGTCTCGGGCGGTACGGGCCCAGCCGGAATCCGCATACAGTTTCTACTGTAATCCATATAGCTCAGATCGCAAGACATATGTTTTTTGGTATGTGTTTTGGGGTGTCTGCTTAAACCTTTGTAAATACAGGTTGTTATTTGTCATTGTTTTGGAATGCGAGTTGCACCCTCTGACTAGCTCCCAGTCTGACTGCGTGTGCTCGGTCACGTCAGGCTTGGTCTGTTTCAGCTCTTCCAGAGTTCACAACTTCTTAGGAGGCAGCGATGCAAATTCCGTTTCGCAACATCCTGGTTCAGTTCTTTACGTTTCTTGCTTTAACGGCATTATGTACAACCCTCATATGGGCACAGGGCGGAACCGGCGAGCTGACCGGCCTGGTCGCTGACCCGACAGGCGCCGTGGTTTCAGGCGCCTCCGTTACCCTGACCAATAATGCGACTGGTCAGAAGTGGATTGGGATGACGACCTCAGCCGGAACCTACCGGTTTCCTGACCTGCCGGTTGTTGGCAACTACACCCTCGAAGTCGCGGCTAAGGGTTTCAAGGGCTTCAAGGTCGCGAACATCATCGTCAGCGTTGGAACCGTTACCACACACGACGCCAAGCTGGAAGTCGGCGCGTCAACTGAAGAAGTGACAGTGGAAGCTGGCGCCCAGCAGGTGCAGACCGAGGAGTCGTCGTTATCCGGATTGGTGGACCGGCGCGTTTGGGAGCAGATGCCTCTCGAGACCCGCAGCCAGAACGAGTTCATTAACCTGCTGCCCGGCGCCGAGCCGGCTGCAGTGGCGAATCTGGGTACCGATCGTGGCGCGGCCGTCAACGGCGCCCGCAGCGGGACGGGAAACTTCCTCGTCGAAGGATTCGACAATAACGATCAGGGTCTCGGTGGCGGCGGTTCGTCGGTTGGTCCAGGTGGCGCGAACACTACAATCGATCCGGACGCTATTCAGGAATACCGCGTGATTGAGCACATTCCTCCTGCAGAATATGGCCAAGGGGGCGGCTTCGTTACCGATACCGTGCTGAAGAGCGGCACCAACCAGTGGCACGGGTCGTTGTTCGAGTACAACCGTGTTCAGGCGCTCGCTGCCAATAGCTGGTTCTCCAACTTCGTTGGCCAGCAGGACCACTTGGTGAGGAACCAGTTCGGCGGTTCAATCGGTGGGCCGATCGTTAAGGACAAAGCGTTCTTTTTCTTCACCGCAGAAGGACATCGTGAACGCGAAAATAGTCCGTTAACGGTGCCTAGTTTCACCTCGGATTTCGTCAATTTCGTTTCCAGCGGTGCGTTTCAGACATTCATGGAAACGAACCCGGCGGGTCTCTGCGCTGCGGACCTCGGTGGCCCCTGTCCAGGTGCGTTTTCGTCAGTTGCGACGACCGGTCCCATCTTCAACGCTATGCAGAAGCAACAGAATATGCCCTTGTGCGCGCCGGGCGCATCGAATTGCATGAACACAAGCAACATCGGGCAAGGATTGTACACCGGTGGCCTGCTGGGAATTGCGCCAATTGCTTATCCGGTGCCTGTTTACGGCACCCTCACCGTGCCTCAGTCGGGTTCAACCAATCAGTGGCGATATACGGGAAAGTTCGACGAAAACATCGGAACCAAGGATCGGATCAATGCGGCATATCTGTATGACAACGCCGACTCGGACACCGCTTATGCCGGCGGCGATAACCTTCTTGGACCTTCGCTGTTGGATCACGTCCGCGCGCAAAATGCGGGCGTCACCTGGTCGCACACGTTCAGCCCAACCATCCTGAACGAAGCAAGAATGTCGTACGTCCGGCACACCGCGAACTTCCCCGGTGATCCGAGCGTTGCCGGCTTCCCGTCGGTTCTTAGTTTGTTAGACTCGCCGGAGATCGCTTACGGCAACGGTTCGAACCTGCCGCAGTTCTTCACTGAAAATGAATTCGTCTGGAGAGATGACCTCTCAGTCACGAAGGGCAAGCACAACTTCAAGGGCGGAGGTGAATTCCGGCGCACACGAAACGGAAGCAGCTTTGACGCTCTGGAGAACGGGTTGTTTGAGCCAATGGACATAGAGGACCTGGTTACTGACGGCAAGTTCACCGATGCGGCAGACGCTTACGCATTCGGTGCACCCACGTTTGGTGGATTCGGTGTGGCCGAGGCTTCCATCAATCCAACCAACAATCAACTGCCTGTCTTCTATCGTGGCTTCCGCGCCAACGAAGCCGCGATGTATATCCAGGACGACTGGCGCGCGACCACGCGCTTGACCCTGAACCTGGGCGTGCGCTGGGACTATTTTGGTCCGCCGCACAACTTCCAACCCAACATCGACGCGAACTTCTACACTGGTGTGCCTACTACTCCTGTCCAATGCAGTTTACCTGGAGGTGTCGGGCCGTGTAACGACGTAGCATTGGGCGGGAACCAGTTCTTCCCGGTACACAGTCCGTTTTATGCCGGTATCGCAACCGGAACGTCTGAGGTAAGAAATCACGATATCTGGAACAAGGATCTGAACAATTTTGGCCCGCGCATCGGTTTCGCGTGGGACACCATGGGCAACCAGAAGCTGGTTATGCGCGGCGGCTATGGTATCAACTATGACCGCATGTACAACAACATCTTTGAGAACATCCGGTTTAACCCGCCGTACTTCGCATTCTCGCTGGTGGGCTACTTCGGAAACGGTCTTCCCTACGGTGGATTGACCGACCCGGCGCTCTACAGTGCGCCTTTCACTAGCACGCCGGCATTCGGAGGAGCAGCATTGACGCCGTCTCTCCGTGCCATGGATCAGAACCTGGTGACGGCGTATTACGAACAGGTGAACTACGGTTTCCAGTACCAGGTAGATAAAGACACCGTGTTGGAAGCCGACTATGTAGGCACCTTCGGTCACAAGTTGCTGGGTGTGCTGGGCGAAAATACCTATGACGGCCGTTATGCCGGCGGGCCAGACGGAAACGTCAGGGTCAACCCGAACTACAGCAGCATCAGCTTCCGCACCAACTGCTGCGACTCCAATTACAGTGCGCTGCAATTGGGTTTGCGCCGAAGGTTCACCAGCGGGTTGCAATTCAACGCTAACTACACTTACTCCAAGGCGCTGGATGACATCAGCGACACCTTCACCACGAAGAACGCCAGCGGAGCTGCTTATCCAACTGACAGCGAAAATCCTTCGTTCGACTACGGACCGGCGGACTTCGACGTCAGGCAGCGCGTAGTTGTCAGCTTCAACTATGATCTCCCCTTTGCCAAGACCAACCGCTGGCTGGGTGGCTGGAGCGCTTCGGGTATCGTCTCCATCCAGACCGGTACGCCATTCTCTGTATTCGATAGCGGCGTGGACAGCAACGCCGACGGCCAGCTCAATGATCGCGGCGCCTACATCGGGCCCGGAACTGTGAAAGATGCCGAAAAGCACAACGACAGTCCAGCCCGCGGCTATTTGAATGCGGCTGAGTGGGGAGCGCTGAACACCAATCAGGGGGGAACAATCCCCTGCCCGGCAAGCGTAAATGCCGGACTGTGGTGCGAAGGTACCTCGGTTGGCCAGATGCGGCGCAACACGCTGTTTGGCCCCGGCTACTTCAACACCGACTTCGGGATTGCCAAGGCCTTCAAGGTGACGGAGAGCTCGAAGTTGACGTTGCAGGGTAACTTCTTCAACTTATTCAACCACCCTAATTTCCTGCCGCCAGATTCCAACCTGAACGATGAAACGTTTGGAAAATCACTATCCACATTTTCCAACACGCAGTCTGGCGGACCGCGAATTGTTCAGCTTGCGCTGCGGTTTGATTTCTAATCGCAGGGCATCGAAAAACCTTCAGGCCGGACGAAAGTCCGGCCTGATTTTTTTTTGTTTGCATTGGAGGAAATTCATTTTCCGAACATGGGATAGTGGCTGGCCGCGCCCATGAAGAACAGCAACGGCAGCGTAAGCCAGGCGCTGATGCGCGAGGTGAGGAAAGCCATGCGCATCATGCGGGCGGATTTTTCCGGCATCGGCTTTCCCGTCGATGCGCTCTCTTTCGTCCAGATAATCAGGCGTTTCTGAATGCGCCACACGACGCCCCATACGTTCAGCAGCAGGACCCAGCCGATTCCGCCACCCAAACCGATGGCGAGCAGTCGATTGCTCTCCCATCCATGATTGTTCAAGCTAAGGAAGAGCCAACAGGCCGCCACAACGATGATTGCATTGAGCAGCGCCAGCACTGGCCATTTATCGAAAACCCCCTTGCCAGGAATCAGCAGCGCATACATAAGCGCCCATGCCGCCGTCCATATGCCGAAAAAGCTGCCCATGGCGGTTCCCGATGATGCGCCCGCGTTCTGGGCATCGGCGGCGACGATCGAACCCCAATAAATCAAGCCGGCAAGGACTGTAATCACGGCTGATACCCGCAGCCACAGCATCATACGCGACATCAGCAATGGATAGACCTTGCCACGCGTAGGCGGATCGAGTTCTTTCATGAAGGGCGCGTTCACCAGATTTACGCAATACAACAGGCCAATCCAGGTGATGCCGGCGAGGAAATGAATCCAGCGGAGAGTGATAAGAAAAGTAGCGTTGCCGCCGGGGTACGAAACAGCTGGACCGGAGAGAATTTCAGAGAAGAGGCTGGTCATGCGGTCTCCGAAGCAAAATCAATTGAGTTCAGGAAGCGATTGGATTTTATAACACCCCGGGCGTATGGGTATCCTTTAAACAAGATTGGGGCTCGGGTCCCGCCGCTTTTGCGAGACCGCACACGATGAATGATTGTTTCTGAACAGAAAACCGGGCGAACAGGAATGTCCGCATCCACACATGCAGATGTGGCGCGGGCGCTTCCGCCCACGAAAGTAAAGGAAACTAGTCGGCGGCAGCGGTAGCGGGAACGTCTTCTTCCGGCGGGCGGACGGCGCGATTGGCCGGCAAGCCGGCATCGCGGATCTTGTAGAGCAATGCGCGATAGCTGATACACAACGCGCGAGCCGCCTGCTTGCGGTTCCAGTGGTTGGCTTGCAGGACGCGCAAAATGATCTTCCGCTCAAGGTCACGCGTGGCCTGGCGAGTAAGCTTCTTCAGAGAGATGGGCGTATCGAAATTGATGTCTGCCGTCAGGTATTCCGGCTGACCGCGCATGACCAGATCATTGCTGATCACATCTTCCGTCCCCAGGATCACATACCGCTTGATCAGATTTTCCAGTTCGCGGATGTTGCCCGGCCAATGATATTTCTGCAGCACTCCCATTAGATCAGATGACAGCGTCCGCGCGCGGCAGTTGTACTTTCGGTTGTAGTGGTCGAGGAAATACTCAACCAGGGCCGGAATATCGGAACGGCGCTCGCGCAATGGGGGCAGGTGCAGGTTCACGACGTTGATGCGGTAGAAAAGATCCTGGCGGAAGGTGCCTGTCTCAATTTCAGATTCGAGCTGGCGATTGGTTGCGCAGACGATGCGCACTTCAACTTTCTTGTCTTCCTGCGCGCCGATACGGCAAAACTGGCCATCCTGCAGCAACTGGAGGAGCTTCGACTGCAGCGCGAGATCCAGTTCCGAGATTTCATCAAGAAAAAGTGTGCCGCGGTGGGCCATTTCGACTCGGCCGGGCTTCATCCCATAAGCGCCGGTGAACGCGCCTTTTTCGTAGCCAAAAAGTTCGCTCTCGAGAAGGGTACCGGGAATGGCGGGGCAGTTTACTTTGACGAATGGGCCGGTTCTCCACGGCGAAAGACCGTGGATCATGCGGGCGATGATGTCTTTGCCGGTGCCGCTTTCGCCTTCGATGAGCACAGGGACGTTGGCGCTGGCAACTTTGTCCATGCGCTCCCGCAGGGCCTGCATCATGTCAGACTTGCCAAAAACAACCGCCTCTGGGGGAAACTCGCCCAGGGACTGAACGAGGGAACTGACATTATTTGTCGGTGCAATCGGCATGAAGGCGATAGTGCTCCTCTCCCCATCTCTGCTTGTGCATCCCGAGCGCCAAACGTTTTGCTACTCCTGCCCGCTCTCTGACATTCAATCTAAGTTCATACCATACAGGTGCTTGCAGTTAGTGATGCCTGGACAGAGACAGTGCCGGGGGTCGGAGCAGGATGTCTCAAAGCGGAGATTTGGCGTGGGAAAAACTTTTCACATCGAAGAATTGAGTTTCCTTCGACTTGACTGCCGATCACTAACCTCCCTGAGAAGGGGATGGGCGAATTTGACCGCGACCAGGTGATAACCTTCGGCATGGGTGATTCGCAGCGTATGGGCCTGCATCATCCGGTTGGCCTTGGGTAGGGAATCGCTCGCCGCCAAGGGTGCGCTGGGGATTTCGAGGGTAACGTCGCTGGAAACGGGCAATGATCGTCGTACTGCGATGAGTGCGCCGCCGGCCGAGACGTTCAAGGCCGTGGCGAATTCCAAAAGGTCTTTTCCTGAGCCATCAGAACTGCGTACAAAAACTGGTATAGCTAAGGGTAGGCGCGGCCACTTTCGGCGTTCTGTTTCCGGCTTTCGTCGGATCACGGGGGACATTCCTAAAAACCGGGCTTTAGTTACTTTCTTCTCGCATCCAGGGGGCCAAATCTTACCTACAGATCATCGCTTTCCACAGGCCGCATTCCATGTAAGGTTGTGTTTTCTTGCAAATAGCGGCCCGATACGGCCTTCGCCAGGAGCATCCTTTGCCATCTGTTCGCCTGGCGGCAAGCGCTTCAACCATCCGTAGCCTAATGTAAGCTGCAAGCTTTTTACCATCAGTGACAATTTGATGACATTTTTCGTTGACAGAGATCAACCTATGTCATACTATCCGCCAATATAGCATTCATCTAGGCCGAAGCTGACTGCCAGCCCTCCCCTGATAATTAACCATTTGGATTCCATAGGAATGACCCTGATTCCAGACAACATTCTTTCGGAAGAGGCAAAAGCCATGACGTCAGAGCTTTGCCCCACTCGCACGGCCTCTGTGGATGAGCCATGTCCGGATCCCTCCTGCAGCCGGCAGCTGTTGCAGGAATACTCGCAGCTGCGGGAACGGTTCGTGAGGACGACCAACGCTCTGGCTTCCGCGGCACATGACCTGAAGACACCGCTGGCCATTCTCAACGGGTACGTAGAGTTGCTTCAGAGTGAGAAATTGGGCGGCTTGAACGACCGGCAACGCGAAGTGTTGCGCGATATGCGGTCCAGCGGCCAGCGCTTGCAGAATTTTATCCAGGACTTTCTCAGTTACAGCGTTCTCGAGACCGGCGAACTTCGCATGCAGTTTGAGATGGGCGACCTGAACGCCTGCCTCTCTGAAGTTTGCCGCTTGTGGTCGCATTCGTTCCAGGAAAAAGGGCTGGCGTTGTATTTTCTCGCCAACGAGAAGCTGTCGGCTTTTGAGTTCGATTCCCCGAAGGTGCAGAGGGTGATTTCGAACCTGCTCGAAAACGCCTCGAAATTCACTCCCTCCGGCGGCACCGTATGGCTGCACGCGGAGCCGTACATGTGGGAACGGCGCAGCATTGTGAAGAAAGATGTTTTTGACGAGCGCCGGCGGCAGGCGAACTTTCAGCCGAACTCGGTCAAGATCAGTGTTTCCGATACCGGCCCCGGCATTCCGCCGGAGTACCACATCGAAGTTTTTGATGACTTTTTCCGGCTGCCCCAAAGTGAACGTCAGGCCGGCATGGGGTTGGGCTTGGCGATCGCCCGCCGGCTGGTAACTGGCATGGGCGGCAAGATCTGGGTGGAAAGCGAACCCGGGGCCGGCAGCAAGTTTTCATTCATTGTTCCACTGAAAGCACCGCAGCAGACACCAAAGCAAGGGAAGGTTAATGAGTAATACGCACAATATTTTGCTGGTCGATGACGAACCCGGGATGTTGAGGTATATCAAAACCTTGCTCGAGGTGGATGACTACAAGGTCCAGACCGCCAGCACTGGCGAAGAGGCGGTTGAAAAAGTGCAGAAGGGCATGCGTCCCGATCTGGTATTGCTCGACCTGCTGATGCCTGGGATCGACGGATTGCAAACCCTCGAGCAGTTGCGGACGGCTCAACCCGGTGTGCGGGTAGTGATGCTCTCCTGCGTCAGCGATACGCGCAAAGTGGTTCAGGCCATTCGTCTGGGCGCGCACGATTACCTCACCAAGCCATTCCAGAAGGCTGAGCTTGACGCGGTCATCGATCAGTGCCTGGGAACCAATCAGCAGAATTATCCCGGAGAAGTCGAAGAGCTGGCGGATGACGAATTCTTTGTGGCCGCGAGCCCGATCATGCGCAAACTGCGCTCGCAGGCGGCGCTGGTCGCGAACGTTGATATTCCCGTCCTGATGCTGGGCGAGAGCGGCACGGGAAAAGAAGTAATGTCGCGGCTCATCCACAAGCTTTCGCCGCGCGCGCACCGGACATTCTTGAAAGTGAACTGCGCGGCGGTTCCGGCTGATCTGTTGGAAAGCGAATTGTTCGGCTACGAAAGCGGCGCCTTCACCGGCGCCACTCACGCGAAGCCGGGAAAATTCGAGCTCTGCAACAAGGGAACGATTCTGCTCGACGAAATCGGCGAAATGCCTCCGGGATTGCAGGCCAAGCTGCTGCACGTTCTTCAAGATCAGCAGTTCTCGCGTCTCGGCAGCCGCTCGGTGATTAAAGTTGACGTGCGCATCCTCGCGGCGACGAATATCAACATTCCCGAAGCGCTGGCAAGCAAGCGGCTGCGCGAGGATCTTTATTACCGCTTGAACGCCTTCACGCTCAACGTTCCGCCGCTGCGCGAGCGCAAAGAAGAAATTCCGATTCTTTTGAAACACTTCATGGCGCACATGTCCGAGCGCTTCGCCCGCCCGCCGCTTCCGATTTCGACCGAGCTGCTGCAGGCCTGCCAGGATTATCCCTGGCCCGGCAATCTCCGCGAGCTGAACAACTTTGTGAAGCGTTATCTCGTGCTCGGAGATGAGAAGCTGGCCATCGCCGAGCTTCAGCCCAAGAACGACGGCGGCGCCGGATTTGACGGTATGGCCGCGCAAGGTGCGGCGGCGTCAGCCGGAGGCGGATTGAAATCTCTCGCCCGCAGCGCGAAAGACGAAGCCGAGGCCGAAGCCATCAACAAAGCCCTCGATCAGACCAACTGGAACCGCAAGCAGGCCGCGGCGCTGCTGAAAATCAGCTACAAGGCCCTGCTCTACAAAATTCGCCAGTACGGCATCGCCCAGCAGAAGAGCCACCACAGCCTGTCGGCCAGGGCGTAAGGCCATAGGTCGGCCCAGCCCTTCGCCGGGTGCCCCATCCTTTCGCGTTCTTTGCGAAGCCTGGGGAAATCAGGTGGAGCGAGTGCCCCAGACAAGCCCGTTTCTGGCTTGAGTGGAAACCATCCGCGGCCTTCTTAAACCTTGTCATCCTGAGCGGAAGCGCCCGGTTCGCTGGCGAATCGGGTGATGGAGTCGAAGGACCTCGCGCCTGGGTGCCCATGTTTGCCCGTTGTCGGCAAGCGTGGGACCCGGCCCGAAGGGAAGGTGCAGAAGTCGAAACCTACGAGTTCCCACGTCTCGCAAAAGCAACCGAGTACCCCATCCTTCCGCGTTCTTTGCGAAAGGGTGGGCTGAACTGTCACGCCGCTGGGTGTCTCACCTTCAGTTTCGGGTGGCTGGCCCACCTTTGCATTCCTCCCCAGGTGAGCTCGCAAAACCGGCTCGCGGCACCTGGGGCGCCCGGCATCTGTAGGCGAACTTTTTTTGGCTCGCACTTCGTGAACGCCGCGAGTCTTGGAAAACGTACGCAGTACGCACCCATATAGCAGAAGATGTCAAAAAAACATTACCAGCAATTCGGCCTGAAAACTGGGATTTCGTGCTAACATGCTGCGCTGTCTGACGATGGGAGGCGGTCTATGCTGAGATTCAGCCTGTTAGCTGTTCTGCTCATGGGTTTTTCGGGTCTGGCGATGGCGCAGTCGCAGGGAACCTTCCAGCAGGTTGATTATCCGGGGGCGGCTGCCACGGTTATCAACGGAATTGATACCGGAAACGACCTGTGCGGATGGTATCAGGATACGAGTGGCGTGGTTCACGGCTGGATTCTCAAAGGTCCTAATTACTACACCGTTAATTATCCCGGCGCGTCATCCACCCAGCTCACCGGCATGAACGACTATGGCAAGCTTGTGGGGGTAGCGACTCCCAATGGCGGCTTCGAGTACGACCAGACCTCACGGACCTACACCGCCATCAACTATCCCGGCGCAACGTATACCCACCCCGCCTCGATCAATAACTCAGGAGAAGTTGCGGGCTACTATGGCACCGCGGCGGGCACGTTTGGGTTTACGCTCAGCGGCAGCACCTACACCAGGATTGTCCCGAAGGGCGCGACGGATGTGCAGGTGAACGGAGTCAGCTATTATGGCCAACTCTCCGGTTGGGTCTATACGCAGAGCACAAATTCGTACAACAACTTCATTTACAGCAACGGGGCTTATCAGCACCAGGCGCTACCCCCGAACGTTGTGGTAAATGGAATCGACCAGTCCGGGGACGATCTTGTGGGCTTTTACCCGTCGCATTCGGGGAGCTACGTTGGATTCACGTATTTTCGCGGGACTTTGACGGGGCTGGAGTTTCCCGGCGCGACCTATACCATTGCCAATGCGACTGACGAAGGCGACGAAGTAGCAGGCTATTTCGCCGATGCAGGCGGCGTCCTTCACGGCTTCACCTGGTCGTGCTGCAAGTAGCTGGAGCGGGGAAGAAATAGCACGCTGTCAGTTTTTTTCGCGGGCTGGCCCACCCTTGCCTTTCTGCCCGAGACTACCACGACAGAGGCTGCCCCAGCTTTCGCGGTTTTCGAAAGCTGGGCACACCGGCCGCTCCACGCTAGCCGGGTGCCCCCCCGGTGCCGCGAGCGCCCTTCGCGAGCTCACCTGGGCGTGTGCCACGAGAATCTCCCTCAGTCAAACTCACTAACCCATAAATGAACTTCCGGGCTCTTGACGCTCTTGCCGCGGCATTTATCCTGAAATCTTTTGCAGTAGCTTAAAGAATAGTCCAGATCGCAATCGGTAACTTCTTGTGCATCTATAATTTGCATGTAAGTACATTATGGTTCAATATTTTGGCCCACTTCCTCGCGCTACAGCCATGATTATAAAGAACCATGGGGTGGGGGTGGGGGGTATTCAGCCCGTTTCCTGTCATGACAGTAATGTACAGCTTGTTATGTACTGACGACTGGTCTTTTACCTGGAACATATCGCAGATTTACATCGGGAGTACTTGTGGCGACAGCACTCGAATGCACTTCAGCTCACGGAACTCTCAACTTCAGCAGTATCGCCGGATCGAGGTAAATCCCTTGCCAGCGGACGGCAATGTGAAGATGAGGACCGGTCGCACGGCCGCTGCCTCCGCTCAGGCCGAGTTCCTGTCCTTTTTCGACCTGGTCGCCCTCTTTTGCCTCGAACTTCGAGAGGTGCATGTACATCGAGAGCAGTCCCTGGCCGTGGTCGACGACCACGAAGTTGCCCTCGAAGAACAGAGGGCGCGCCAGAATGACGGTTCCGCCGTTGATGGCGTGAACGGGCGTGCCGGAGGGAACGCCGAAATCGAGTCCTTCATGCACGCCCTGGGTTTCTCCGTTGAAGGTGCGAGCGGTGCCGAAGACATCGGACACGGCGGCATTGACGGGAGCGTCGAAAGCTCCTGACCATTGGCGTTCCGGCGTCACGCGTGAAAGCACGTCTTGTTTGATCGCTTTCGCGCCGGCGATTTCTCTTAACTGCTCTTCGCTGGGCTTGGTGAATTGCTCCGGAACGCTGACCGCGATGCTGCGGTATTTCGCCTTCGCGACTGCAATCTTCCGTTCGATGGCGAACCGTGTGTCATGAGTCGTGTCTCCCGTGAGCTGCAGGATGTATCTTCCCGGCGTGGTCTTCAAACCCGCGCCCGCGAAGC
>Ga0335079_10003365_pt1 | contig 18477 bp, 15 predicted proteins | sample Lox_Sample_33_FD_206719 | JGI IMG/M metagenome (GOLD analysis project Ga0335079, IMG submission 206719) | Soil microbial communities from Loxahatchee National Wildlife Refuge, Florida, United States - Lox_Sample_3.3 | ecosystem: Environmental > Terrestrial > Soil > Wetlands | place: USA... | reverse complement strand
CCCGCGCGGGCGTGCGCCATGAGCTCGGTCATGTTGTGCTCCGCCGCCAGCCATGCGGCGTCCAGCTCGGCCGCGGCCTCGGCGATCCGCACCTGCCCGAACGGGTCCTCCTTCGCCTTCTGGCCGGTGTAGGCGGCGCGCACCCGCTCCCGCTGGTACGCCACGTGCGCGTCGTAGGCGCCCGTCGCCATACCGATGATCGGGGTGGTGATCGAGTAGGAGAACAGCGACCCATACGGCAGCCGGTACAGCGGCGCCGGGTTGATCGCGTGGCCGGGGCAGGCGCAGCGGAAGACGTCGGTGAAGCTGAGCGAGCGGTGCTCCGGCACGAACGCGCCGTCCACCACGATGTCGTTGCTGCCGGTGCCGCGCAGCCCGACCGTGTCCCAGACGTCGTCGATCACGTAGTCGCTGGCCGGCAGCAGGAAGGTGCGGAAGTCGGGCGGCCTGCCGTCGGCCTCACCCGCGATCGCGCCCAGCAGCACCCAGGTGGCGTGGCCGCAGCCGGACGAGAAGCTCCAGCGCCCGGTGAGCCGGTGACCGCCGCCGGTCGCCTCGGCCCGGCCGGTCGGCGCGTAGGACGACGACATCCGGGTTGCCTGGTCGGCGCCCCAGACCTCGTCCTGCGCGCGGGGCGGGAACAGGGCCAGCTGCCAGGGGTGCACGCCGAGGACCGAGGCGACCCACCCGGTCGACCCGCAGGCGCTGGCGATGAGCCGGACCGCGGTCAGGAACGTGACCGGGTCGGCCTCATACCCGCCGTGGGCGGCCGGCTGGAGCAGCCGGAAGAACCCGGTTTCCGTCAGCGCCTTGACCGACTCGGCGGGCACGTCCCGGGCGTCCTCGGCCTCCTGCGCCCGCTCCCGCAGCACCGGCAGCAGGTCGCGGACCCCGGCGACCACCGCCTGCCCGACGCTCATCATCTGCCTCCGGCATCCATTCGCCATCGCCCTTAGAGTAGAACATGTTCTAGTCTAGTGATACGCCTGGAGTTTTGGAGGGCCCGGATGAATGACACCGCCGGTGTCCGGACCATCGAGCGCGGCGCGCCGCCGGACCGGTTCGCGCGCGGCTGGCACTGCCTGGGGCTGGCCGAGCGGTTCCGCGACTCCGGGCCGCACGCGGTGCAGGCGTTCGGCACCAAGCTCGTGGTGTTCGCGGACTCGGCGGGGCAGCTGCACGTCCTCGACGCGTACTGCCGGCATATGGGCGGCGACCTGACCCGCGGCACGGTCAAGGGCGACGCGATCGCCTGCCCGTTCCACGACTGGCGCTGGGGCGGGAACGGCCGGTGCCAGCGGATCCCCTACTCCCGGCGGGTGCCGCCGGCCGCGCGGACGCGCTCCTGGCTCACGCTGGAGCAGAACCAGCAGCTGTTCGTGTGGCACGACCCGCAGGGGAATCCGCCGCCCGGGCATGTGACGATCCCGCGGGTCGAGGGCGCGTACTCCGCCGAGTGGAGCAGCTGGACCTGGGACTCGATCCTGGTCGAGGGGGCGAACTGCCGCGAGGTCGTCGACAACGTGGTCGACATGGCGCACTTCTTCTACATCCACTTCGCCTTCCCCACCTCCTTCAAGAACGTGCTCGAGGGGCACATCGCCACGCAGTACCTGCGGACCCGGGCGCGGCCCGACGTCCAGGCCGGCTCGAACTACTCCGGCGGCCCGGACTCCACGCTGCGTTCCGAAGCCTCGTATTTCGGGCCGTCCTACATGATCGACAACCTCTGGCACGACTACCACGGCATGACGATCGAGAGCGTGCTGATCAACTGCCACTACCCGGTCACGCCCACCTCGTTCCTGCTGCAGTGGGGTGTGATCGTCAAGCGGCTGCCCGGCCTCTCCGACGCCGACGCCGGGAAGTTCGCCACCAAGTTCGCCGAGTTCGTCGGCCTCGGCTTCCAGCAGGACGTCGAGATCTGGACGCACAAGACCCGGATCGACAACCCGCTGCTGTGCGCCGACGACGGGCCGGTCTACCAGCTGCGCCGCTGGTACGAGCAGTTCTACACCGACGTCGAGGACATCACGCCCGAGATGGTCGCGCGGTACGAGTTCGAGGTGGACACCACCCGCGCCGTGGCCGAGTGGGAGGCCGAGGTCGCGGAGAACCTCGCCGCGCGGCGGACCAGCTGACCATGCCGTCCGGGAACGGGGCTGGCTGGCCCGACGAACGGCACACCGCGTTCCGGCGGGTCGAGTGCGACCGCTGCGCCGCGGCGGTGCTGGTGGTCAAGTTCAGCCTGCAGCACACGAGTGTGCAGTGGAGCCCGGCATCCGTGCGGGCCTGCGCCGAGTTCAGCGCCCGGGCGGCCCAGGGTGAGCAGAGCGCCCTCATCGACACCTGCGTGAGCCTGCGCGAGTCCATCGACCGCGCGGTGAGCCAGGGCCGCCTGGAGGTGTCTCCGCCTTGACCGGGCTGAGCGCCCACCATCGCGCCCACTATCAGGTGCGGGTAGCCGAGGTGATCAGTGAGACGGCCAGCGCGTGCTCGCTCGTGCTGGCCATCCCGCCGGAGCTGGCCGGCGTGTTCTCCTACCGTCCTGGCCAGTTCCTGACCGTGCGGGTCCCGCACGGCCGCGGCGGCTCGGTGGCCCGCTGCTATTCGCTGTCCAGCTCGCCGCACGCCGGGGAGCCGCCCGCCATCACCGTCAAGCGGACGGACGGCGGTCATGCCTCCAACTGGATCGCCGACAACATCCGGCCCGGGGACCTGCTGGACGTGCTGCCACCGGCAGGCACGTTCTGCCCGCAATCGCTGGCGGGTGACTTCCTGCTGTTCGCTGGCGGCAGCGGGATCACCCCGGTCATCTCGATCCTCAAGTCGGCGCTGGCGGCCGGCCGGGGCCGGATCGTCCTGGTCTACGCCAACCGCGACGAGCACGCGGTCATCTTCGCCTCCCAGCTGCGCGGGCTGGCCGGGGACCGGCTGCTGGTGGTGCACTGGCTCGACTCGCTGCACGGCGAGCCCACGGCGGCCGCGCTGGCGGCGCTGGCCCGCCCCTACGCCGGCGCCGAGGCGTTCGTCTGTGGCCCCGACCCCTACCTGGCGGTCGTCCGGCAGGCGCTCGGCCAGCTGGGCGTGCCCGCGAAGAGCGTGCACATCGAGCGGTTCGTGTCGCTGGCGGAGAACCCCTTCCAGGCCTCCGAGCCGACCGGGGGCACGGCCGCGACCCTGGAGGTCTGCCTGGACGGCGAGACCCGCCAGGTGCCGTGGCCAGCGGGGACCCGGATGCTCGACGTGCTCATCGACTCCGGCCTCGACCCGCCGTTCTCCTGCCGCGAGGGCATCTGCGGGGCGTGCGCGTGCCAGCTCACCGGCGGCGAGGTGGAGATGGCCCACAACGAGGTGCTGGAGGCGGAGGACCTCGCCGATGGCTACATCCTGGCCTGCCAGGCGCTGGCGCTGACGCCGGAGGTCGGCATCACTTACTCGTGACCGTGGCGCGGCGAACCGGCTCACCGCCGCCGGTCCACGGCCGGCGCTGGCCCGCCCGCTGACGCCACCGGCTCGGCCGCCGCGGCATGCCGCCCCGCCCGGCGGCCCGAGAAGACGCAGTCGGCCAGGGAGAGCCCGCTGACGTAGGAGCGCGAGCACAGGCCGGCCGCGCTGCGGCCCGCCGCGTACAGACCGGGCACGACGGTGCCACCGGCCCGGCGCACCTGGCCGGTCTCCTCCGCCACCACCAGCCCGCCCAGGGTGAGCACCGGCGCCGGGTAGGCCAGCCGGGGCCGGACCGAGCAGTCGATGAGTGAGTACGGCGGCCGGTCCTGCGCCCGGACCAGGTCCGCGGGCTTGCCCGCCGGGTCCTCGCCCGGCGCCGCCGCGTTGTAGGCGGCCAGCGTCGCCGTGAGGCCGGCCGGGTCGATGCCGGCGCGCGCCGCCACCCCCGCGACCGTGGGCGCGCTGACCCGGCCCGCGGTCAGCAGGTAGAGCGCCTGCAGCCGCTGGAACCACAGGGTGCTCCGGCGCAGCTCGCGGCGGGCCCGGGCCACGGTGTCGCGGTCGGCGAGCAGCCACGCCTGCCCCTGGTGCCCAGCCACGATGGCCTCGCCGATCGCCGCGCCGTATCGGGACTCGTCGCAGACCCGGCGCCCGGCGCGGTCCACCAGCACGCCGCTCAGCAGGGCGGGCGGCGGGCTGAGGAAACGCCATATCGAGACCCGGTCGAGGAACGCCGTCGCGCCGCCGGCCCGCACGCCGAGCCGGATCCCGCTGCCGTCGTCGCCGGGCGTCCCGAGCGGCAGGCCGCCCCGGCCGGCCGGGGCGTGCTCGCGCATCATCTGCCGGTTGGCCACGAACCCGCCCGCCGCCAGGATCACCCCGCGGCGGGCGCCGACCAGCAGCGGCCGGCCGTGGCGGCGCTCCAGCCAGGCCACCGGCCGGTGCAGGACGCGGCCCAGCTTCGGCGCGTACAGGTACGGCCTGGCCGACCAGCGGTGCAGGACGCGGTGCGCGGCCCGCGCCCAGGCCGGCGAACCCGGCTCTGCCGGCGAACCCGGCTCTGCTGGCCCACCCGGCGCTGCTGGCCCACCCGGCGCTGCTGGCCCACCCGGCCAGCGCCGCAGCGTCCGGCACTCGGCACCGGTCACCCGGCCGCTGGAGTCGGTGATGAGCCGGTGCGCGGTGGTCTGCGCCAGCACCCGGGCGCCGGACCCGTTCACCGCCCGCGCCAGCCGGGCGAACAGCAGCCTGCCCGAGGTGCCGCGGCCGCGGACCCGGTGCCCGCGCGGCGCCGGCGGTGCCGCGCTGGCGGCGGACAGTTCGCTGCCGGAGTAGTACAGGTAATGGCGGTTGGTGGGATAGGAGGTCTTGTCGGGGCACAGGCTGCCCTCGAACGGCACGCCGTGGCGTTCCAGCCAGGCCAGCATGCCCGCGCTTCCCTGGCAGAACTCACGCAGTGTGGCCGGTGACACGGCGTCGCCGGCCTCCAGGCTCAGGTAGCTGAACATGGCTTCCGGCGAGTCGCGCACGCCCGCGTCGTGCTGGTACGGCGTACCGCCGCCGGCGTAGATCACGCCGCCGGACAGGGCCGTGGCGCCGCCACCGTCGAACCGGTCGAGCACGACCACGTCACAGCCCGCGGCCGCGGCCTCCAGCGCGGCGCATGCCCCCGCCGCCCCGAACCCCACCACGACGACGTCGGCCAGGACGTCCCAGACAGGATCCTGCGGTGCCGGATCCTGCGGTGCCGGATCCTGTGGCGCCTGATCCTGCGGCACGGGCGCCTCCCGCTGTCGCCCATCCAGTCAAAACTGTAACGTGTTCTAGTATGAGCGCCCGGGAGGTGCCATGACAACGGACGGGCCGGGCGAGGCACCGGCCCCGGCCGGGTTCGACGTCGTGGTGGTAGGCAGCGGCGCCGCTGGCATGACCGCCGCGCTCACGGCCGCCCATCATGGCCTGCGCGTGGTGGTGATCGAGAAGACGGGCCGGTTCGGCGGCTCCACCGCCCGCTCCGGCGGCGGGCTCTGGCTGCCCGGCAACGAGGTGCTGCGCAAGGCCGGTGTCCGTGACACCCCCGAGCAGGCCCGCGCCTATCTGGCGTACGTGGCGGGGGACGGTGATCAGGCGCGGCAGCGTGCACTGCTGGAGCACGGCCCGGCCATGCTCGCCTTCGTGCGCGCCAGCACCCCGGTCGAGTTCGCCTGGGTGCCGGGTTACGCCGACTACTACCCCGAGGCTCCCGGCGGGCTGGCCCAGGGGCGCAGCATCGAGCCGGTGCCGCTCAACGGGCGGGTCCTCGGCGCCGAGCTGGCTCATCTCAACCCGCCGTACGTCCCGGCCCCGAACGGCATCACCATCACCCAGGCCGACTACCGGTGGCTGAGCCTGGGCCCCAGGCACCCGCGGGCCATCCTCGCCTCCACGAAGATCCTCGGCCGGGCGGCCCGCACCCGGCTGCTCCGGCAGCCGATGCTCAGCCTCGGGCAGGCCCTGGCGGCAGGCCTGCGGGCCGGCCTGATGGCCAAGGAAGTGCCGGTCTGGCTGGACACGCCGATGACCGGCCTGCGGATGACAGACGGCCGGGCCGCCGGGGTCGAGGTGACCAGCGAGGGCCGGGCCGCCCTCATCCGGGCCGGCCGCGGCGTCGTGCTGGCCGCGGGTGGCTTCGAGCGCAACGAGCAGATGCGGCAGCACTACCAGCGCCAGCCGGTCGGCACCGAGTGGACGACCGGGGCGGCCGGCAACACCGGCGACGCGATCGCCGCGGGCGAGGCCGCCGGGGCGGCGCTTGACCTGATGGACGACGCCTGGTGGGGCCCGTCCATACCGCTGTCCGGCGGCCCGTATTTCTGCCTGGCCGAGCGCAGCCTGCCCGGCTGCCTGCTGGTCAACGGTGCGGGCCAGCGGTTCGTGAACGAGTCCGCCCCGTACGTCGATGCCGTGCACGCGATGTACGACGGTCACTGCGCCGACGTCCCGCACATCCCGTCCTGGCTGATCACCGACCAGCGCTACCGCGACAGCTACGTCTTCGCTGGCCTGCCGCCGGGCAAGCAGCTGCCCCGCCGCTGGTACGCCGCGGGCGCGGTGCACCGCGCGCCCACCATCGCGGAGCTGGCCGGCCAGGTCGGCATCGACCCGGCGGCCCTGGCCAGGACCGTCGCCAGATTCAACGAGTTCGCGCAGGCCGGCAAGGACAGGGACTTCCACCGGGGCGAGTCGGCCTACGACCGCTATTACGGCGACCCACGGCGCAGGCCCAACCCGTGCCTGGCGCCGCTGGACAGGCCGCCGTTCTATGCCGTCAAGATCGTTCCGGGTGACCTCGGCACCAAGGGCGGGCTGCGGACCGACGATCGGGCCCGGGTGCTCCGCGGCGACGGCACCCCGATCGCGGGCCTGTACGCGGCGGGCAACACGAGCGCCGCCGTGATGGGTCACAGCTACGCCGGTGCGGGCGCGACGATCGGGCCCGCGATGACGTTCGGCTACCTGGCCGCGCTCCACCTCGCTGGCGCTGGCTGACCCGGCCTGGGCCGGCGCGGGTGCCCGCGCCCTTGACGTCCCGGGTGCCCCGTGCCTCAGGCAGCCTGGCCGGGTGGGTGGCGGTCCGGCACAGGCCGGCCGGGCCGGTCCTGCCGGGGCGGTCCGTGGCCCGGCGGCCCCTGGTCGGGCGGTCCGTGGCTCTGCAGGATGCGGCCGTCCGGGCTGGTGGCGGTGGTGGTGCCGTCGGGATTGAGGCGCAGGCGCCAGCCCCAGTGGTGGATCACGGTCAGGTGGTGGAAGGCGCACAGGGGCACGAGGTTATGCAGGGCGGTCGGGCCGTCCTGGGAACGAGGGATGAGGTGATGGATCTGGCAGAGGCTGGCTGGCTGGTCGCAGCCGGGGAAGGCGCAGCAGGGATGGCGGGTGGCGACGGCGCGGCGCAGGTGCGCCGGGATCGCCGGCTCGGCCTCGCCGGCATCGAGTGGGAGGGGGATGTCCAGGGGCAGGCTGGCGCCCGCGGCAAGACCGCCGGTGAGCTGGGACTGGCGCAGCCATGACGCCAGGCCGCCGGGGCCCGAGAGCACGTCGGCGGCCATCGCCAGCAGCGACCCGCGCAGCCGGGCCAGCGTCTGGGCCGATAGAGGCACGCGCGGGGGGCAGGTGCAGCGGCCGCAGGTGCAGCCGCAGGCAGCATTGGTGCTGGGCCGAAGGCCGACGGGACCGGGGAGGCCGGTAGCTGGCAGCCGGTGGCCGGCCAGGAACACCTCCACCAGACGGTCCAGCGCGGTCGCGTCCACGTGCCCGGTCACGACGGGGGCCACCGTGGCGTCGCAGGCGGCGGCCTCGGCGTCCGGGCCGGCCAGCCAGCCATGCCCGGTCGCCGCGGCTGCGCGCCAGGCAGCCTCGGCCTCGGATGCGCCGGGCATGGCCCGCAGCTGGGACAGGGTGATATGCACCTGGGCCTGGGTTGGCTGCCCGGCCCGGCCGGGCAGCATGCCGGAGGCGATCAGCCGCCGGCATGCCTCCTCCAGCGCGTCGTGGCGCCGCTGGGTAGCGGTGCGGATGTCTTCTGGCCCGGCCTTCTTTCCCAGCGACTCCAGCACCGCGGCGAGCGCGGCCGCGCATCCCGGGGTCAGATCGCCGTTGAGACGGCCCGCTCCGCCGAATGTCAGGTCCAGCCACAGGCGCCGGTCGTCAAACCCGTCATCGGGGCCGCCGTCCGGATCCGGGCGGCTGCGCTGATACATCTGCTCGGCCAGCCCGGCGAGGTCGGTGAGCTCCGCGCCGCCGGCGGCAGCCCCGGCCAGGATCTGGTCGGAGTCTTCGCGCCTGGCTTCGGGCAGCCGCTCACTCCAGCCGCAGATCGCCCGCGCCCAGGAAGCTGAGATCTCCCCGTCGGCTAACGCCTGAGCGATCACCGGGTGAGCGGCCAGGCGCCGCGCCCAGCCGACCGCCGCCACCGCAGCGCCCTTGGTCACCCGGGTCTGCCATTTCAGCCACATCCGGGCGCTGCCCTGCCCGTCGTCTTCGCAGCCGGCCCGGGAACTGAAGGCCGCCAGGATCCGCGCCCGCGCCGCCGTGTGCCGGGCCTCGGCCCGTTCCAGCGCCCGCAGCGCCTGCGCCTGCACCGCCGTTGGCAGCGATCCGGCGTCCGCGGCGGCCAGCGCACTCAGGGCACGGTCCAGCATGGCCAGCGCATCGCCCACGCTGAGGGGCTCCTGCACTTCACACACGCTGATCACCTCCACCCTGTTGTTACTGAACTATCAACTCCAAGTCGTTAATTCGATGTCTAGTTCGACCATACTCATCAGTGCCGACAATTCCGGCCCCGGTGAGCGGTCGCCACCAGAAATCCCGGCAGAATCTTGCGGACGCTGGTGAGGTCCTTGCCGTACCCAGAGGATGGGGGAAGGCAGTCAGGCCGGGCCGAGTATCAGGCCGCTGGTCGGTACCCCGGTGCCCGCCGTGACCAGTACCGGCCCGTCGCCGCTGACCTGGTTGACCGAACTGCCGCGGACCTGGCGGACGGCCTCGGCGATGCCGTTCATGCCGTGGATGTACGCCTCGCCCAGCTGGCCGCCGTGTGGGTTGACCGGCAGCTTCCCGTCCAGCTCGATCGCCCCGCCGGAGATGAAGTGCCGTGCCTCGCCGCGCGGGCAGAACCCCAGCTCTTCCAGCTGCAGCAGCACGTATGGCGTGAAGTGGTCGTAGAGCACCGCGGCCCGGACGTCCTGCGGGCCGATCCCCGCCTGCCGCCACAGCTGCCTGGCCACCACACCCATCTCGGGCAGCCCCAGCTCGTCGCGGTAGTAGCTGGTCATCGTGAACTGACCGGGGGCACTGCCCTGGGCGGCTGCGCGGATCACGGCCGGTGGCTGCAGGAGGCCCTGGGCCCGGTCGAGGCTGGTCACGACCACGGCGACGGCGCCATCGCTCTCCTGGCAGCAGTCCAGCAGACGCAGCGGCTCGGCGATCCACCGCGACGCCTGGTGCTCGGCGAGCGTCACCGGCCGCTGATAGAACCAGGCCTTCGGGTTGGTCGCGGCGTGCCGCCGGTCCGCGACCGTGACCCGGCCGAAGTCCTCGCTGGTCGCGCCGTAGTCGTGCATGTAACGCCTGGCGATCATCGCCACGGTCGCGGCAGGGGTGGACAGCCCCATCGGGTAGTGCCAGCTGTTGTCCACCCCGGCGGAGGTCGGCGCCTGCGCCGCGGCGCGCGACACCTGGCCGAAACGGTGGCCGGAGCGCTCGTTCAGCGCGCGATAGCAGACCACCACCTCCGCGACCCCGGCGGCGACCGCCATCGCCGCCTGCTGCACGCATCCGCAGGCCGCGCCGCCGCCGTAGCCCACGTGGCTGAAGAACCGCAGGTCGCCGACGCCCAGTTCGCGGGCGAGCGCGATCTCGGCGGTGCTGTCCATGGTGAACGTCACGAGCCCATCGACGTCGCTGGGGGCCAGCCCGGCCTCGGCCAGCGCGGCGGTCGCCGCCTCGGCCGCCAGCCGCAGCTCGCTGCGTCCCGATTTCTTCGAGAACTCGGTGGCGCCGATGCCGGCGATCGCCACCTCCCCAAAGATCGACTCCTCAGAGATCACGGTGCGCTCCCGCCCGGCCCGATCCGGACCGTCCCGGTGACATGATCGCCCAGGCTGCACCGGCCGACGACCTCCACCACCCGCTCCTTCTCCCCGGCCTCGGTCACCTTCCCGGAGAAGGTGAGCTTGTCGCCCGCGTAGCAGGGCACGCCGAGCCGGATGGCGATCTGGCGCACGATCGCATCCGGGCCCGCCCAGTCGGTGACGTACCGCTCCACCAGGCCGGTGGTGGTGAGGATGTTGACGAAGATGTCCTTCCCGCCGCGCTGGACAGCCCGGTCACGGTCGTGGTGGACGTCGGTGAAGTCCCTGGTCGCGATCGCGGTGGCGATCACGAACGTCGGGGTGACGTCGATCACCAGCTCCGGCAGCACGGTCCCGGGGCCGCCGGCGCCCTCCTCGAGGGTCATCGCTGATCCTCCCGCCACGCTGGCAGCGTCAGCTCTCCGTCCACCTCGGCAAAGGTGACGCGCACCGGCAGGCCGATGCGTATCCGCTCCGGATCCGCGTCAAGCAGCTCACCCACCATGCGGACGCCCTCGGTCAGCTGGACGAGCGCGATCACGATCGGCAGCTGCCGGCCGGGCACCGGCGGATGGTGGTGCACGACGTAGCTGTAGACCTCCCCGGTCCCGGCGGCGACGTCGTACTCGCGCCTGGCGATGCCGCACACCGGGCACATCGGGCCCGGCGGGTGGCGCAGCGTGCCACAGCCGCCACAGCGCTGGATCCGCAGCTCGTGACGGGCGGTGCCCTCCCAGAAGAAGGCCGTGTCCGGCGAGACAACCGGCCGCAGCACACCGGCGGCGGCCCCGGCCGGCTCCGGCGGCCCGGCCAGCTCCCCCGGCCCTGGCGGCCCGTCCGGCTCCGGCGGCTCTCCCGGCTCCTGCGTCACCAGCCGCAGCACGCTGGCGGCGGGCGCGGAGGGCTCCTCCGGTCCCGGGCCGGCCGGCCGGAACTTCAGGATGCGGAACTTCATCGACGCGACCGCCTCTGTCCCCACATACCAGGTGCTCCGGGTGGTGACGAACCAGCCCTCGCCGAGCGCGGTCCGTTTCGGGCCGGTCACCTCCTCCAGGCTGGAGCGCACGGTGAGCTGCTCGCCGAGACGCAGGTACCGGAAGTACTCCTGCTCGCTGTTGGTGGCCACGACCGAGGTGTAGCCGGCTTCGTCGAGCGCCGCCGACATCCGGCCCAGCGGGTCACCGGGATCCTCGCTGCTGGCCGGCCGCAGGCCGCGCATGGTCCAGACCTGGGTCATCGCCGGCGGTGCCACCAGACCGCCGTGGACCGACCGGGCCCCGGCCCCGGCGTCGGTGTAGACCGGGTTGGTGTCGCCCATCGCCTGGACCCAGTGCCGGATCATGGGCAGGTTCACCGGGTCCGGCCCCGGGCGCGGGCCGCTCTCACCGAGCGCCGCTATCCGGGCGGCGGCCTGCCTGATCGCCGCTTCCGCGTCGTCAGCGGTCACCTGACGCCTCCGCTCTCCAGCAAGCCAGCTCTCCAGCAAGCCCGCCCCCAGGAACCACACTCTCGCCGAACCCGCTCACCGCCAGCTCACCTCAACGGCAGGCTCCCGTCACCCGGCCATTCTCCTCACCGGGGCCGCACAAGGGCCGCACAGGGGGCCTCACCGGGGCACCCGGGGCAGCCCAAGGCCGGCCGTGGCGATGAGCTCGCGCTGAATCTCGTTGACACCGCCGCCGAAGGTCAGCACGGTGTTCCGTTTTGCCTGAATATCGAGCCAGCGGGACAGCGCGGCGGTCTCCGGGTCGGCTGGGTCGCCGTGCCGCCCGACCATCTCCTCGAGCAGCTGGCCGAGCAGCTGGATCTGCTCGGAGGCGTAGACCTTGGTGACGGACGCGTCGGCGGGCCCGAGGGTGCCCGCGGCCGCGACCTGCCAGTTGAGCAGCTCGTTGATCCGCATGCTGGTGTAGGTTCGCGCCAGCGCCCGCTGGACGTCGGGCTGGCCCAGAATCCCGGTGCGATCCGCCCAGCCGAGCACCCGCTCGTACAGGGCGGCGATCCTGCCCGCCGGGCCCAGCATCACCCGCTCGTGGTTGAGCTGCTCGGTCACCAGCCGCCAGCCAGCGTTCTCCTCCCCCACCCGCATCGTGACCGGGACGTGCACGTCGCTGTAGTAGGTCGCGTTGGTGTGGTGCGCGCCGTCGTGGGTGATGATCGGGGTCCAGGAGAACCCCGGATCGGCGGTGTCGACGATGAGGATGGAGATGCCCTGGTGGCGCGGCGCATCCGGATCGGTGCGGCAGGCCAGCCAGATGTAGTCGGCGTCGTGGGCGCCGGTGGTGAACACCTTCTCCCCGTTGACCAGGTAGGTGTCCCCGGTCCGCACGGCACGGGTGCGCAGCGCCGCCAGGTCGGTGCCCGCCTCCGGCTCGGTGTAGCCGATGGCGAAGTGCACCTCGCCCGCCAGGATCCGCGGCAGGAAGAACTCCTGCTGCGCCGCGGTCCCGTGGGCCTGCAGCACCGGGCCGACGGTCTGCAGGGTCACGGCGGGCAGCGGCACGTCCGCGCGGGCCGCCTCGCTGACGAAGATCTGCTGTTCCAGCTGACCGAACCCGCGGCCGCCATACTCGGCCGGCCAGCCGACGCCCAGCCATCCGTCGCGGCCCATCCGGCGCACCACGTCACGGTAGACGGCGCCGTGCCGCTCGGTGAGCAGCGTGGCGCGCTCGCCGGGCGAGAGCAGGCCGGAGAAGTAACGCCGCAGCTCATCGCGCAGCGCCAGCTGTGAGTCCGTCAGGTCGCAGAACATCGCTGCCTCTCACCCGCCCGCGCCAGCGCCGAGCCTGGCACCGAGCCGGCCGAGCCGGTAGTCCGCGCCGCCGGCGAGCCTGACCAGATCCTTGACCAGCGCCGAGTACCGGTGCAGCGGGTAGCTGGCGTCCATCCCGGTCCCGCCGTGCAGATGGTGACAGGCCCGCAGCGCCCCGGGCGCCTGCTCGGCGAGCCAGTACGCCGCCACGTCGAGGTCGGGGCCGGCCTCGCGCCCGGTGTCCAGCCGCCAGCAGGCGGACAGGGCCGCCAGATGCAGGGTCCGGCTCGCGATGGCCACGTCGGCGATCCGCTGGGCGGCCGCCTGGAAGGCGGCGAGCGGCCGGCCGAACTGCTGGCGGGTGCCCAGGTGCGCGGTGGTCAGCGCGAGCGCGCCGGCCAGGGCGCCATCGGCCAGGCAGGCGGCCCCGGCGAGCGTGAGCTGGTAGAGGTCGTCCATGACGCCGTCCGCCCCGTCGCCGAGCAGGTGGGCCACGGGCGCCCGGTCCAGGTGCAGCGTGCACTCGGGGCCACCGGCCGAGCTCGGCGTGGGCCGCAGCCCCACCCCGCCCGCGGACGGGTCGACCACCGCCACCCCGGTGCCGCCGGACGCGAAGCTGGCGGGCACCAGGATCCAGCGTGCCGCCGCGCCGTACGGGACGCCGGCCTTGACACCCGAGACGGTGCCGCCGCCCACCGTGGTGGCTGGCGCGGCCGGCATCGGGTCTGACGGTTCGCGCACCGCCGCGGTCAGCAGGGTGTCCCCGGCCGCGACGCCGTCCAGCAGGATCCGCCGCAGGCGGCTGTCACCCCAGCGGATGACGGGCAGGGCGCCCATGGCCAGCGTGGCCAGCGCGGGAACCGGTGCCGCCCGCCTGCCGACCTCGGTCAGCAGCACCGCCGTGTCCATCAGCCCGAGCCCGTCGCCGCCCAGTTCGAGCAGGCCGGCCTGACCGAGTTCCTTCCACAGCGCCTCCCCCGGCGCGCGGTCGCCCGCGGCCGGTGACGGCTGGCCGCGGTCCAGCACCGGGCCAGCGGCCCGGATGACCGCCTGCTGCGTCTCACCGAGGGTGAAGTCCACTCGTGTCCTTCCGGCGCGCCCGGCCGCCCGGGGCAGCGGGCCGGGGTCGCGTCACAAAATTAGAACACGTTATACCTGCGGGCGGCCAGGGTGCCCGGCGGCCGCGGGCGGCCCGGGCGGGTGACCGGCGCACCGTCTCAGCGCAGGACGCCAGCTACCTCGCCGCCGTTGGTAGGCTGGCTCCGTCCCACCAGTACGAGAGGCCTCGATGGCATCGCCGAGAACAAGTACCACCGCCGGGGCGGCCCCCGAAGCCGAGTTCAGCTCGGCGGCTCAGCGCGAACGGCGGCAGCGGATCCTGGATGCCACCCTGGCGCTGGCGTCCAAGGGCGGTTACGACGCCGTGCAGATGCGGGCGGTGGCGGAACGGGCCAACGTGGCGCTCGGGACGCTGTACCGGTACTTCCCGTCCAAGATCCACCTGCTGGTGTCCGGCCTGGCCCGGGAGTTCGAGCGGGACCAGGACAAGCTCGACCGCACCCCGATCCCCGGTGACACCCCCTATGACCGGATGCTGTACGTGCTGGGCAGGATCACCCGGAAGATGCAGCGCGAGCCGATGCTCACCGAGGCGATGACCAGGGCGTTCATGTTCGCCGACCCGAGCGCGGCGGCGGAGGTCGGCACGGTGGCGCGGCTGATGGAGCGCATGCTCACCCGGGCGATGCACGACGGCGAGCCGTCCGCCGACGACCTCGCCATCGCCCGGGTGATCGGCGATGTCTGGCTGTCCAACCTGGTCGCCTGGGTGACCCGGCGGGCGTCGGCCGCCGACGTGAGCAACCAGCTCGAGCTCGCCGCCCGCCTGCTGCTCCGTTAGCTCCGTTAGCTCCGCCAGCTCCGTCAGGAGTGGTCACGGTGTTCACCCGGGCAGCCTGGTCCGCCGCGCAGGCAGCGTCCGTCGCCTGATTTGCTAAGGCGTGTAGAGCTCGGCGCTGGCGAGAACGGTGCGCTTGTTCTTGACCACACTCCAGCCGCCCGCGACCAGCACCTGCCCATCGGGCAGCAGGCTCGCCGTGTCACCCGGGCAGCCGAGCAACGGGGAAATCCCCGTATTCGCTGGCCTAGCGGACGTTGGCGATGACCTCGTCGGCGAACCGGCGCAGCTTGCCGGTCTTGGCCGCCAGCGACTCACGGTCGGGACCGGTCTGGTAGGGCCAGCGGAAGCCGACGATCGCGTCGGTCACCCCCTGCTCCTCCAGCCGCCGCACCCCGTCGGCGGTGTAGGCGTCGGCGGAGATCACGTGGACCTCGAACGGCCGGCCGGCCGTGCCCGCCTGCTGGCGGAACTCGCCGAGCCGGGCCAGCAGGCCGGGCAGCTGCGCGAGGTCTCCCCCGCCGTGCAGCCAGCCGTCCCCCGCCCGGGCGGCGCGGCGCAGCGCGGCGTCGGAGTGACCGCCGATGAGGATGGGGATGGGCTCACTCGGCACGGGAGCGATCTTGACCGGCGCGAGGTCGAAGACCTCCCCGTGGTACTCGAAGTACCCTCCGGCCGACAGCCCGCGGACGATGGCGAGCTCCTCGTCCATCCGCCGTCCGCGGTCCTCCCACGGCACGCCCAGCACCTGGTAGTCCTCCCGCCACGGGCTTGTCCCGACCCCCAGGACGAGGCGGTTGCCGGTGAGCACCGCCACCGACGTCGCCTGCTTGGCCACCAGCACCGGGCTGCGCACCGGCAGCTTAAGAACAAACGTGACAAAACGAAGGTGCGTGGTGACCGCCCCGAGCGCGGGGATGAGCGAGAACGGCTCGATGAAGGGCTTGTCTTCCAGGAACTCACGGCTGCCGTCGGGACTGAACGGGTACCGGCTGCCGGAGTGCCGGGGATAGCAGATGCTGTCCGGCACCACCATCGAGTCGTAGCCGGCCTCCTCGGCCGCCCGGGCCAGCGGCGCGTAGAACGACGGGTCGGTCATCGATTCGGCGTAGGAGAAGCGCACGGGACCTCCGGGCGGCAGCGGAGCGCAACCGAAAACTAGAACGGGTTCTTGCGGAAAGTCAATCGGCTGGCGAGGCTGGTGCCATGGACCTTGCCGCGCTCGAAGAGATCCGCCGGCTGAAGTACCGCTACCTGCGCTGCGTCGACCTGAAGCTGTGGGACGAGATCGCGGACGTGTTCACGCCGGACGCCACGGTGGACTACGGCACGCTGGCCCTCGGCGAGCCGGTACGGCTCACCGGCCGGGATGAGATCGTCGCGTTCCTGCGCGACAAGCTCGGGCCGGCCATCATCACCGTGCACTCCGCGGGCCAGCCCGAGATCGACATCGACGGCGGACAGGCCAGCGGCACCTGGAGCTTCGAGGACACCGTGATCGCCACCGGGTACCGCGTCCTGATCAAGGGCGCGGCGTTCTACGAGGACCGGTACGCGCGGGGCGGGGACGGCCGCTGGCGGATCTCGCACACCGGCTACGTCCGCACCTACGAGATCATGATGTCGCTGGACGACGCGCCGAGCCTGAAGTTCACCGCGAACCGCTGGGCCGGCCAGCAGGCAGCAGAGCAGGGAGCGGAGCCGGGCGGCTGACGGTCCGCCGTTGACGCGTTTCTAGAACTCGTTCTACCCTAACTCAGGCCTGTCCTGCGTGGCCGTGTGGCCAGGCGGTGGAGCCTCGAGGGGTTGCCGTGCTCACCCAGTCGTTCGCGGACGCCATGGCCGAAGCGGAGAAGATCATCGCCAGCGCGCCCCACGTCCGGACCGAGGCCGACCTGGCCGAGGGGTACGACTATCTCGCGGGCAACATCCGGGCGTCGCTGCAGCTCGCCTGGGCCTACCAGCGCGACTTCCCCTACTTCGTCTCCTCCACCGGCCCGTACACCAAGATGGGGCTCGACAACCCGGACGCTCTGTATTTCCACTCGTATGTGCGCGACGACGCCGAGTACGTGGTCACCGGCTGCCGCGGCACCACCACCGACCTGAGCTTCCAGGTGCTCGACGGCGACTACTCCCCGGTCGAGGTGCCGGGCAGCCTGACCGCGTTCGACGACCGGGCGATCGAGATCTCCGGCGACGGCACGTTCGAGCTGCGGTTCGGCCCCGGCAGCCGGGGCCGCCCCGGGAGCAACTATGTCCCGCTCGGCCCGGGAGCGGCGATGCTGCTCGTCCGCGAGGTCTACAGCGACTGGGATACCGAGCGCCGCGGCACCATCGCCATCCACCGGGCCGACCGGGCCGGCTGCGCGCCGCCCGCGGTGGACACCGCCGCGCTCGCCAAGCGCTACCGGGTGGCCGGCAAGATCCTGCTCTCCCGGCTGCGGACCTTCCTCGCCTTCCCGGAGTGGTTCTACCTGAAGCTGCCGGTCAACACGATGACCGGGCCGCGGCCCACGCCTGGCGGCCTGGCCTCCCAGTTCTCCTCGGCCGGCCACTACGACCTCGGCGAGGAGGAGGCGATGATCGTGACCGTCCCGGCCGCTGGCCGCGCCGTCGCGCCCTATCAGGGAATCCAGCTCGGCAGCATGTGGTACATCTCGCTGGACTACCTCAGCCACCAGACCAGCCTCACCGCCGACCAGGCGCGCACCGACCCGGACGGCATGCTGCGCTTCGTGATCAGCGAGCGCGACCCGGGCGTCGCCAACTGGCTGGAGTGCACCGGGCACCGGCGCGGATACGTGCAGATCCGCTGGCAGCGGCTGGCGCGGGACCTCGGCCCCGCCGACGGGCCCGCGGTCGAGGTGGTCCCGTTCGCCGGCCTGCCGGGCCTGCTGCCGTACTACCGGCGGGCGCGGGTGACGCCGGGCGAGTATGCGCAGCGGATCGCCGCCCGCCAGGCCGCCGTCGCCGCCCGGATGCTCGGCTGATGGCGCTGCTGGCGGGCACGGTGGTGCTGGTCTGCGGCGTCGGCCCGGGCCTGGGGCGGTCGGTCGCCCTCGCCAGCGCGCGGGCCGGTGCCGACGTGGTGCTCGCCGCCCGCACGGCGTCCCGGCTTGACGAGGTGGCCAAGGAGGTCACCGCCCTGGGGCGGCGCGGCGTGGCGGTCCCGGCGGACGTCACCGATGACGAATCGGCCGGGCGGCTGGCCGAGGCGGCGCTGGCCGCGTTCGGCCGGGTCGACACGCTGGTGCACAACGCGTTCGCGATCCCGCCGCTGACCAGCCTCGCCGATGCCGACCTGCCCGCGATCCGGGCCGCCTTCGACACCAACGCCGTCGCCGCGCTGCGGCTGACCCGGCTGCTCACCCCCGCGCTCGCCGCCAGCCGGGGATCGGCCGTGATGATCAACTCCGCCGTGCTGCGCCACTCCCGGCTCAATTTCGGGGGGTACAAGATGGCCAAGGCGGCGCTGCTGGCGCTGGCGCAGAGCCTGGCCACCGAACTCGGCCCGCAGGGGATCAGGGTCAACTCGGTCGCCCCCGGCTACATCTGGGGCGACTCGCTGAAGTGGTACTTCGGCCATCTCGCGCGGCAGCGCGGGGTGGACGCGCAGCAGGTCTACGACGAGACCGCGGCCACCATCGACCTGCGCAGGCTGCCCGAGCCCGATGAGGTCGCCGACGCGGTGGTGTTCCTGGCCTCGTCGATGGCCCGCGCGATCACCGGCCAGTGCCTCGGCGTCGACTGCGGCGAGTACCACC